>Ga0272443_10000841_pt1 | contig 50979 bp, 37 predicted proteins | sample SSMAcet12_FD_193581 | JGI IMG/M metagenome (GOLD analysis project Ga0272443, IMG submission 193581) | Marine sediment archaeal communities from Little Sippewissett salt marsh, Falmouth, MA, United States - SSM-Acet-12 | ecosystem: Environmental > Aquatic > Marine > Wetlands > Sediment ...
TAAAATATTATGCCTGATTACCCAAAGAATCAAGTGCGGCCCGCCTACATACGCCCCTCTCCATAAAAAAATGTATTATAAAAAAGCGGCGAAAATACGCCGCATTTAAAATATATATCTTTTACGAATTAAATTATCTCATCCACCGCCTTTTTGAAATCGTTGTAGGTACGCATACCGACATAACGACCGGTTTCGTTGCCATCGCGGTCAATAAATATCGTTGTCGGGACACCGGCCCCAAGCTTGAAATACTTCGCCGCCTCGCGGCTGACCATCAGCATCACCCAGTCATAACCACCCTTCTCGGTATAAGCTTTAACTTTGCCGGGCGTGTCATTAACCGCAATACCGATAATTTCAAGTCCCTGCGGTTTGTACTCATCATATATTTTTTTCAGATCAGGCATTTCGTGACGACACGGTGGGCACCATGTACCCCAGAAATTTATCATCAAAGGCTGTTTGCCTTTGTAATTTTCAAAATCCCACGCGTTACCATCGATATCAAACAGATTCAAAGCACCGGCGGTACCCGATTGTACCTGTCCCTGTGCCATACGTCCGGTTTTATTTGAGTCGCTCTCGTTTGACGACGAGCATGAAATCATCAAAAGTGCCAGTGCAAGAAATATCGTGACGATAAAAATGTCCTTTTTCATTGTTCCTCCGAATTAACCCTTATTAATCGATTTACGTCCGCCGTTTTTCATATATTCGTCGAATTTCATCTTATCATAAAGCGATTCTTTCATAAAATATAACACATCCATCAAAACGTCAGCTTTCTGATAGCCGGGCAGCATCCCCAGCCGTTCGCTGTCCGGTTTTAAAAACCAGTAAGCCGGGTAACCGCGTATGCGGTATTCCGACTTGGCCAGATTGCGCTCGGTGATTTTATAGCCGTCGATATTCAATTCAGTATTCGATTCGGCATTGACCTTTATCGTGACAAAATTCTCATTAAGTATTTTTACTATTTCCGGTTGATTGAACACTTCTTTGTCCATTTTTTTACAGTAGTAACACCAGTTTGTATAAAAATCAACCAGGATATGTTTTTTCTCTTTTTTGGCCTTAGCCAGACCGACATCATACTGAAGCCATTTTATCTCGCCCGAATCGACTTTTTCGGTCTTGTTATCTCTCTTTTTCTCTTTCTCGGTACTCCGGGCCGACGGAGCCGATATCAAGCCAATTAGAAACAAAGCCGCAATAGCAAATGTAATTGTCTTTTTCACCATTCACCGCCTGATCATAGAGTTATCAGCTATATTATTATTACAATATATAACATAATCCGAACAAAAAAAGTTCTTTTTTATTTGTTGATGGGTTGTAAGAAAACCGAGGAATCGCCGAGAAGCTCTTTTAATTTGATTAAAAGTTCGTTTTTCGGTTCGATAACAAACCGATTGGATTTGATATAATATTCATCGCCGTTCTGTCGCGCAGCAATCATAACCGGAATTTTCCCCTTGTTTTTATCCAGCGCTTTCTGCACGGCGGCCAGTTTACGTTCGGAGGTGTTCTCGTCTATTTTTATAACCAGCTGGCAGTTAAACTGACTTGCCAGTGATTCGAGAGGGTAGAGATCGTTGACAATAATTTTAGGGGCCTCTTCCTCGCGAGTCGAGACACGCCCGGTTGCCATAATGATTTCATCCTCACGGATATAGGCTTTACCTTTTTCGTACGAATCGGAAAATATAATCAGCTCGACACGACCCTTAAAATCTTCGATGGTCACAAAGGCCATCCGGTTACCCCGCTTGTCGTTCATCAGTTTGACGGCCGAAATAATGCCACCGAGTCGTACCTCGCGGCCATCTTTGGCCGCCGATAGTCCCTCGGTATCGGCCGTTCCGAAATTGGCCAGTTCGGAACGGAAGCGATCGAGCGGATGTCCCGATACATAAAATCCGAGCATCTCTTTTTCACCGGAGAGTTTTTTGGTAATCGACCAGTCTTCACATTCCGGCATTGATGGTTCTTTACGCTCTATCTTAGCCCCGTCGGTTGCGAAGAGATCATTGGTTTGCGAAGATGACTGTACTTTCTGGCCGAACTCAAGCATTTCGACGACTATCTTTGATTTTTGCGCTCGATTGCCGGTTAACGAATCAAGGGCGCCGGCGATGTTCATCGATTCGAGAGTCCGGCGATTGATATTTTTAAGTTCCACACGGCTGACCAGATCGGCCAGACTATTGAATTTGCCGTCTCTTCTCCGGGAACTGATAATCGCCTCGACCGCACCTTCCCCAACGTTTTTGATACCGAGCAGGCCGAACCTGATTTTTTTATCGCGAACCGAGAACCCTTTTTCCGATTCATTCACATCGGGCGGAAGGACGATGATATTCATATTTCGGCATTCTTCCATAAGGATAAATATGCGACTCGAATCGTCCATTTCGGAGGTCATCGAGGCGGCCATAAACTCCAGCGGGTAGTGCGTTTTCAAAAAGGCGCATTGATAAGCGACCAGAGCATACCCGGTCGAGTGCGCCTTGTTAAAGCCGTAACGGGCGAAGGTTTCAATCTGGTCAAAAACAGTGATGGCAATTTTATCGTCGATTTTGCGCTCTTTGCATCCCTTCAAAAATTCCTTTTTCTGCTCGGCCATCAATTTCGCCTGCTTTTTACCCATCGCCTTGCGAAGAATATCGGCCTTACCCATCGAGTATCCGGCGAGTGAATTGGCGATTTGAAGCACCTGCTCCTGGAATACAATCACACCGTAGGTGTCTTTCAGGATTTTTTCCAGACGCGGGTGTTCGAACGACACTTCCTGTTTGCCGTTTTTACGCTCGATATAGATATCAATCATACCGGAATCGAGCGGCCCCGGACGATAGAGCGCGTTCATCACCGCCAGGTCGGTTAAGTTTTCGGGTCGCAACTTACGCAGGTAGTCGCGCATCCCGCCCGATTCAAACTGGAAAATACCAATCGTCCGGCCATGCGAAAACAGTTTGTAAACCTTTTTGACATTCAGATCGACAGTATCGATATTGATTTTTTTATCGTGGTTTTCCTCGATCATCTTCAGGCAATCCTGCATGACTGTCAGGGTGCGAAGACCGAGAAAGTCCATCTTTAGCAGACCGATTTCCTCGACCATCTTCATATCGAACTGGGTCGTTACTTCGTCCTTGTTGCTCTTGAAAAGCGGGACATAATCGGTCAGGTCGGAGGGCGCAATCACAACCCCGGCCGCATGAGTCGAGGCATGGCGGGCGAGACCTTCCAGCGGACGCGAGAGATTGATTAATTTTTTAACACGTTCGTCTTTATCGTACAACTCTTTCAGATCGCCGTTATCTTTTAATGCCTGCTCCAGCGTCATCCCAACCGCAAAAGGAATCATCTTGGCGATTTTATCGACATCGGAATAAGGCATTCCCAATACCCGGCCGACATCACGCACCACCCCACGCGCCGCCATAGTACCGAACGTAATTATCTGGCAGACGTTTTTTTCGTTGTATTTTTCGACGACATAATCGATAACCTTCTCCCGGCCACGGTCGGCGAAATCGATATCGATATCAGGCATCGAAATACGTTCCGGATTCAAAAAACGCTCGAACAACAGCGAGTATTTCATCGGGTCGAGATTGGTTATCCCCAGACAGTACGACACCAGTGAACCGGCGGCCGAGCCGCGTCCCGGGCCAACCGGAACATCAATCGACCAGGCATGGTCGATAAAATCCTTAACAATCAGAAAATAACCGGCGTATTTCATCTGCTTGATAATCGACAGTTCGTAATCGAGACGTTCCTTTGTCTCGGTCGTAATTTTATCATAACGCTTTTTCAAACCCTCTTCGCACAAATGGCGAAGGTAGCTATCGGCGTCGGGATGTGTCGATGGGATCGGAAAATGCGGCAGGTGCAGTTTACCCATCTCCATCTGCAGGTTGCACTTTTCGGCGATTTGGACGGTGTTACTGACAGCATCAGGATAATCTTTAAAAAGCTCGGTCATCTCCTCGGCCGACTTAAAATATATCTGGTCGGTATTGTACCGCATCCGATCGATATCGGAAATCAGTTTACCGGTCTGGATACAAAGCAGAGCATCATGCGCCTCGGAATCTTCACGTTTAAGATAATGGCAGTCATTGGTGGCCACGATCGGGATACCGGTCTGGCGATGCACCGTGTATATCATCGGCAGGAGAAGCTCTTCCTTATCGATTCCGTGATTCTGCATCTCGAGATAAAAATTGCCCTCGCCGAAAATCTCGTTAAGTTCGCGCGCTGCTTCGACCGCCCGGTCGGCGTCACCGCGCAGAAGATGCCAGTTGACTTCACCGTTCATACACGCGGTCAGCGCGATTAATCCTTCGCTGTGTTCACGCAGAAGCTGTTTGTCGATACGCGGGCGATGATAAAATCCTTCCAGAAAACCGGCAGTTGATAGTTTGATAAGGTTTTTATATCCGGCCTGATTTTTGGCCAGTAAAACCAGATGAAATCCGCCGCTGGGGAATTTCTCGATCGGCTTTTTATCGAACCGGGAACCGGCGGCAACATACGCTTCGGTCCCGATAATAGGTTTTATCCCGGCCTTCGTCGCCTTTTTATAGAACTCGGCGGCGGCGAACATATTGCCGTGATCGGTAACCGCCAGCGCCGGCATTTTGTACTCTTTGGCAAGCTCGATAAGCGGTCCGAGTTTACAGGCACCGTCAAGCAGGGAGTATTGGCTGTGCGTGTGCAGATGAACGAAGTTGGCAAATTTCATATTTTTACTATCTACGCTACTCTTGTCATACTTTACGCAGGACAAATATATATTAGCAAATTTCATAAATATTTAAAAGCTGAAATTGTAAGTTGGTTCAGTGTTTTTGTAAGATGATACAGGACAAGGCATTGTTTAACGCCAACCGTTTCGGGGTTAAGCCGAAAACAAGTATCGTCATCGCGAGGAGTCACGATGTCCCAATTTATTGGGACAATCGGGACGACGTGGCGATCTATTGCTACGTATCGAATGTATTGTCACTTATGTTAATATTCCTGTATTTGAACGAAATATTTGATATATTATTCTTGTTTTCGTCTTTAAATACAGGGAGATAAAGTTACCGGGAAGATTATAGAAAAATGATTGTATAAATATTATAGAAATCTGATGACCATCTAATAAAGAAAGGAGAGTAATATAAAAATCATTACTCTTATTAGCTTAACGCTTTGGTTTTTATTAATAATACCAAACGTACAAGCTTCTCAACCATCGACTAATTTGCGCAATATTGATTTTGATGTGAAGATTGTGCAAGTTCCGGAAAAGATCGGCGACATTTTAGAAATATCATGGAGTTTTACGCTTAACAGGGAAACGGATAGTATTTTTAGAGGATTTTGTGAACGCGAAGATAGTTTGTCAAGGATCAAAGCCTATTTTAATATCAGGCCCGACCAAGAATATTTGTCCGGCGATGTGGAATGGATAGGCGATATAGAATATGGAAAAAAACATTCCTTTTCATTTAAATATAAAATAAAGACATCCGGAAAGATTACGGGTTCGCCAATCGTTGAGATTCAAAAGGATGTAAACGGAAAATGGTTGCGATCAACGAGTAATGGACGAAAAGGATTTATGTTTATAATTAAAGATACCGTCGTTGTAATTAGCCCGCAGGAATTTATCGAGGTTATTGGTGAAGATACCATAAAGTATATCACAAATATTGAATTACCTCCTGAATTATGTAGTATGAACAAACAAGTGGTTTATGGATTTAATACCGAAGAGAATAAAGAACATCCGCCGGTGTATTCAAAATTATTAAACCTTGAAAAAATAAAAAACAACGATACCGTCGATGTCATTATAAGAAACAACTCAATAATTCGAATTTACTTCAGCCGGATAAAACCAGATTTCTATGAAATAAATAACCAAAGCGAAGCTAAACTTATAGAAAAAACTGCCAATGGTTTTCAATTATCAATAGACGATAAAATGCAAAGCGGAATGGTTGTTCTGACTATTGATGATTCGAAAAATGTCTATATAAGACCAATGAGAAAATAGTCGCGAACACTGATCATAAATTCTAATAATATGTATCCATAAGTCTTATAAAATTAGACTGGCATCCTCTGTTTTTTCAACACAATAAAAATTGAATCTTTTTGACTAAATCGCCCGCGAGACCGCAATTTTACTTGCTTTTCCGGTCGGGTTTGATATATTGTCGCCGTACCCGCATCTACCTATAGGGGGGCGCATAGCCAGACGTATATCAACCGTTTTGATATAGATACTGGTATGTACCGTTTGAACCAAAATTAAATAGGGAGAGTTCAGATGAATTTCAAAGCTATTGTTTTGATTTTCGCTGGGGTACTGATGGTATCTGCAAATCTTTCGGCCAATCAGCCGTCAACGGCGGCGACTTTTGTCGATTTCGATTTGCAAATACTCGAAGAACCGAGACAGGTCGGCGACATGTTGCGGGTATCCTGGTCATTTATTGTCAATGAGTCGGAGGACCCGAATCTTAGAAGTCTTCAGGATGGACAGATTCCGACAATGTATGCCAAAGCCTTTCTGGTTGGTGTTAATGTGTCGGATATTGTCGGGGGTGAGGCTGTCTGGCGAGGAGAAATCCAATACGGCAGAACGTATGAGCAGATTTCCTCGGTCGAGATTCGAGCGCCGGGCAAAATTGTAATACGGCCGGTGGTCGAAATTTACTCCGAGCCGGATAATGAAACGTATAGTACTCGCCTGTCACGGGATGTCGGTGATGTTGTCACGCTTAAAATCGAGGATAACAATATTGATCAGGACATAACGCCGGAGTTAACCGACGAACGGATTCAGATTACCACCCATTTGGTGCCGGATCGAATTAAACGGTGCGCCGAGTTGGTTGGAGATTCCACTTTATTGCCTGTTAATGATTTACGTCAAAAAACAGCAATCGGTGGTTTTTCCGGCGGTGATTCAAAACAGACCTGGTCATTAAGCGGGACATTCGACTATGAAGATGCTTTCGGGGGAACATCTAATCCGGTGGCACAAACTGAGTGCGTATTATACTGGTGGACCAATGGCGATCCGTATTATCAATATATTACGACCAATTATACCGATGCTGACGGTGACTTTCAGTTTTATCCTAATGTCGATAGTGTCTCGATTGTGATATTCTCATACGATTCTATGTCAAATGTCTTTTATGCCGATGACAGCTGTTTTGATTTCAGTCAGAATGAGAACCTCTACAACCATTATTTCTCGGTTAGTGTCGCCAATCCATGGCACCATGATACGGTTGTGCCTTCATCTTATACGCATATTGATGATTTGAGTCTGGCGGGTGTATTTCATATTCAGGCGATATTACGAGATGCGAATGATGCCATTGGTTTTCCCGATTTCCGGGCGCCGGTATATTTCCTGGATAAAGATGAATGCGCCGAGAATAGTTCCTTCGGACGCTTTACTATGGACGGAAGCGGTATTCCCGGAATCCAAATCCGGGGTTCTTATGATACCCTCGATTGGGACCAATGGGATACATCGGTTGTCAATCATGAATTGGGGCACCTGTACCGGTGGAGCAAGGCTTCGATGCCGATGTATTCTGGCGGGGTTCATTACTTCCATACCCCGACCCCGGCTTCGGGTGTGAATGATTTATATCTGGCTTTTGTCGAGGCCTGGGCGACATTCTTTTCGTGCGTAATTGTCGATTATCCGGTTTATATCGACTATGCCTACAATATTTCGGATACTAATATATGGGCTAATCTCGAACAGCCCTCGCCCGATGTGCCGTACACATCGAGTATGCCCCAGACCAGCCCGTCCGATACGGTACCGATTTATGAGGGGGCGCATGTTGAAGGTTCGGTGGCGCTGGCTTTGTGGGATTTGTATGATGATGTTGACGATGGTGACTATTACAGTGGTTCTGATTTATACGGCCACAATACCGATTCCAACTCCAGTGAAAACTGGAACGGCTGGTACGATCTGAATTATGTCCTGGTTAATTTTGATCCGGATCCGTACGATTCCAGTCACGAGAATTGCTGGAGCGTCTATGAATTTATTCACGGCTGGCGAAATCTCGTGGACAGTATCGGTACTACCTTTACCGACATATTCGAGGCGCACGCAGTTCCGGTATTTATACCGGGTGATGCCACCGGTGATGGTTTGGTCAACCTGTTTGACATATCGTATTTGGGAACGTATCTGTACAATGACGGACCGCTCCCGGTACACATGTCGGCCGCGGATGTGGATGGTAACTGTATCGTCAATATGCTCGATGTTACCTACATAATTGACAATCTTTATCGATTGGGGCCCGATTTACTGGTCGGATGTTACAATATGTATCCATCGGATTAGTAGGCGGGCCGATAAAGGATGTTTGTTTCGATGGATTTTATATCGCGCCGGTGATACCATCGTGAATAAACATACCGCCAAGATAAAGCAAAAACAGGGCACAGAGAGTAATCAGGATTTTGTAGCCGATACCGACAATTAGTTTACGACCGCGCCAGATAATAATACTGACCAGAGTGTACCATACAAAATCGGATAGAATGTGCCCGACATAAAACACGGGCGGTCCGACATAGCCATGCTCCAGGGAGCGTACCAAGAAGGCCGAACCGGTTGTTGCCCACCATACATACCAGTACGGATTAGATAGCGAGGTAACGATACCGTCGGCCGTCAGGCGCCAGGCGCTTTTACCGCTCCTGTCGGCCGCCTCTGTTTTTAATCTGGATTTGAATAAGTTATATAACATTCCCAAACCCATAATAATCAGCATGGCGCCGCCGACAATACCGATACCGCGACTGACCGTATTATTGTCGGCCAGTGACGATAAACCGAGAGATAACACGATAACAACCACCAGTTCGGCGATAGCATGACCGCCAACCAGAATCGGTCCGGTGCGAATACCCTTGACAGGGGCTTCGGCGATGTTCACAGCCAGAAGCGGACCGGGCATCAAAGCCCCGGAAAAACCGACAATAAAGGCGGTTAAAAATAGCGACCAGAGTTCCATATCTATAAAGCCAAAAAAACCTATTGTTCTAATATATCGTTGTAGGGATTGTATCGCACCGATTTTACTTTCTTTCCGATAGGCGGGGTAAATGAAAATTTATTCTTCCCGTATTTGATTCTGAATATTTTAATCTCCTCGGTGTTATCGGAGAAAATGAATTTTATCGGGTAAACGCTTTCGAATTTTTCGCCAACCTTCTCAACCGTAAGTAAAATATCGACCGATGTATCGTCCGACTTGTTATCCTTTTTTTTGATTTTCGGCACCCGCCAGTCGTATAACCATTGATCAAAAAACTGTTGTCCATTCGCCCCTAAATAAGTTTTGGCCAGCTCGACAAAATTATCGGTCGTGACCAACTGCCCCGAATACGATTGGGCGAAATCGGATAACATTCTTATAAAATCCCCCTTTTTGCCCAAACCAAATTCCAGTTCATATCTCAGCATATGTAATAAATACGCCGCCTTGTAATATATAATTGTCTCAAAATCGCCTGGTGACATCTCCGAACTTAACCTGTGTCCCAGTGAGATAGCGCCGGATTTGAAGCCGATTGAATTTTTCCCTCCCGGCTGTCCACCGCGGGTGATTGCTCTCCGCCATTCTTTTAAAATCTTTTGGAAGGTCGCTACATCTTTTTTTATCAACTCGATATACATCGTTGCCGAATATTCGGCAAAACCTTCCGACAACCAGACATCATGATAACTTTTTGGGTTAATCAAATGCCCCCACCATTGATGAGCGACTTCATGCGCGCGGAATTTATCATCAACTCCCTCGATAGAGCGATTGAAGGTTTTTGTTGAAAGATGCACCAACCCGGGTGATCCCTGTCCGAAACCAACCGCCATCGAGGCGACATCAAGGCGATTTAACGGGTAAGGGGCAAAACTGTCGTTATAAAATTTAAATGAGCCGGAAATGTCCTCAACCAGTCCGGTAATGTTATCATTGCCGAAAATCACCGACGGACGATCGCTTTTAAGGAAGTGAATAGCTATCGGAACATAACCGTCGGTTACAGCTATCGAGTCAAATACACCGTAATTAAAACTGATGTAGGCCGTGTTTGGGTCGGTACGGTATTCCAGATATCGTTTATCGTCGCTTGTACTATCGGATATTTTATTGCCGACGGCGAGAAAATCAAATCCTTTATCGATTGTATAATTTACTCGGTATTTCGATAACTGGCGGTAACCATTGTACGGATACCAGAATGTCAGATGTTCCTGTATGACCCCGTAATGCATGGAGTGCCGGAAAAGATTACTGCTGTAATAAATCGTAATTTCCGCAGTATCACCTTTATTTAGAAAATCGGATAATTCGACTGTTAATCCGGGGCGGTCCTTTATTTTAATAAATGATGTCGAATCGGCAATATCGCCGCCGATTGAATCGATATTATACTTCTCCGGAAAATTAAACTGCACCAGATTGAGACTGTCAATCAAACTGACCAGATACATACGGCACGATATAACCGAATTGTTTACGGTTGAGATATCAACTGAAATATCATATTCGAACAGGTCGAACTGAGCGTCGATTATATTTTCAGGATCGATCCTGTTATCTCTAATCGAAGAAACAATCTGAGGTGTTCTGAAATTGGAGGTGTATTTGTATAACGATACCTGTTCAATCGAATAAGGATCGTAAACATAAATAGTGTGGAAGTACCTGTCTTTCAATAAATTTATCCAAATGTATTCGGTGCGGTTTTCAATCGATGCTTTATAAATGTTTAACGGCAGATTATATTTGAACTTTTTATCGGGAATTTCGCGAATCGATTTTAGATATGTCTTTACCAGGTAACGTGGTTTAGTGAAATCACCTTCGTTTATAAGTTCCTTTAATAATTCGGAGTTCCATGGAAAGGCAAAATAAGCCTGATCGAATTCGACATCGACCGAATCGGTCAGATAAAATCGATGTATTTGCTGGACTTCATTATTGTCGGAGGGATTGTATTTAAATCGACCCGAACCGATAAAAAAGGCGGCCGTTGGCGAATTGTTATAATATCCGGTTAGATACAACTGCCCGCGTTCAAAATAAACCTGCCCGTAGGGGAGGGGAAAAGTAAAATTTTCAACATCTATTTCTCTAACAGAATCAATTGGAAAATCGGTTAATGAATCGACCTCAGCGATAAAATTCTCGGCATAGGCAGAATGAACAAAAATGATCGCCAGAAGAAATAAGTGTACAACTATAGTTTTCATATAAATTTATAATATAGACGTCACGATTCAATGGAACGATGCAAATATATCGCCACGCCTTTCCCCTGATATATCAGGAGAAAGGCTCGATATAACTTGATCATGTCCCCGCGGTTTTTATTCACCCTTAAACTTGGCCGGGCGTTTTTCCAGAAAAGCAGCCATCCCTTCTTTGGCATCGGCTGATGCAAATACCGCCCCGAAATTGGTCTTCTCGAAATCGCATCCCGCTTTCAGGTTAACGTCAAGCCCATGATTAATACACTCTTTGGCCATAGATACCGCCATCGGTCCTTTCGAAGCAATCGATTTAGCCAGCTCTTTGGCCTTGTCCATCAACTCTTCGGGAGGATAAACCTCGTCGGCCAAACCGATCCGGTATGCCTCGGAGGCGTCAATCATCGCCCCGCTGAAAATCAACTGTTTGGCTTTACCACGACCGACCAGCCGCGACAACCGCTGGGTGCCGCCATAACCGGGGATAATCCCAAGGTTAACTTCCGGCTGTCCGAATTTGGCTTTTTCCGATGCCAGTCGAATATCGCACGACATCGCCAGTTCGCACCCGCCACCAAGGGCGAATCCATTTATAGCGGCGATAACCGGACGCGGGAAGTCTTCGATAGACCGCATCAGGTACAACCCGATCCGTGATGTTTTAGTCGCACCGGCCACATCACATTTGGCCAACTCACTGATATCGGCCCCCGCAATAAAGGCTTTACCGGCGCCGGTAATAATGACACACCCGATTGAACTATCTTTCCATGACTGCCGGAAGAAATTCAATAACTCATTGAGGGTCTCATCGTTGAGGGCGTTTAAAACTTTCTCGCGGTTGATAGTTACGATAACAATATTATCTTCTTTGGTGACGACAATATTTTTGAACTCCATGATATATCTCCATTCTCTAAGAGGTTTTTCTCGACATAACGTTCTTTCCGGTTTTGGAATAGCGAATATAAACAATTTTGGCTTCGGTGGCAATAAGGCGGCGGCGATTTCGCCTAAGCTGTTAATAAAAAAACACTTGGATAAAGACCAATTGGGTTTATATTGTATATTGACTACATATTTTTTATACAAGTCACATCTGCATAGTGACAGAAAGCACAAAAATTGGTTTTGAACACAAAATATTATTAACAGCAGGGGGACCGTTGAATAAGATATATATAGTTATTTTTGCGTTTGTATTAATGGTTGGAAGCTTTGTCTGGATGGCCGTTAATTTCGAACAGGGGAAGGGGAAACAGGATATATTCAACGATCCTATTTATTCGGTCCTTAAAAAAGAGGGTAAGATTAAACGCGCCAAGCAGATGCCCAATCAATGGTTCTATATGCAGCGCGCTTATCCTTATAAGTCTATTCCAAAAGGAAAATTCCTTTCGGCAATTGACGAGGCAAAAACATTAAGAAAAAACAGTAAGGGTGGTATGCGCGATATAGTTTGGGAAGTTGCCGGACCGACGAACATCCCCGGTCGCGTAACCGATATTATTGTTCCTCATGACGATACTGCGACTATATATGTCGCCTCGGCGGCGGGAGGTATTTTTAAATCAACCGATAACGGTGTCAACTGGACAGCGATTTTTGATGATGAAGGTGTCCCGTCGATGGGCGCGTTGGCGATTCATCCCGACAATTCCGATATTATTTACGCCGGAACGGGCGAGGCCAACTCTTCAGGCGATTCTTATGAAGGGGTCGGAATTTATAAAAGTATCGACGGTGGTGTTAATTGGGAATATAAAGGTCTGCCGGAAAGTTATTATATCGGTCGTATCGTTATCGATCCTCTTCGTCCGGAAACGGTGTATGTTGCTGCATCCGGTTTACTGTTCGGAACCAATTCGGAACGGGGTGTTTATCGTTCGATAAACGGTGGTGATAGCTGGGAGCAGATGCTGTATGTTGACGATACCACCGGTTGTATCGATATCGCCCTGCACCCGTCAACCGGAACCTTGATGGCGGCGATGTGGTATCGGTACCGAAGCGCGACAGTTAGAAGAGTCGGCAATTATCAATGCGGAATTTTCCGTTCGACCGACGCCGGTGACAATTGGACCCGATTATCGGTCGGCTTGCCGGCTCAGGCCGATACGGTCGGACGTATCGGTATAACAATCGATCCCGAATCGCAGACGGCGTATGCTATTTATGCCAATCACCCCGGATATTTTATGGGTGTTTACAAAACCACCGACCTGGGTGATAACTGGGTACGTGTTAATGATGGAGCGCTGGAGGATATTTACAGCAGTTTCGGATGGTACTTCGGAAATATCCGGGTTGTCCCGGGCCATCCCGATACTGTCTTTGCCCTCGGGGTTCAGCAGTTCCGCAGTACCAACGGCGGCGGCAGTTGGCATTACGCCGATGATAATCTGCATGTCGATCATCATGCCATGTTTATACATCCCGAAAATATTAATCTTATTTATAACGGCAACGATGGTGGTGTTGGGATATCATCGAATCTTGGTGCCAGCTGGACACAGTCGTACAACATGCCTAATACCCAGTTTTATGCTATTACAATTGATATCAATAATCCCGAACGGTTGTACGGCGGAACGCAGGATAACGGTTCAATGCGCACCCTTTCAGGGAGTATCGGCGATTGGCAGCGATTTTTAGGCGGCGACGGTTTCTATTGTATTGTTGATTATACTAATTCCAATATAATTTATGGTGAATATCAAAATGGCTATTTAATGAAATCGACCGATGGTGGTTATGGATGGTATTCGGCACTGGGAAATATGGATTATTATGCCGATCGACATAACTGGTCCACTCCGGTGGCGATGGATCCTGTCGAGCATAACACTTTGTACTACGGTTCGCAACGGGTCTGGAAAACAACCAACGGGGGAAGCAGTTGGGATGCAGTCAGCAACGATTTGACCGACGGACCCGGCGCCGGTGGTTTGACTTACGGAACCATCTCGACCATCGATGTTTCTCCGGCAGATAATATGTATGTTTATATCGGGACCGACGACGGCCATGTCTGGAAAACACAAAACGGCGGCGGTCTCTGGATCGATATCGGTTCCACGTTACCTATTAAACGCTGGGTAACACGCGTTACGGCTGATCCGATCGACCGCGATAAAGTTTATGTTACACTGTCGGGATATAAGCAGATGGAACCGACACCACGTGTTTTCCGGACCGATGACGGGATCACCTGGTACGATATCAGCGGTAATCTTCCCGATGCCCCGCTTAATGATGTTGTTGTTGATCCGTCCGACGACTCAACCTTATACGTTGCCAGTGATGTCGGAGTGTACTATACCGAGGATATGGGTATAAACTGGTTGCCGCTGGGAAGCGGTTTGCCGATTGTACCGATCCATGACCTTGCCCTGCATGATTCGACACGTACGTTGGTGGCCGGGACACATGGCCGTTCGATGTTTAAAATCAATCTTGCCTGTATCGGACCCGACGGCGATAGTGATGGTTTTGCCGACGTTTGTGACAATTGCCCGGATACGTACAACCCGACCCAGGCAGATATGGATAATGACACTTTTGGTGATGCCTGCGATAACTGCCCGATAACTTATAATCCCAACCAGGAAGATACCGATTCCGATACGTACGGCGACGTCTGCGATAATTGCCCCGATGATAACAATCCGGATCAGAATGATACCGACGACGATAATCTTGGAAATGTCTGCGATAACTGCCCCGATAAATTTAATCCGCTTCAGGAAGATATCGACGGCGATACGGTCGGTGACAGTTGCGATAATTGTATAGATGTTTATAATCCGGGTCAGGAGGATGCCGACGGGGACGCTATCGGTGATGTCTGCGATTATATATGCGGTGATGCCAATGGTGACGGTATCCATAACATTTTCGATATAACCTTTTTAATAAGTTATCTATATGTCGATGGCTCGGCGCCCGATCCAATCGAGGCTGGTGACGCCAATGGCGACGGGACAATCAATATTTTTGATATAACGCATCTGATAACGTTCCTTTATTTGGATGGTCCGGAACCGATATGTCCGGAATAAAAATTTTGTAGGAGAAGTTATAATGAACCGACCGTTTGTAATCCTGGCGATATTTTTAGTTTTAATGTTTTCAACTCTGCCTGCTATCGGCGGTGATCTGTCCAAGGCGGTAATTCTGGATGTGCCCGATCATTTGATCGAGAAACAGTTCGGCCCTCTGCCGAAATCGCAGTTAACCGAACAGGATAAACGCGATATGGCGGCCGACAAGTTCGATGGTGACACTTTAAAAATATTGGTGGTACTGTTGGAATGGTCTAATCGTCCCGGGAGTTATCCGAGTGAGGTTTTCGATAGTGTATTCTTTTCGGTGGACGAATACATTCCCGGATCGATTTACGATTATTTTCATGAAGTATCTTACGGGCACGTTACTACCGTTGGTACCGTAATTCCATGGTACGATGCCGGATATTATGATGGCGAATTCGAGTATTGGGATTTTGAGGATATATTGTATAACCTTGATGGATTAATTGATTATTCGCAGTATGACGGCAATAACGATAGTATTGTTGATGCCGTGATTTTTTTACGTTCCGGTAATGGCCAGGAGGATACCGGTGATCCCGATGATATATGGTCATACGCCTTGCTTTATTATCCCGGTTATGGGGTGGGACCTCTTGATGACATCATGATTTCTCATTGGTGTACCGCACCGGAGACGATGCCGTTGAGAGATTCGGCCAATCCGCATAATTTTTCAGGTGTCGATACTCTGAATTCCATATCGGTTGCGGCCCATGAACTGTCGCATAATCTCGGTTTACCCGATTTATACGATTACGATGACAAACTGGATACCATGACATATATAACTCCCAATGACTATAATGATCATCCGTATGTAGACTGGTGTTTGATGGGTTATAACGGTTATGGTATTATGGCTATTAAAAAACTAATTCCACCGCACCTGGCCGGTTGGTGTAAAAAAGAACTGGGCTGGATTACACCTCTTGAACTTGACCAGCCGGAATACGAAGACCTTGTGATTTACGATATTGAAATGCACGAGGACAGCTCGCTTTATAAAATACCGATTAATCCGACCAATGGTGAATACTTCTTATTGGAATATCGTAATCCGAATTCTGCCGGAAAATTTGATAAACTGGACGCCGACTTTTCGGTTTATCTCTGGCCTTATTTAACGTTCGGTAACGATCCTCTGGAGTGCGGCTTGCTTATATCGCACGTTTACGATTCTATGGAGACCGGCGGGTATGATGTGAATAATGGTACACCTACTTATCCGCATTACACCGTAATGGTCGAGGACGCCGGTTATAATCCGGATAGGGATGCGTACTCCAATCCAAGCGGTTTTGTAACCGATAGCGCCCAGTGGTGGTACCCTTATGAAACCAGAAAAGCGGCTCCATTCACCAGTGAGGTTGAGGGTAAGGAAATATTCAGCCCGATAACGTATCCGAACAGCGACGGTTATGATGCACCTACCGGCATATATGTCCGGGTCGATTCGATTGTCGGTGAAAAATTATATGCTTATGTCGGATATGACGGCGATTATGATGGTGTTCCCGACAGTGCCGACAATTGCCCCGACGATTACAATCCTGAGCAGGATAATATTTGTGGTTATATTTGCGGCGACGCCAATGGTGACGGTATCCACAATATTTTTGATGTTACTTTCCTGATTACCTATCTGTACCTGGATGGTCCGGCGCCCGATCCGATTGAAGCCGGAGATGCCAACGGTGACGGGACAATAAATATTTTTGATATTACATATTTAATATCGTATTTGTATCTGGATGGTCCTGATCCGGTTTGCCCGTAAAAGATATTTGAGGATATATATAGCAATTTAAATAAGTATTCCATTTCGAGAGGAGTGATTATGATGGAATCGGGTTATAGGGTGATTCAGCTGTCGACCGTTATTGGCTGGTTAGTTGTTGTACTGTTGACGGTTGCAATGATATCCGCTGTCGCGTCGGCGGATAATCAAAATGATGTTTCAATCAATCAACCGTTCATTGTTAAAGAACGGCTCGAAAATCAAAAGGCGATTCGGGTTCAATTTGATCCGGCACTATATATGTCGTTAAAATCGAGACTGGTCTCGCAGTCAATGCTGTTTCCAACACCGGAAGGCAAAAATTTGCCCCTTGAACTGGAGCCGTTTAACATAATTACCCCCGGCACTCGTTTTAATATCGGTTCACCAGCCGGTGATATTGATTTTAAAACACCGGATGTGGTTATGTTTCATGGAAAGATCGCTGAAGAACCGTTGTCGCGTGTCTTTATTGCCTTTACCGGCCAGGGCTCCGGCGCCGGTGTAATAACGACGGCGCAAGGGGAGACTTATTATATGGCACAGCGGCCGGAGGATATCGGGCAACCTGACGGAGACGGTTTGATAATCCACAAATCGGATGGTTCCGGTGAAATGCCGGATTTTGATGAATACTGCCGGATTATTATGCCGGATGACCTGCCGATTCATAACGACAAAGCCGGTCACCCCTACACTGTTTCCAATGCCGGGATGCGTGTTGCCAACCTGGCCATTGATGCTGAACAAACGTTTATCAATATATTTCCGGATGTCGATGCCGCCGCCAATTATGTCGTGATGTTATTCGGTGTCATCAGCGATATATACGAGCATGATCTAAATGTAAGATTCAATATATCTTTACTTCGTTTCTGGCCGAGTGGAGGAGGACCGTTTCCTACCGATGACGTGACCGGATATCGTGATTATTGGTGGGATAATGAAGACACCACCGGTTTACAGGTGGTGCATTTATTGACCGCCCGACGAGATCTCGGCTATGGTGGTATGGGATATGTCGGCGGAACCTGTTACTGGGGTGCCTACTCGACTACCGGGTATCTTAATGGTCATTTCCCGTTGCCGGTCGGGATTCCCGATGCCGGCAATTGGGATATTACCGTGATTGCCCATGAAATCGGGCATAATTTTTACGGTTTTCATACTCACGATGATTACTTGTTCGATCCTCTTATTGATTCCTGCGGCAGTCACGGTATTTACAAACGAAGTACTATCATGAGTTATTGTCATACTACAACCGGCTACACCAGCAATCTTGATTTACGTTTTCACCGTCGCGTCCAGGAATGGATGGAGGATGACATTGTCAATGGCGGTTGTTTTTGGTTTGATTGCAACAATAACGGTGATGATGATGCCCGCGATATTGGGCTTGGCATCAGTGATGATGTTAATGGTAATCTGATTCCCGACGAGTGCGAGGATTGCAATAATAATGGTATTCTCGATGACGCCGATATTACGGGGGGGATGCCGGATGTAAACAATAACGGTATTCCCGACGGATGCGAAGACGACTGTAACGGCAACTCGATTCCGGACGAATACGAAACTCGTGAAGGGCTGGTTGCTGACGAGAATGGAAATTGTATTCCTGATGAGTGCGATGTTGATTGCAATAGTAACAGTATACCTGACTTTGCCGAAGTCGCCAACGGAACGGCGCCGGATGTCGACAACAACGGTATCCCCGATGAGTGTCAGGACTGCAATGATAATGATGTGTCCGACTGGCTCGATTTGGAACGTGAATATAATTTTTATCTGGCCGATGGTGACGGCTACGTCCGGGAGTACCATACGACCAATGGTTACCCGATACAAGACTTTGGAGTGGGGGTACTATCGGTTCCATCAGCCTGCGCTTTCGGACCGGATCGTCAATTGTACGTATCCAGTGCCTCCGGGATTGATAAGATTAATGTCGATAATGGAACGGTTAGTAATTTTGTTCCAATCGGGAGCGGCGGACTGACCATCGCCGGTTTTCTGACATTCGGTCCTGATGGTAATCTGTATGTTACCGATGTCGGTAGTGCCGAGGTATATCAATACAACGGCAGTACCGGTGCTTTTATGTCTGTCTTTGTTTCATCAGGTTTGGGCGGACTGATTGGCCCGTGGGGACTTGCTTTCGGTCCCGGTGGCAATCTGTTTGTCTCCAGCGGTGACAATGCCGTATATGAGTATAATGGGACTACGGGTGCATTTGTCGGCACTTTTGTATCGCCCGGTTCGGGAGGTCTGTCATCACCGCGAGCCATCGCTTTTACTACCGATGGAAACCTTCTGGTCGCCAATTATAGTAGTGGTAATATCCTTGCTTACGATGCTTCCGGAAGTTTTATTGAGATATTCAATGACACCGTTTACGATACTATAAATCCGTGGGATATAGCCATTGCGCCGAGTGGTAATGTGTGCGTAGCCAAAATTACCTCGAGCGGACTTCAGATTTATGAATACGAGTATCCGTCGGGGCGCTATTTTCGACGGTATGTTCGCGATGATGCATCCATCAGCTCGCCGATGGGTATGGCGTTCCGGCCGAAATCAAATAACGACCTCGATGGTAACTATATTCTCGATGAGTGCGATTATTGTTCAGACACTGATGGTGATGGTTACGGCGATCCGGGTATACCGGACAATACCTGCCTGACCGATAACTGTCCCGACGATTACAATCCCGATCAGGCCGACAGCGATTTTGATGGTATCGGCAATGATTGTGATGCCTGTCCCAATGATCCCTATGACGATCAGGATGGTGACGGTATCTGTGGCGATATCGACAATTGCCCGACTATCGCCAATACCGGACAGCTTGATAGCGACGGCGATAATATCGGAGATGTGTGCGATAACTGTCCCGAAGATTACAATCCGTACCAGCAGGATGTCGATGGAGATTTTGTCGGTGATGTTTGCGACAATTGTATCAATGATTATAATCCGTCACAGGCCAATACCGATGGTGATTTATATGCCGATGCCTGCGATAATTGTCCCGATGATCCCAACGATGATCAGGCTGATGGTGATGGTGACTCTGTCGGCGATGTTTGCGATAACTGCCCCGATGATTACAATCCCGAACAGGATGATATTTGTAGTTATATTTGCGGCGATGCCAATGGTGACGGTATCCACAATATTTTTGATGTTACTTTCCTGATTACCTATCTGTACCTGGATGGTCCGGCGCCCGATCCAATTGAAGCCGGAGACGCCAACGGTGATGGGACAATAAATATTTTTGATATTACATATTTGATATCGTATTTGTATCTGGATGGTCCCGATCCGGTTTGCCCGTAAGATTACAATATGTTTTAATATATATATATAAGGGCGGGTTTGAACCCCGCCCTTTTAAATATAGACTTTACTATACTTTCTGCAAAAACTTTTCCAGCTTGGCCTGAATGTCTTTTGGATTAAACGGTTTGACCAGATAATCGTTCGCGCCGTTTTTAATTGCCTCGATAACTTTTTCTTTCTCCGATTCGGTGGTTACCATCACGATCGGTGTCGTTATCCCTTCGGCCCGGATATTTTTAACTGCCTCCAATCCCGACATCGTTGGCATATTCCAATCCATCAGAACCAATCCGATTTCGGAATCTGCCGTAACCAGTTTGACCGCTTCCAGACCGTTCGAGGCTTCGACGACGTCCTTTATCCCCTGCTGTTTTAGGGCCCCGGTAATGATTTTTCTCATTATCTGAGAATCGTCAACTATGAGAATCCGCATGGACAGCCTCCTTTTCCATTATCTCATTCGGTTTAAACGTCACCAAAAGGGAAAAATTTCCCAGTTTGGATTCGAACGGGACGCTCAAATAAATGGCATTTTCAATGTTGTTCAGCGTGTAGATATTGCCCCGAACTACAGTCGGCAGACTTACGGATATTTTATGTCCTTCAAACCTCCCCTTGGCATTTCCGGCAATAATATTGACCAGCTCGCCAATACCATCGATAATCGATGAATCGACACTTTTAAATTTGGTGCCGACCATCTGTCCGACTACTTTAAGCGCGGTTTTAACCGGCAGTTTAAGCGCGACGGTACCCTGGGCCGTGCCGGATAACCCGATGACACCGATTATATCCGGAACACCGTCATCATGGGCGGCAATTCCCGGTGTACCCATTTTTACCGTACACTCAAGCATACTTTCAAACAGTTCCGTAACTGAAATAATGAACGGATTAATGTATTCAGCTTTCATTAACCTGCTCCGATTTATTGTTGGTTGTATTTTCTGTTTCAAAATCTTCAATCTTCGAAGTCATCTTTAATTCCCTGGTGTACCTATCCTGTCCGATATATATCGGACCGGTCAAAGGTTGATTGACAATATGATGCTCATCGCCGACTTTTAAAATCACTCCCGGATGCACCAGATCTCTGATTTTTATTACAGCATTGCCGTTATCACGAATTTTCGATGCAATCGTTTTGTTCTCTTTTTCAATTCTTTCGATTTCGTTTTCACCTTCAGCTATTTTGTAGCTGATTTCTATCATAGCTTCTTTTTGCTCGTTATTTAGATGCTGGATATTTGCCTTAAATTTCCGATGTCCATCGCGAAGTTTTTTAAGCATCTCTTTGAGTCGATTTATCTCGTCGCTATTGCTTTTTAAACCGGCCTGAAGTTTTTTATCGACCCCGGCTGCCAGCAAGGTCTTGGCATCACCCTTAGAACCGGCTTCGCTGACGATTATTCCTTTGGTACCGTAAATCTCGCCGCCGATAATTCGTCCCCGTCCGCAGTTAACTTCGCCCTCAGCCTCAATGTCACTATTAAAAATCTCGGTCGAAATTCCGACATCACCATCGCATTTTACTGTAGCATTATGTATATATTTAGCCAGAAGAGTACCTTTCACATTAATCCTTTTCGTCGGGTTGCTGTTGATACCTTCCTTGGCGGTAAGGTTTCCGCCGCATTCGATATCGCAGGCATAAATCAAACCCCATACTTCAATATCGCCGACCGCCTCAACCTTAAAGTCAGTTTCGATATCACCTTCAACCACTACCTGACCATTATGTTTGACATTTCCGCTTTCAATACCGACTCCCTCGGCAACTCGATAGATCGGGTCAACATCAAGCGTCGAACCGCGTAATTTTACACGGCCGGTACAGGTCGCTTTGTATCCGCTTTCAGCTTCCACCCAGACCACATTGGGACCGCCTTTTAAGTTTATCTTTTTGGGTGATTTGACTATTAGCGCCTTACCGAAAACATCACGACCGTCTTTACCTTTTTTGGCCGGAGTAATTTTAACTAAAAGGTTACCCTCACTGACCGAGCGATCCTCGAGTTTTTGTTTATAGTCAATCCTTTGGGTTTCGGGATCGATATAATACCCCTCGTCGAAATAATTACCCATCCATTCGATTTTGGCATCAACCGATGGTTCCGGAGGTCGCCCTTCGACAATCAATAAATCTTCTATGGCGTTACCGGATTCGTTTGCCTCTTCAATAGCTTTACCGATTAATGTTAAATTCGGTTTGCCGGTAATACCCTTATTTTTCAAATGTTGCAGGATTTTATCGGTTAGATCATCACCCTTGCTGAAATCACCCGTGCAGGATAGAAAGACTTCCATGTTGTTTTCGGAAATCTTAAAATCAATCTCGGTGTCGATAAACTCCGGCTTATCTTTAACGGTGTCAGTCATTTAAAACAATCCAATACTATCGCTTTTCGGGCCCGGGGATAATCCTCAAGCCCTATTCTTTTTTTCGGAATTCCGGCCGGTAAATTTACCTTTTCAGGAATATATAAAGGGTCGAAAAGCTTGTATTATGCAGCGAATAAAGGCGATTTCCAAATGTGGAGATTATCGTTAATAGACTTATTACGGTTTTGGGGTACATTATGATGGATAAACAGGTTTTTTAATATCCTCACCAATTACGATTCCGTCGATAACGGCCAGTGTAAGCGGAAGTTGAATTGTGAATTTGGTGCCAAAACCGGATCGGGATTCAATCTCGAGAATTCCGCCCAGCGAATCAATATTCTTTTTGACCACATCCATACCGACTCCGCGCCCGGATATTTGGGTAATTTCCGCCGCTGTCGAAAAACCGGGCGTAAAAATCACGTTATATATATCGCGGTCGGACGGAACATCGTTATCCGAAATCAAACCTCTTTCCCTGGCCTTGGCCAGGATTTTGTTTTTATCCAGCCCACGACCGTCATCTTCGATTTCGAAATACATTTTTCCGTCCCTGTGATAGGCCCTTATCCACAAATGACCCGCCTCACTTTTACCGTTTTTAATTCTCTCTTCCGGTCGCTCCAAACCATGATCGATTGAGTTTCGTACCATGTGAATCAGGGGATCAAACAGACCCTCGAATATACTCCGGTCAACTTCGACATTTTGGCCCGACAGTTCCGGGTTGACTATCTTGCCTGATTTTCTGGATAAATCCCGTACCACTCGCGAAAGCCTTTGGAATATTCCTTTGAGCGGCACCAATAGCATAGCCATTCCTGTTTCCTGAAGTTCTCTGGTAATCTTATTCAAATGTAAAATATTCCGGTTTGTTTTCTCCGATTTTATCGCCTGTATTTGTTTATCATGGCTGACCATCGCCTCGACTATTACAAGTTTACCAATCGTATCGACCAGCCGATCCAGCCGTTCGGTGTCGATTTTTACCATATCCCTGACGATAATCCGACGCTCGTCGCGTGATTTTTTCTGTTCACGCAGGGCACGTACGACCGCCTTGGCCGGGACCTTACCCTGTTTTACAAGTGTCTGACCGAGTTTCTCATTGGGTGATTCTCTTTGAGCCAGAGCCTGATCGATTTCGTACTGAGTGGTCGCCCCCATATCGATAAGAATATCGCCGACACGACTTGATGTTTCGAATTCATGTTCGTCAAACTCGGTCTCGGTCCCCTTACTGTCAATTACCCGGCGTAACTTTTTAAGCAGAATAGATATTATTTCAGAGGTATTGAAGCTTTCACCGTTTCCCAGTGCGTTTTCCAAACCGATTAGCAACGATCGAAAAGCATCGATGACATCAAGAAGAATATCGGCGATTTTTCCCTCAATAACTAACTCACCGCTACGCGCCATATCGAGGATTGTTTCCGCTTCGTGAGCAAGTAGAGAAATCGGCCCCAGCTCCAAAAATCCGGCCGCCCCTTTGATAGTATGGAATCCGCGGAAAATTGTATCGATTGTTTCATGATTTTCCGGATCGGTTTCCAACTCCATTAAATTTTCTTCGGCGATAGCACAGTGCTCCCGTGTTTCAGTAATAAATCCTGCCAGAAGATCAACATCACTATCATCGATAGTCATTATCATTGATTCCTGAGTGGATATAGGAGTATCCAAAGCCTCGGCTATAGGAGTTTGAGATTTGGTCGATTCGTTATGGTTTGTTGATACGTGAGGTGACGATTGATATAATTCGTCGGGGAATCTTATTTTCGAAGGTTCCTGTTTGTCGCGAATAATCGCGGACAAACCGGTCGCAGCTTTATTTAAAATCCTGAGAGAGTTTTCAACATTATTTGTTTCCCGTAAAATTATTTTCTCTACAAGATCGGCGCAGTGTCCTGCAACTGTTGGTATAATATGGGAATTTCCAACCATTGCCGCCTGTTTTAGTTGCATGAATCTTTCATGCAATGTGGCCATGACAGGTAAATCTTCCGGGTCGATTTTTGGTATCAACGCGGCGATCTGCTCGATCGATTTTTCCAGCTTATCCATTATTCATTTAATAATTTCTACGGGTCGGGTATCATAAGTTTAGCCCCCTTATGTTTTAAGGTTTATATTTTCGCCGGGAATGTAGTTCAAAAAACCACCCCTCTTTTTACATGCGAAAATGTCTATTCCCTCGTTGCATAGTAGTTCATTGTCACAATCTTGAAGTCGTCATTTTTTTAAACAGTCTTGACACCAATATTTAATGTATCAATGGATTGTATAAAATTGTGACAGCAGATGACACTCAATTAAGATGTATGTTTCATTTTGGAATGGACGATAGTTGATCGAGTGTTATTAATCAACTCCGGTGTTTGCCCTGACGGAGTTCACTAAAATATTTTTTGGTTGCCGCGGCAACCACGCCGGATAATGCCAGAAGCGCTACCAGATTCGGTAGTGCCATCAGGCCGTTGGCGATATCGGCAAAACCCCAGACAAAATCAAGTTTGAGTCCCGCCCCGATCGGGAGAAACAGCAGATAGATATATTTGTAAGGTCGCACCGCTTTGCGTCCCAAGATAAACTCGATACCTTTCTCACCGTAATACGACCAGCTTATTATTGTCGAATAGGCAAACAAAATCAAACCAAGCGACACCATCGAGCGTCCCCATGACGGCAGGATTGTTTCGAAAGCTTCGGCGGTCAGCGGAGTCCCATCCAGTCCGCTGTTCCATTGTCCGGAGACAAGAATCACCAGACCGGTCATAGTGCAAATAATTAATGTGTCGATTAACGGCCCGATCATTGCGACCAAACCTTCCCGAACCGGTTCATTAACTTTGGCCGCGGCATGAGCCATTGGAGCCGATCCCAGGCCCGACTCGTTGGAAAAAACTCCGCGCCTGACTCCCTGCTGGATAATCATCATAACCGAGGCTCCTGCGAATCCGCCGGTCGCAGACATGGGTACAAAGGCGCTTTTAAAAATTAAAGCGAATGTCGGCAGAATCAGGTCGTAAGAAATTACCAGTACTACCAGCGCCGAACCGAAATATATAATACACATGAATGGTACCAATCGGCTGGCGACACTTCCGATTCGTTTGATACCGCCGACAATAACCAACCCAACCATCACCGCGATAAACAATCCCAGCCCGAGGCGAATATACAGACCGGCGGTGGTTCCCGTTTGATCCACCAGCGACACAAAACCATCGGCTACCGAATTGGCCTGCACCATGTTACCGATACCGAGTGCCGCCACAGCGGTACATCCGGCAAACATATAGGCTAGAAAACGCCAGCGGCGATTCATCCCCATCTGAATAAAATACATCGGCCCGCCGCGCACATAGCCATCAGGATCGATCTTACGATACATAACCGCCAGCGTGCACGAGGTATATTTTACTGCCATACCGAAGATGGCTGTTATCCACATCCAGAACAGTGCCCCCGGCCCGCCGACCGCGATAGCGGTCGCGACCCCGGTGATATTGCCGGTCCCGATAGTCGCCGACAAGGCTGCCGATAGTGCCTGAAAATGTGTGATTTCGCCCTTATGTTCAGGTTTATCATACTTTCCGGAAACTAATTCAAAACTGTGCTTAACACCCCGGATTTGAACCAGTTTATTGCGGATTGTGACAAAGATACCGGTGCCAACAAGAAGCGCCATCAGCGGTACGCCCCAAACGGCTCCGTCGACAGTTTTGATAATATTTAATATTTGTTCCACCAAAGACTATTTAATATAATAAATTAACGTAGGCAATATTAAAATTGGCAGGTATGGAAGACGATCTGAGAAAATATTTCGGCGAAATAATGAAGCAGGAGGGGGATATACCATCCGAGGCGCTTACCGTTCTCGGCAAGCTGATTCGCCTGACCATCGATTTTCGTGACAAATGGAAAGCCGAGAAAAATGAAACGCTAACGGTCGAGGAAACCAAAAACGCGGTTGAAATATATTTGAATATCATCAAAACCGGTATGTTTCCCAATCGCCTCGAGGAAAAAATCGACCGACTGGTCAGGTTATGGCTGAAAGAGATAAATGGAAAAACTTATAACAGTTGACAGCCGATTTTATTGGAGATATATTTTTTGAAAAGATGGCTAAGACTGAATTTCTTAAATCGATCGCGGTATATACATTCATGATGTTAATGTTATGTTCATGTGCCGGTTCGTCGGATTCCAAAGACGACGAAGAGAAATTCGCCGATTTGCGATTGCGGATGGTTGAGACCCAAATTGAGCGGCGCGATATCAGTGATTCTTCGGTTCTGGATGCGATGCGTACCGTACCGCGGCACCTTTTTGTCCCGAAATCGTATAGAATGGAATCGTACCGCGACGGGCCGCTTCCGATTGGCCATGATCAAACTATCTCCCAACCATATATAGTTGCGATTATGACCGAGCTTTTGAATATAGATTCGACCTCCAAAGTTCTGGAAATCGGTACCGGCTCCGGGTATCAGGCGGCGGTGCTGGCCGAGATTTCCGATTCGGTTTACAGTATCGAAATAATACCGGCGCTGGCGCATCGCGCCGATACGCTGTTGGATTCGCTGGGTTATACCAATGTTCATATTCGCGCCGGTGATGGGTACCGGGGATGGCCCGAGGAGGCGCCATTCGACGCCGTCATCGTGACCGCTGCTCCGCCGGAGATTCCTCAGCCGCTGGTTGAGCAGCTAAAAATCGGGGGACGGATGGTGGTACCGGTCGGGGAGTACCATCAGGAATTATTATTGGTCGAAAAATCGGAAAAGGGGGTAATCGAAAAATCGATAATACCGGTGCGGTTTGTGCCGATGACCGGTGAAGCACAGGATAAGTAGAATCAATCATAATATATGAAAGGAATTATAAAATGCCTTTGATGTCATTAATCGATATGTATAAACCGGCCAATGAAAAACATTATGCCATCGGTCAGTTTAATGTTAATAATATGGAATTCGTGCAATCGGTTATCGATGCCGCCGATGAGATGAAATCGCCGGCCATCCTGGCCGCATCGACCTCCGCTCTTAAATACGGCGGTTTCGATTATCTTGTCGATTTGGTCAAGGTCGGTGCCAAACGAGTTTCGGTGCCAATTTGTCTGCATCTGGATCATGGGGCGACGATTGAGGATGCCGAGATGTGTATCAATGCCGGATTTACATCGGTGATGATTGATGCCTCGAAACAGGAGTACGAAGAAAATATTCGTGTTACGCAGGAAGTCTGTAAGATGGCGCATCCGAAAAATATCGCGGTTGAGGCGGAACTCGGTATGCTGGGCGGAATTGAGGATGACGTTCAGGTTGATGAGAAAGATGCGCGATTGACCGACCCGGAGCAGGCGGTTGATTTTGTCAATCGTACCAAGTGCGATGCGCTGGCAGTGGCGGTCGGGACGTCACATGGTGCCTATAAATTCAAAGGTGAGGCCAAGCTTGCCTTTGACCGCATCGATCTTATCAAAAAGAAAACCGGCATTCCATTAGTATTGCATGGTGCCAGTGGTGTACCGGCGGCGCTGGTCGAGAAAGCAACCAAGTACGGTGCCGAGCTTCCGGGTGCGAAGGGTGTTCCCGACGAAGCGTACCGCGAGGCGGTTAAACTGGGTATTAATAAGATTAATATCGATACCGACCTGCGTCTCGGATGGCTGGGAACAGTGCGTGAGCAGTTGGCGTTGAATCCGAAAGTTTTTGATCCGCGCAAGATTCTCGGCCCCGCCCGCGACACGGTTCGTGAGATCGTCAAACAAAAGATGCAAATCATCGGCTCGGCGGGAAAAGCGTAGAGGAGAATCCAAAATTAATGCGTTAAAAATACATTTTGATTGAATATTAATTTGATATTGGAGGGAAATATGAAATATGTGTTCGTGTTGCTTATTGCAATATTAATGGCTACTGGATGCGAAGAAGAGATTAAGAACAAACAATTGACGCAAAAAAATATCGATGAATTAAAGGATAAAAAGGATGCACTGACGGACGAGGAAAAAGGTTTATTGGCTGGATACATGTTAAGAACTGGGATTCAACAAGCATTCGATGGTTTAGATTCGGTTGACATTTTCGACTCTTCGATTACAATTTTAGAAGCAATTGAAAAACAAAGACAATGGATATATGAAGATTCTATCCGCATTGCGAACGAAAAAAAATTAGCTGAAAAGGAATTGGCCAGAAAGGAGGCTGAAGAAGCAGCATTGCGGAATATGATAATTATTACCTTGCTAAAAAAAGAATTCATAGAATATGAATATGAAGAATATAATGTAATTACATATGCAGCTGTCAATAAAAGCAGTAAAACGATCAAGGGCTTTAAGGGAACGCTTGCTTTGCAGGATATGTTTGGTGATCCAATTATAAATCTTGAAATAAAATATGATGAGCCGATTAAGCCAAATCAAAGGGTACTCGAAAAAGGTGTCTATAAGTACAATCAGTTTACGGATCAAGATAAAAATCTCCGCTATGTAGAATTTGATAAAATTGAGACGATTTGGAATCCCAAAATTATTATTTTTAAAGACGGAACAAAAATGACTGTAAATTAATATGTTTTGGGTGAAATATGTCAGAAGATTCAAAAGTATCTAAGGATGCCTTATTTGATTCAATCGTTAGAGAATCGCAAGGATTTCATAATCAATTAATAACAATTGCCAGTGCCTTTTTTGCCGGCACTCTGTTTTTTATTGAAAAACTTATATATAATTTGAACGTTTATTCCTTATTATTATTAATTTTTGGTTGGCTTGCTCTAATTATATCGATTTTGCTATCAGTTCATATTCGATTGAATAATCTTGAGTCCGGTAGGCTGGCGTTAGAGGAGAAATATAACGATGCCGCACATTTGGATAGAAAAAAGGAAAAATGGTCGAAATATTCCGCATGGCTATTGGTAATCGGTATGATATCACTAACTTTTTTTGGAAGTATTAACCTGTATTATAAAATCAGGAATGAAAGGAATGATAAAATGGAAGAATCGAATAATGAACAGGTCGAGCCTTTGAATCAAAATCCGGTCAAGAAGATCATTGCTGACCAGGATAAAGATAACTTAAGCAAAGGTTCTATTCCATATGGTAGCACGGGACCCCAAAAGCCTGAAGCCAATCTTAAACCCGATCAGTCAGAAACCGAAAAGCCGGCGAATACACCCGATAAGTCGGATAATGAATCTGACGATTCGGACTAATTACTGACAGTCTAACGATCTGTCGCGGCTTTTATACTGCTGTAATTCTTTATCTATGTCTCATTAATTCCAGTTTATTTGTTAGAGTCCGGATTATAAAAAAACGGCGGCCTGTGAGATACAGGTCGCCGCGTTTTCGGGCTATAAGAAAAGATTGTCTTTCGGTCTATTGTCAGAGCATAAATTTTAGACCGACGCGGAAAGGCATATAGTTGATACTGTCGCCTGAGGTGAGGACCATCACGATTCTACCTTCCAGCCAAAGCGCCATAGTTGGCGATATCATATACTCACTACCGATTCCGCCGCTGACGCTTAACTTCGTTTCGCTAAAACCGCTGAGCGGGACCGTGGCTGTCGTCGTGCCCGTCATCTTGGCATCAGTAAATTTTACATTGACCATTCCTACGCCTGCTACCAAAAATGGCTTGAAGGTCGGTGCCTGACCGAAAAGGTATTTTGCATCCACTCCAAACTCAATAGCCTGAAAATCGGTGCCTTCACCGGTTACACCCGTAATCGAGTTGTCGGTGAAAAATTTGTCCCAATCAAATCCGAACGAGTTGTAGAAAAACTTGGCGATTAATTCCGTACCCGGCTTAGCCTGGATTCCAATTCCACCGCCGAAACCGACGCCCATTTTCCAATAATCCTTAAATACGGTCGGCCCGATCGGCATACTCAGGCCGCCTCCGGCATAAATGACCGGTTTCATCGGCTGCTGCGCCGCTGATGTCGCGACGAATGCCAGAAGAAAAACCGACACCAAAATTAGTTTTTTCATCAAAGACCTCCTTCTTAAAAAGTCATCCAAAAACTTTTTATTAAATTTGCCCCTTATAATCCTGAAAAGTTCTATAAGTAGAATATTATGTCAACAAAAAATAATAGTGTTTCTTGTCAATTAATGGATATGTCAAAAAACTCATTATGCGGAGACTGCCGCATGATGTCATTGCCGTCAGAAGTAATATTTTATTAGATTTTATATAAAACCCCGACCGGGGATTATTTGCATGACGCTCACGTAAATTTCGATGTCGGTTTGCATGAGCCGCACGAGTCGGTTTTTAGCGCATTTGAGGCGAAAGTCGAGAACTGTTTAACAGTTTTATCCGAAGTGCATTTAGGACATTTCGGGCCGGAATTCGACGAGGTCACCAGCTCTTCGAATTTTTCACCGCAATCGAGACATACAAATTCATACAATGGCATCTTATTTCACTTTCAAATCCATTATCGAGACAACCGCCCCGGCTGCCATGCCAAAAAGTGCCGCCACTTTGGCATCACATATCAGAGGTCAGGTTACCCCGACATAACCGTAAACTATACTGACCGCCACACCGGCCAGCCCCCCCAATATAATGCCAATCGCCAATTTGGCAAGCCCTTTACTTAACCGCATCGAGAATTCCAATCAACTGTTTTTCGACATCGGTCGTCAGGTCATTAAGCCCCGCCTCAGGTAGCATCTCGGCAATCATCGACGGCCGTACCAGAGTCAATCTTGTTTTGTCACCCTCCGGTCGGATAATGATCTTGCACGGCATAAACATGGCAACATTGATATCATTGCCCAGCGCCTTGTATGCAAAACCGGCGTTGCAGACCTCGTAAATTTTTAACGGCGCGATCTCGAATCCTTTGCCTGCCAGTGTCTCTTTAACATTGTGCACCGCCAACACATTAAAACCGTGCTCCGGTGAAATTTTCTCCAATGCTGTCGAAATCGCGTCGAATGTTTTGTCCGACTCGACCGTATATCCCATTTTGTCCATAATTTAGTCCTCGATTATTTCATAACTCGACGTTACTTTGGCCACGCCTTTCAATGATAGGCTGACCATACAGTATTTGTTTTCAGAAAGGTCAATTGCTTTCTCGACTTTCTTTTTATCCAGATTTTTCCCGCGTAAAATATATTTCACTTCGATTTTGTTATACGGTTTGGGGTACTCATCAGGTTGATAACCGTTCACCTGAATCTCGAGGCCGGTTAACTCCTGCCGCATTTTTTCGAGTATCTTAACAACATCAACACCGGTGCATCCGGCCAGACCGAACAAAACCAGTTCGGTCGGTTTGTAACCGTCTTCTTTGCCGCCGGCCTTTTTGGTGCCATCGGTGATAATTTTATGCCCGAAAGCGGAGATACCCTCGAATTTAATTCCCCCGGACCATTTTAATTTCGCTTCAATCATAATTTATCCTTTCCGAAACTAAACAATTCAGAAACAAATAATGTTCCGCCTGAAATTCATCGGGATATTATAATAAATATTATTTATACGTTCTATTTAAACCGGATTTGTTCGAGCGGGTTTGAAAAAAATTGTGCCGGTTCCTATCTCCGTGGAATTGGAGGTAAAAACCGGCATCGCTTCGCAATTACAGTTTTTAAAATATTTTCGAATTTCCTAAGAAGCGCCTTTACCTTTCAGGACCGCGGGAACCGTTTTTAACAGGATACGTGTGTCTTCTTTTATTGACCAGTTATCGATATATTCCAAATCGAGTTTCATCCATTTTTCGAAATCGACATGATTACGACCGTTGATTTGCCAAAGGCAGGTAGCTCCCGGTTTGACCGACAGTTTACGCCTTTGCCATGGTTCGTATTCGGCGACTTCGCCGGGAAGCGGCGGTCGCGGGCCGACTAACGACATGTCACCGCGCAGGATGTTATAAAACTGCGGGAACTCGTCGACCGAGAATTTACGGAGTAATCGGCCGACTTTGGTTACACGCGGGTCGTTTTTAATTTTAAATACCGGCCCGGACATTTCGTTGAGGTGTTTTAGCTTATCTTTATCCTTGTCGGCGTTGTTCTGCATCGTGCGCAGTTTTAGCATATTAAATTCTTTGCCGTTTTTGCCGGAACGAACTTGCCTGAAAAATATTGGTCCGCGCGATTCCAGTTTGATAGCAATCGCCGAAATCAGCATAATTGGGAAGGTTGCGATTATTCCGACCAGTGCCCCGAGTTTATCCATCGATGATTTTAAAAACATTCCCAACCGGCAGTTTTCCGGGCAGGAATGATAGAGTAAAATCGGCTGACCGTTCATCGACGAGGCGCGGCATTTGGACATATTACGTTTATAAATGTCGGGCAGGACGCAGATATTAATGCCGGTTTTTTCCACCATACTGAAAATGTCCTGGCTGCGTTTGAAATCATCCGATTCGACCGCCATAATGACATAATCGACCTGGTTACATACAACGATATCGGCCAATTGATCGGGATGACCGACGAGCGGAATATCGCGGTAGCGCCAGAGATTATTTTTATGATAATCGACAAATCCAAGTATTTGCAGATTGAGGTCGGGGTGTTTTAAAATTAAATCGGCTGCTCTTTGTCCGCGTTTTGACGCCCCGACAATGATGGCGTTTTTCAGGTATGACGCGACCGCATCACGATTACGCGGTTTTAATGCTTTTTTGTTATAATAGCGCCATAAGATATAAAACAGTGACTGCAAACAGATATTGGTTGTCAGGAACAAGGCGAATTGATTAGACTGTACAGAAAGGTTTAAGAAATAGACAACCGTTACCAGAATCAGCGCGAATCGCAGTTCATGAATTAGGAAGTTTTTAACTTCACGGCGCTTTTTGCGGATCGGTATCAGATCAATCGGCGGCAGTTCAAAATATGCCGATATCTTGACCAGTACCGCCAGCAAAATTAGCGTGTAGAGCGAAATCGTCTCGGTAAACATACCGAGTTTAAAGTGTGCAAAGGTTAACAATATCGCTATCACAGCTGATGTTGACAGGCGATAAATCAATCCTTCGAGTCGATATTTATCGACTTTTTGTGTTTGGCCGATTGGCGATGTTTCTCTCGGTGGTGATTGCGAAATATCACCCAGCCGGGAATTCGAGATTTCGATATTGGAATGCATGAGATTAAAGGCCCCCCCTTTTGATGCTTCCTTTCACCGTATTATCGTCGTGTCGATGGATTTCTTTAGCCGCCGCAAATCTCGCATTTCCGGGGGCCTTGATATCTGTTTGACCGTTTCTCATATCCCACGGGGATTCTTTTTTAAAGCGCGCTCGATTATTTTTTTCAAGTGTGCTGATTTTCATCATTTATCCCCGGAATTTCCATCAACCTTCCATATTATCAATTTAAACTTCCACCGTTTCGTCACTATTGACAGGTTCGATTTGATGTTCCTCTGAACGATGCAGGATTAATTTAGGACCGGTCGGCTTATGCACATAGAGTTGTCTTGGCATGTGCATAAAGGTTTCGATTATATTCGTGCTATAATTGTCGTCGATTATCGGAATAGAAATGTAGTTTTGAAGTTGGTTGTCGTTATCTATTTTGCGAACTTCTATTCCCGTCGATCTGAGTTCTGATATTACCTGAACCGGATTGGCGACCTCGGCCAGTAGAAAATCGGCCGGTGTCGTTAGTACAGGGATACCGATACCTCGTAATCTAATCGCCAGATAAGTCATATTTTCTTTGACCGTAAGAATACGAGACTTTAAATATTCGTGGTCGGTTAAAACCGCAGCCGCGGCAACCATAGACAGGGGAGAGATATTATCTTCGGTATAGGTATGTTTAATTGAGGCGATGTTTTCAGGCGAAGCCAGAATATAGCTGCATGGTAATTCATCAAGGCCGAACGCGGCCGAGAAAGATCTGATGACTGTTATATTATCGTACTGCCTGATAAGTCCAGCCAGACTTGTACCGTAATATTCATAGTAGGTTTCATCCAGGATAATTTTTACATTGTTGGTTGTGTCGATGATAGTTTCGATTTCATCGATACCGTAAATCGTGCCGGTGCATAAATTCGGATTGGCCAGATAGATCACACGCGTTTTTGCGGTTACGGCATTTATTATACCTTCCGGATCGGCCATTAAAGGCGTAGTACTATCGAAATATTGTATATCGATATCGTTTGAAGATTCTTCCGGGAAAGTGTTGTCGTCGATAGGTTGACATACCAATACAGTATCGCCCGGTGCGGTTAATGTTTTTATTATTTGTCCGGCCGGTTGGTCGGTATCGGAAAAAATAAAAATGTTTTCTTCGGGTAAATTGCTGTACCGATATATTCCGGCGGCCAAATTATTGGCATGAATACCATAATCCGCAGTTGTATTATTGCCCTGAAAGAAACGTTGTATACTGTCCATAACTCTTTCCGAAGGATGCCGGAAAGAAGGCGGCAATGTATCGGAAGAGTTTGTTTCAGCCGGGGAGAAGACGCTGTTTCCGGTTTTTGGCTTTAGACCAACCGCAACATCCATGTTATTAATACTTAAATCCTGCATGATTTTATTCCTATTAAAACTGGCTCAAACATCCATAATTAAGCCATCATGTTGTGCTTATATATCCGGTGTCCTCCCTATCGATTTTTCAAAAATAGAGCGAATCGAATCTCTGATATTTTTTGGAATAATGTTTTTTGTTCTCGATAATATCGACTTGCTGACAGCGTCCTCTTTTAAAGCTATAACCGTCCGCTTGCCCTCGACACTGAAAGCTTCATAACGGATTATTCTTGGCGATTCCAGAAGCGCCTTTTTGATATCATCTAATTTATTCGATTTGACTTTTTCCAGTTCGACATAAGCCTTGCCGACTTCCTCGACAAAATGTGCGTCACTTCCGGCTGAATGCGGGATATCCGGACTGAAACCGAGGAATTTATCGATTTTTACCATTTCCGACGAGCGGCATCGGTAATTCACCGCTTCCATCAGATCAACCCGAGAGAGGATTTTGCTTATATCCTCACCGCTGAAAATATTCTGTGAATCTTTGTTGAATATCAAACCGGTTCCGGGTCGGAACGGATGCGGTATCACAACCAGACCGCCCTGCGCATGTATCTCGTCGATTATATCAAAGATATTACGCGAGACAATTTCGTCTTGCAGGAAAAGTCCGATTACATGCGTTCCGCCCTCGGCAGTAATCTCCATCGCCGGGATAACTGTTAAATTTTTATCTTCGGATTTTTGAAAGGCAATACCGTAAGCCGACATATTGTCATGATCGGTAATAGCGATGGCATCGAGTTTTGTTTCGACAGCCTGTTGAATAACCGCCTCGACAGAACTCCGGCAGTCAAACGAATGCTCGGTGTGAACGTGGAGGTCTATTTTCATCCTATTCTCATTCCTTCCTGTTTCTTCTGTGTGAATTTTATTGCAAAGCCGATGCCGACTGATACAAAACCAATATTGCAACGTAATCAGCAGAAAGACAACGGATTGCGGTGCTGCTAAAAATTCACAAAAGAACGCAAGATTTAATAGTGGGAATTATTTCCTGAAAAATAAGGATAATATTTCCGGCCTAAATTTTTACCGCCCGGGAGAGGGATTCTCTCTCGGGCGGCTTTTGGAAGGTGAGAACGGGTAAATATATTCGGGAAAATTATTACAATTTTGAGATAATAAAGGCCGAGGTTAATAGTCCTCCGATAATGGTTACACCTGTTGATACGGCACCCATCCAGTCACGATCCTTTTTAATATGGGTCGGAACAACGATAGCATCGCCAATATCAACTCGTTTTTTAAGAATCCCGCCGCCGGAAAAGGCCTGGCCGTCAGCTTTTATCAGGCGGGTACCCTTTTTGTCGGCCTGGCTGGTGAAATTACCGGCACGTTCCACATAATATTTAACATTTTTCTTCGGAATATACTTGATAGTTCCGTTGGCGCCGACTGCTCCCATGACAGATATACCCGATGGGATTTCCGGAATAAATATATAATCGCCGCTTTGCAGGACAATATCGCCCTGATCACCTTTGGTTGTCAGGATTTTTTCCATGTCGATAATAATCCTGTTCATATTTTCGGCTTTGTAAGAAATCGTTTCCATCTTGCGAATATTTCCGAGCGAATCTTCCTTTAGCGGCTGTGAATTAGCGATAATTTCATCAAGATTTTGCCTTTCGAGAGCGTCGGCGATCGAATTCCGCCGAAATATTATTCCTTCGGGAAAGGCTGATTCGGTGAATCCACCGGTTCTTTTAATTATATCAAGCAGAGTTTCATCTCGCGATCTTAAAGTATACTGCCCGGGAAATTTAACTTCACCTTCAATCGTAACCATACGGTGCAGGAACCAGTCGGGACGTTTCCTTACGAAAAGTAAATCATCTTCCTTTAGTGGAACCTGACCCGATTTGGGATTGGACAAATCGATACTAATCAGATGCACCTTTCCGGTCGAATCGGTATGTACCAGTTCTGAATTAAGATGATAGGCGTGTTTATTAAGTCCACCGGCCAGAAAAATCAAGTCGGAGACAGTCATGTTGTCGTAGAGCGGGAAGCGTCCCGCCTTTCTGACTTCTCCCTCGATATAGACATACTTTTTTCTTTCGACGTCATCGATACTGTACACATGCAGCGAATCGTAGTCTTTTAATTCGATATCGGTTTTGCCGTTAATAATATCCCGGAGATTAACCGGTATCACTTCGGCGCTCAGGTCGGCATATCGTCGGAACAGATTGGCTCGTTCGTAATAGACGTTTTCCGGAAGCAACTCGCCTTGATTAATCAGAGTTCCAAGAGTGGTTGAGTCGGTTCTTTCGAATTGTCCGGGGTGTTTTACCATACCGGCAATCGAAACGACATTACGTTTCATGTCGTAAATCGAAAATAAAGTGATATAATCACCGTCGATAAGTTTGATATCATCGATGGGACCGTTATCCGGATTCAGGTTGATATCGATTACTTCGCGTTCATCATTTCGCGAGATGCGGTCAAGCATCAGGCGGTCGAGATATGCAACCGCAGTCGGTCCGCCGGCCAGTTCCAGCGCCTGGCTGATTGTTTCGTTTCCGCAGATTTCGTATATGCCGGGGCGTTTGACTTCACCGGTAATACTGAATCGTGGTCCGGATATCGGGATGAAGATTGCGTCACCTGATGATAACCTGACATCACCGCTGTTATCGCCTTTTAAAAGGAATTGGTACAGGTCAACCTCGGCGGCGATTTTATTATTTCGAATAAGTTTTATATTTCTAAGCGAACTGCGGTCGTTCGGTCCTCCGGCCAGATAAAGAGCATTAAATAAAGTTGTTAATGAACTGACCGTATATGCGCCCGGTTTGTTAATCTCACCGGTCATATAGATGCGAATAGAGCGTATTTTCCCCAGCGACACCGAGACTTTAAAATCGGAATATATCTCTGTAAACTTTTTACTTATTTTGGTTTCGAAAGCGTCAGGCGTTAATCCCCATACAGTTATCGCACCGAGTCTGGGAATAAATATTTTGCCTTCGCGATCGATAATCAGGTCGTATTCTTTTTCGACTTTGCCCCAGAGATGGATAATAATATTGTCACCCGGCCCGAGAATATAATCGGACAGGTCGGCGACTTCGGGGGGTGGATTCAGTTCCGACGGCGCTTTAAATAAATCATAACCAAAAGGTTTAAGTACCGATTCGGTATCCTCATCGGTCGGCTGATTTGTATGTTCTTCAGTTAATTCCTCGTCAGGCATCTGAACTTCCGGGGGTTCGGAATATATATCCGGACTTTGATAGGTTTTGTTATTTTCCGATTGATGTGCCTGAAGCTGTCGATACCGCTCCAGGATTTCCTCATCGTCCTTATCTCCCGCCGGAAAGGACGTCTGACAATACGCTGGTTTAAACCAATCAATGGCAACCAGGATTATTATCAGGATAAATAGTGCTAAGATCTTTTTCATGGTTTACCTTCCAATAACCAATGTTTCCCGTTTTGTTTTTGTTATATCAAAGCGGATGCCGAAATCGGGGCTGACATATAAGAGGTTGTCTTATAACACGTTGAATGTTTGATGTGTCTTTATGGTTGACGGTGGTGGATAAAAAAATTCTTAGCGAGGCGGAAAACTTTTCAATAAGAGGGCTGATACATTTATTGCTATGGTCGGCCGGTAGTTGCTTTTTATCGCGATATTTTATATCTTATTTACCATGGATAACAAACCTATATATTTGTCAAAGAAGGGGCTGATAAAACTTGAGAAGGAGCTGAAAAAACTCAAGACGGTTGATCGTCCGAAAATAGTTTCGGAAATCGGACGGGCGCGGGAATTGGGTGATCTTTCGGAAAATGCCGAATACCATGCCGCCAAGGAGGCTCAAGTACATCTGGAACGGAAAATAGCGGAACTGGAAGATAAACTGAGTCGGGCGCAGTCGATTGATACCGATAGTATTCCATCCGATAAGGCGTATCTGTTCGCCAAAGTGCTGGTGAAAGATTTATCCGACGGTGAAGAAATCGAATATACACTGGCGCCTCCGGAGGAGACCGATGTCGATAATGATATGATCTCCATCAAGTCGCCGATTGGTGCCGCTTTACTGGGGAAGGCGGTTGGGGAGAAGATTGAAGTAAAAGTTCCGGCCGGGAAAATTCATTACGAGATAATCAAAATAACTCGGGAATAAAAAAACCTCCCGACCGAGTCGGGAGGCTAATTACATAATTTAAGTTATTGGTGTTTGACGAGCTACCAGTTCGCAGACATTTCATCGTCCATTGAATTCATATCGAGAGGATCCTCTTCGTAGTAATCGTTATCCTCATCAACACCAACCTCTGCCGCCATATCGGCGCACTCAATAGAACAAAAAACTTGATCCCCCTGCCGGACAGGCCGACCGCTGAATTCTTCCCCACAGAATGCGCAAATCATTAAAACCTCCATACAGCAAGACTGTATTATTATAACAGAATTGATAAAATTAATTACGTTACAATATGCAAGCGAAATTTATTAATTTTTTAAAAAATTTTTCATACTCGATATTCGTCATTATCCATCAATTCTAAACCCCAAAAAGGTATAAAAAAGTTCCGAAATCCCGATTATTTGACCGGTGTCTAGTTTCTGCATTATCTTATTGTATGGCAATGTTTTAACTTGCGTAATATGTGACCTGTCAACCTCCGTTATTTAAATCTCCGGTGGCGGGGCGCCATAGGTGGCCCATTCTTCCTTTGAAGGTCCAAAAACGCCCGGAACTTTAAGGCCAGCTTGCCGTATCAGGACGGTTAACTGGCCTCTATGATGAACCTCGTGGTCACCTAAAATCCGTAGAGTTAAACCCCTTTTCCAGCTTTCTCCATACATGTCATCTTCCTGCTGAAGTGTCTCATCGGACCAGTCTTTTTCGATTTGCTCTAACAGAGATTTGGCCACAGCGCTGTATCCATCCTTTATTTCTTTTGCCGTTTTCGGCAATGGTGCATCGGCTTTAGGTCCGTCGATTTTTAATCCGGTGCGTCCCGACATCTCCGGTATTGTCGTGGCAATATGCCAGGCGATACGTCCGATATTCCGATGTCCGTCCGAGACCGACTGTCCCAGTGATTGATCGGATAGAGCCTCGAGTATTTTTTCGGTACTACCGGATAACGTTTTCCAGTAGGCAGCGAAATCTGAGATTTTTGTGAACATCAGCGACTCCTTTTGTAATACGGTTTATTATTTTTTACGTTCGATTTTTAAATTGTTGTTCTCTGTATGTTATACAGAAAATAGACAAGGGCAATCACTTTTTCGGTAGCCAGTAATCAGTTGTCAGTTGTCAGGGTTGCCTGTTAGGCATTCAGCCAGTAGCTGATTTTCATCAGAAAGATATTGTCGGAATCGCCTTTGAACAGCCGTTTGAAGTCGCGCCAGAAAGTCAGGTCATTGACTGATTCATCTTTCTCCGTTCGTGAACGGGTCCAGACGAGATAAAGCGTGCTTCCGGGAAGATATTCCCAGCGCAATAGAAAAGTCGAATTGAGGGCGGTGTAATTATAATTCTCATTATATCCCGAATGATCGGCGGTATAATTGAAGCTACCCAGGTAACGTCGATAATCGAAATAATTCAGGCCGGTCAGTAGTCCGCAGGCGGACAACTGACAGGAGAGATTATGCCGGAAAACGACACCGATGCTGGCATCGATAGTTAGAATATTTTGATTCTTATCGGCGAAAACGGAAGTGGTGTCGTCCGGATTGTCAATCCATTTCAACTGGTTAAAATCATGAGTGTATTCACCGCAAAGGATTAGTTCAATATTGCTTGCCGGTCGGAATCGACACAACATTTCAATCATCCACCATGGCGCGGTAAAACTGTTCCCATATATATAGTCGAATTCATAAGAAATCTTTCTTCGCTCATCGGTATCGAACCAGATAGATGTATGCCAGCTTCGGGGGAGTCTCCATAGGCCATTACCGCGACGCTCTCGATCATCGTAGTCACCAAAATTCTGGAAAAATCCGACACCGCCGTACCAATTATTCTTAAACTGAATACAGTTGTTAAAATTAAAGTGTCGGCCAATATTGTAACCGTCAAAATTCCAGTCGGCCGAAAGGTTGATATTGTTCCAGCTATTACGAACAATCCACCAGTCATCGGTAGTGCGATACTGAATCCAGAACCAGCCGTTTTTAACATCGTTGCGCCTCGTGTATCCCATACGATTAATTTGAAGATCAGGATTTTTTATTACCGATCCGAGTGCACCACGAATATGTTTCCCCGACGTTTTTTCAATAACCAAATCAGCGGCATAGCCAACATTTTCATTATCAACACGACTGAAGATTGTTTGTCCGCGGAAGCACCAGGCCGAATTATTGGTTCTCAGTCGCCAATCGATGCCGCCGGTATAAGCCGGATGCCTGGTCTCCTGCCCAACGGTTGTTAATATCGCGCCGATACTGGAATTTTTAAAAACATCCTGTTTAATGCGCAACACCGTGTAAGATGCACGCGGCTCAACAATACCTTCGCCAAAACTTGTATCGATCGACAACGTGTCCACGTGGTATGAGTCGCCGATCAGGGTCGAATCCAGTTCGAGATTTTCCGCGGCGTATTTTGCCGTTTCCTCATCTGTTATTGCATTTAAAAAGGCGATTGATGTACCGGTGGAGAGTTTTCCTGTGAGTTTGGCCGCACCCAAAATGGTTGTACCCTCGGGATAATCGGTATAGTAAATTAGATTGTCGTTATCGACGTCGTTACTCGGAGTCCGCCCGATTCTCCGCGAATAAAACATGGCGTATTCAGCCTCGAATAAATCGGCGCCTTCCATAAAGAAAGGTCTTTTCTCCGAATAGTATGTTTCGAAAGTCGAGAGATTCAAAACCGGATTATCCAGTTCGACCTGTCCGAAATCGGGATTGATGGTAGCATCCAGGGTCAGATTCGATGATAATCCGTATTTAAAATCAACCCCGACATTACCCATATAATTACGTCCATCAGGATTGCCAAGATCTTTAGGTTCAAAATCGGCGCTGGAAACAATATGCGGTAATAGTTCGAGTCGTCCTGCCGGCTTGATATCTTTCAGACCGGTTAAATGTCCGAAATTGGACACAAAACCTCCATCAGCCAGCGGCGTAAAGGCCCAGCGTACATTTTCAGCCTTACGGCAGATTGTTCGGACAAAATCGACACCCCAGGTGTGTTCCTCTTTGATTCCAAACCGAAGGCAATGGTAAGGTATTTTAAACTCGGCCGACCAGCCCCAGCTTTGCGGCTGGACCGCCACACTCCAGACCGCATCCCAGGCATCATCGACACAGTCGCCGTTATAATACCGTCGATCGATTTGAACACCCGAGGAGTTTACATTGAAACAATATCCGCTTTGATGATCATGATACGGATCGAGTCGAACGTACACCTGATCCGATTCGGTCCCGCGATCTCTTCGGGTCAACTGGCGGATAATTTTATCCGGTTCGGAATCATAGCACCAGAAAGCAAAATAGATGGCGTCATCATCATATACGACCGCGACTACGGTTGATTCGGTCGCGGCCTTACCTTCATCCGGTTCCCGCTGAGTGAAATCGCGGATAAAGTCGAGATTTTGGTTTCGCCATATATCGTCATTAAGAAAACCATCGATAACCGGGGAGTGTGGATTTGCCCTCATTGCACGGACTTCAGGGACAATACGTTCCTTTTCGGCCGGAGAGTTATCTTTGGCTGTTAGATTGAGGGTGAATACCAAAGAAATAAATATCGGGTAAATAATCTTTGATCGAGAAAACATGAGAGCACCTCCGGCACATCATTAATACAATACCAATTATATAACCCGATCTTCCTGACATTCATACATGACGTGAAAAAGAAGACAAAGTTTCGATAAACGATTTAGATTATAGCAATTTTTAAATTAGTCGTATATTTAAATAGATTGTTTATAGTCTAAACGACTGGGGAAAGGCCGAATAACGGCGATAATAATAAAGAAAGGGGTGATTTGATGTTGACATTGGTGAGGAATAGTTTATTTTAAAGATGAGTAATTTTACAGTGATCATTATTTGCTACCCTGCTTGTCTTATCTGTTCGGACGCTATATAGAGGGATGCAAAATAAAATCTTTTGTTTGACTCGAATGGGTGTTAAAAGTTAAAAATAGTATGTTTAGCCTCGGGGAATTTAGTTTTTTATCCAATTGATATGAATCATAAAAAAAACGAAAATCAAATGGTTCTTAATGGAGAACAGCGATTCAAAGAGTTGGCGGAAATGCTTCCGCAGACGATTTTTGAGTTGGATCTGAATGGCAACCTGACCTATTCAAATCGTTTCGGATATGAATCGACCGGATATACCCCTGAAGATGTCGAGAACGGTCTGAATGCAATGGAGTTGTTTATCCCTGAGGAACATGAAAGGGTAAAAAAGAATATCGCCAAAGTATTATCTGGAGGTCAACCCGATTCGCGTGAATACACAGCGATGCGTAAGGATGGCAGCCGCTGGCCGGTATTGGTTTATTCGAGTCCGATAATACAGGATGGCAGGCCGACCGGTTTGCGAGGGGTTGTCATCGATATTACCGATCGCAAGCGAGCCGAGGAGATCCAGAGGAAAGCGCAGCAGGAGTTGGAAAGTCGAGTTAGAGAGAGGACCGACGAACTTATCGAGGCCAACAGACAACTTAAGGAGCGAATGGACTACTTGACGAGCGTCGAGAAAGCCCTTAGAGAAAGCGAAGAAAGATACCGCCACGTTTTCGAACAAACGGTAATCGGTATGTACCGGACGACCCCGGAAGGCAAAATCATAATGGCCAATCCGGCGTTGGTTAAGATGATGGGGTATTCTTCTCTTGAAGAACTTACAAATCGTGATTTAACGGAATCGAGGTTTGCTCCCGATTATCCGCGCGAAAAATTCAAAGAATTGATAGAAAAGGATGGACAGGTTATTGGGCTTGAATCAGCCTGGATTAAAGCAGATGGGACGACATTATTTGTTCGGGAAAGCGGTAAGGCAATGCGTGATAGTTCTGGGAAAGTCATTTATTATGAAGGGACTGTTGAAGATATCAGCGAATGGAAACGTACGCAAGAGGCTCTGAAGAAGTCGGAAGCGAAGTATCGGGGCCTGTTCGAAAATATTCTCGATGGTGTTTATCAGACCAAACCCGACGGAACGATAATGTCGGCAAATTCGGCTTTGATAAAGATGCTGGGTTATGATTCGGTTGATGATCTTCTTTCTATCGGATCGGCTCAAAACCTTTATGTTGATCCCGAAGAAAGAAAGGTTTTGACGGATAAGCTCAATAAAAATGGTGAATTAAGAAATGTTGAATTTCGACTCAAACGGAAGGATGGGCGTCACATTGCCGTATTGGAGAATGCCCGCGCCGTTTTTGAAGAGGAGAATCGGATCTCGCACTATGAGGGTGTTCTTACCGATATCACCCGGCGAAAGGAAGCGGAACGAGCATTACAGGAAAGCGAGGAACACTTCCGAAATTTCCTTGAAAATTTGGGCGATATCGCCTATGCCGCTGACACCAAGGGTATTGTAACATATACCAATAAGATGGCCGAAGTCATTGTCGGTTTGCCTGTTGATAAAATCATCGGAAAGAGTTTTCTTCCAATGTTTACCGAGGAAAGCCAGAAACGTGCCAAAGAAGTCTATGCCCAATCGCTAAAAGGCGAGAGTCCCGAATATGAATTAGTATTTACGAATGGGCGAGTTTGTCGTTTTAAAAATGAGCCAATGAAGGATAAGGATGGTAATATCACCGGCGTCTTCGGTACGGCCCGTGATATAACCAATCGTAAAAAGGCGGAATTGGGACTACAAAAGGCGCATGAGCAGTTAAACGCGACTCTCAATGCCTTACCCGATTTACTTTTTGAAGTGGATATCAATAGCAAAATATATGATTTTCGCGCGCCTAAGCCCGAACTTCTATACAAGCCCCCGGAAGTATTTCTGGGGAAACGGATGAATAAAATCCTCCCGAAAGAAGCCTCCAGAATTATCATGTCGGCCATAAAAGAGGCGGCCAAAAAGGGATCAAGCGGAAGTAACATTTATACATTGGATTTGAAAGGCGAAATCCATTGGTTTGAAATGTCGGTGGCTATAAAGGGTGATACAGAAACTTCCGAGAAGCGTTTTATTGCGATAGCCCGTGATATAACTGAGCGCCGAAAAGCTGAAATCGCACTGCGTGAAAGCGATAAAAGGTATAAGCTACTAATCGATAATACCGATTATGGTATTACTTTGATGGCCAAGGATGGAACCATACTGCTTATAAATCGGGCGGGAGCGAGGAATCTTGGGAAAAAACCGAAAGATGTTATTGGAAAACATGTAAGAGAGATATTGCCTGACATGTATGAGACGATCATGAAAAGAAATCAGAAAATACTTAAGACAGGCAAAGGGGCCGATTTTGAAGATTTGCTGAAGTTTCCCGATGGCGACCGATGGTTTTGGTCGAATTTGCAGGTGGTTAAGGATGCCGAGGGCAATGATATCGGGATTCAAATAATATCGCATGATATAACCGAGCGAAAACGTAATGAAGAGCTTTTAAATCAACAGACAGAGCAGCTTGAGGCGGAGCGTAAGGCGTTAAGTGAAAAGAACATAGCTCTAAAAGAAATACTGGAACATATTGAGAGGGAAAGACAGGGTTATAAGCAGAACATTTGTAATGATGTAGAACAAGCGACCACTTCAGTTTTAAAACGCCTCAAAACCAAAGTTGGACCGGTTGGCGCGAAAGCTATTGAGAACCTTGAAAATGAACTTAAGGTTATGTTAGCCAGGGATATAGATATTTTTAAGGATCGTTATGACCGGCTGACATCACGCGAATCGGAAATTTGTGATTTGATAAGAAACGGGAAATCATCGAAACAGATGTCCGAAGAGCTTAATTTGTCTATCCTGACAATTCAGAAACATAGAGAACAAATCAGAAAGAAGCTGGGTATTACGAATAAAGGGATTAATCTGGCGACCTATCTAAGATCTCACTAAGTTCTAACATATACGCATTAAATACGTAATTACTTCGCGTTGACTATTTTGAACTTTTGCCGTAATTGTTAATAGAATTTGAAAGAGGACATGCTTAACCCGGCGGTGTTTTTTGTTAAGACATCATGCTTATACGCCGAACACCGCCGGGCCTCCTTCATAAATCATCACCGTATCGGTAGTGAATCGGTGAAAAGTTGAGAATTGATAACGAGAATAACTTAAAAGTGGGGCCAATTCAGAAGTCTCTTGGAGGTTAAAGAAGATGAATAAAAAGGTGATTCTGTATGCTAATACCGATGATCCCAGTTTCGGAGAGATTCGTGAATATCTCGAAGAGCAGGAGGTTAATCTTCACGTTCATAATATAGGCCAGCAGCCACTAAAACTGCCGGAGATATCCGAGCTTGTCAGGCATTATAATTTAAATCATTTTTTAAATTCTAATTCCGCGTCCTATAAAAAGAATAAACTCGACAAAGCGCTGCCGAGTCGTCAGGAAGTTATTGAATTAATCGCCCAGGATAATGATCTTCTAAATCGACCGATTATTATCAGCGGCCGGTTGATGGCGATTGGTTATAATCGTGATATGATCAAAGAGATGCTTACCGAAACGCCTCGGGAAACCAATTATAAGCCGAAATCGGACGAGCAGATATTCGATTAAGTTTCGTGTTTCTATTCCCAGATTTTGTTTTTATTTCATAGATAGTTTTCGACGAATATTTAGTCTTACAATTTTTTATCGCTTTTTCTTGTGCCGCTTCGGTGGTACTATATATTTCTATTGATGTATAATCGCAAAAGGTTCAAAAAAGACGGGAAAAGTGTCGCTCTGCGCGGGTCCCGATTGATTCGGAAGAAAAAATTCGAACCAACACTTGCGACCCAAGCAGGTGTCGGTGTTCGCTCGAAGTATGAGCAACGATGCGCCGATTATCTATTCAATAATGGTATCAAGTTTGTATATGAGCCTTTGATATTACTTGATGGGAAGCAGTATCGTCCCGATTTTTTTCTCCCGGAGTACAAGCTGTTTCTGGAAATATGCGGTTATGGGCACATGCCTCATTATACCGAAAGGCAGAAACATAAGATTCGGATATATGAAAAGCATAATTTGAAGGTTTTGTTTATACACTATAATGGTCGTGGTTCGTTGGAGGATAAAATTCGGGATGGATTGAGAGAGTATGGTATCAATATGATTTGAGAGTGTAATCGGGCATCAGTTCACACGTCCCATATATGGGACGCAGGAACTGACACAAGTTGTTCGGGTTTCGAATCTCTATTCAAATGTCGGATACGTACCTGGGGTCATCATCGGAATCGGTAATCCGGGATTTGCGGATATTATTTTTAAGTAACGATAAATCGGATCGTTTTCAAGGCTGATAGGTGATGATGGCAACTTCGAGCCAAAATCGAACAGACCTTTATATTTTGGGATTTCAATTATTTCGACTTCATCATCCGGCTTTAATCCGGCATCTTTGCGGGCGATAGCCAAAGCGGTCATTATCCCGCCGATTTCATCGACCAGGCCGTTTGCTTTTCCATCAATACCGGAATAGAAATGTCCCTCGGCGATTTTGCGGACTTCCTCCGGTGTCATGTTACGGCCAACGGCGACTTTATTAACGAAAACATCGTAATGTTCTTCAAACAATTTTTCAACCATGTCTCGTTCTTCTTTATCAAGATTGCGATACGGGACAGTGAAACCAAGAAGGGGTAATCTTATTCCGGTTTGAAGATCGGCATGATCGCCCCGTTTAACGAAATCGGATGTCATTCCGGTTTTCTCCCCGATACCTTTGTCGTATAACCATCCGCCAATAACACCGATGGAGCCGGTGAGAGTGTTGGGGCCGGCGATAATTTTATCGCCGTACATCGAAATCCAGTAACCGCCGGAACCGGCGATTTGTCCCTGACTGACTATTACCGGTTTAATGCGAGCGCATTTTTTTATCGCCTCGGCGACCATATCACTGGCCGTACCATCGCCACCCGGAGACTCAACCCGAAAAACGACTGCTTTAATCGAGCTGTTGCCGGCGACCGAATTAATCACCCGCTCCAGCCAGCGAGCCTTGATACCGGAATCCATCGCGCATTCGCCGAGTCCGTAAACAACCGCTATTTTTGGTTTCTCGCCCCATTTTTTCGAGGGAAGCGCGTTGGCCAGCAGTCGTTCGGCACTGATACCTCGTAGACCTCGGCCCATAAAACGTGCGATAATTTTATCTTTATCCGACCAGCGGGCGAGGGTATCGACCAATCCTGCTTTCAAAGCCATATCGGACAAATAATATACGTGGTTGTTAATTAATTCATCGAATTGGGTATTGGTCAGACGACGTGAGGTGCAGATATCATTTCTTACTGTTTCGTACAAATCGTCAACGAAATCCTGGCGCTGCTCGTAATCGGCCTCGGACATTTTATCGCGACTGAGGACTTCGGCGGCCGATTTATATTTGAAAAAGCGCCATTCATCGAAACCGAGACCAAGTTTTTCCAGTGTTCCTTTAAAGTAGGTACGATTGGCCGCGTAACCGTACAAAGCCAGCGAGCCTATCGGATCGAGAATAATCTTATCGGCGACTGAAGCGAGGTGATACGATGTCATCCCGGCATTGTCGATAAATACAAATACCTTCTTGCCCGCCGCCTGTGCCTTTTTGAGTTCTTCTCTGATTTCCCAGGCATGTTCCGGCAGGGCGCGCATCCCTGACAGGTTTATCACAATCGCGGCCAGGCGAGGATCATCAATGCCGGCCTTAATATCTTTTAAAATATCCATAAATCGAAACGTCTTGTTATCGAACCAGACATATTTTTGATAATCGACGCGGCCCTTCAGATTAAGCGGCAGATAGCGTTTATCTTTTTCAATCATGGTAGGGAAGATAGAATGGCGCATCCCGCCCGTCCGCAGATAGTATGTATAATGGGTCAGGTCGCTGTTTTTGTCATAGTGCGTTTGACTGCCCAGACCGCCGGTCCCGAAATCGATTGAAAGACCGAGAGTGAAAGACTCGTTTTCGAAATACCGTCCGGTCAGGTTGATACCGTCGACAACCTCGATCGCGGTACCCAGGCTCCATGGTACATCCTCGACGCGCATCCCGCGTTCCAGAACGGCATCGGCGAACAATGTCAGTCGTGATGTACCCAGCGGTCGGATACCCAGTTCGGCGATACCTTCGTTCCATGGGCTTTGCATCGAGAAATTGCCGACCAGTCCGAATGATAAAAAGTCAAAAGGACGCATGATGGAGCCGACTGATAATATTTTCTCACGACCGATTATATCTTTATCGCCCGAGGACCAGCCGTAACCGATACCGAGGCAATGTATATCGGAGCCGAAACCGAGTGTGAAACGATAATCGGTAACATGGTAATCACCGAATTCCTGACGCTGGGAACCAAAACCGATATTCGGTGCCCCAAAGAAAAATCCCCAGTTTCCGAACGAACCGGCATCGACACCATCGCTTGACCAATAAAAGCGACTTTCGGTCGATTTTAAAAATCCCAGATTAGCCGGGTTCGAAAAACCGAGTAATCCTTCATTAAAGGCACCGGGTGAGGTCATCAGGAAATTATTGCGTGAATAATAATTGGTGAAAACTTCTCCGTGGGCCGAGATGCCCAGCAATAGTACAATTAAAACTGATGTTGTTATCTTTTTCATATTACCTCCTTTAAATATAGTACCATACGTTTTTGGGTAATATCAGTTGCATACAGTATTTAAGCAAATATAAAAATGGATTGACAAAACCGGTGTCCGACAGTATCTTATATGTAAGACTATTCGTATATTTTATTACATATCTTTGCCTCAACGGCCAGTAACCGACGGGGGGATGTATTAAGTGATATTTTATAGACATTATTTTATAAATGCCGAAAAACTATACAATTATTATAAGGGAGAAATTACGGCCATGAGAAAATTCACCGGTAGTTTATTAATTGTATATCTGATATTTTTTACTGCCGCAGTGTACGATTATTCAGTCGGCGATTCAGCCATTTCTCAAGCGGTAAATGATAATCCCGGCTCATTCAAATATGAGAGAGATTTTCCCACCGATAGCCTCGCTGACCTTATCTGTCAGGATTCGTTGTACTCTTATGATACACGATTAGAGGCCTTTTATACACGGCATATCCAGTCGGATTCAATCGATGCCGCGCGTGATTGGATATATAACAAGTTTTTGGAGTTCGGATATACCGATGTTCATATCCAGTCGTTTCTTGCCAATAGTGAAGGATGGGGAATTGAAAATGAACCTTGTTTTAATGTTTACTGTGTGAAACAGGGGACGGTATATCCCGATCGATATATAATTATCGGTGGTCATTATGATTCTTATAACACCGACACTGATCCGACGGTATATGCTCCCGGCGCCGATGATAATG
>Ga0272443_10000842_pt1 | contig 50946 bp, 49 predicted proteins | sample SSMAcet12_FD_193581 | JGI IMG/M metagenome (GOLD analysis project Ga0272443, IMG submission 193581) | Marine sediment archaeal communities from Little Sippewissett salt marsh, Falmouth, MA, United States - SSM-Acet-12 | ecosystem: Environmental > Aquatic > Marine > Wetlands > Sediment ...
AATTACTGTATCGGCGAGTTTTTGGCGCCGCTACGGCTTCAACGAACAGGAAAGGATCGTTTAAATGAGTTGGTGGGGAAAATTGATAGGGGGTTCAGTGGGATTTCTCTTCGGAGGACCCTTGGGCGCTGTTCTGGGCACAGCGGTGGGACACAGTTTTGACCATGCTAAAACAGTTTCCGGCGGAGGGAATTTTGGTTTCGGAAATCCCGAGCGGGTGCAGATGGCATTTTTCACGGCAACGTTTTCCGTAATGGGCCATCTGGCAAAAGCGGACGGAAGGGTTTCCGATGAAGAAATCGCTTCGGTCCGTGCTGTTATGAACAGGATGCGGCTTACTCCGGATCAGCAGCAGGCTGCCCTTAATTTGTTTAACGAAGGAAAACACCCCGATTTTCCGCTCGATGACATCCTTGAGCAGTTCAGGCGGGAGTGCCATGGAAGACGCAGTCTCATACGCATGTTTCTTGAAATTCTACTGGGAACAGCAATGGCGGACGGAGAAATTCACGACTCGGAGCTCTATATCCTCTACTACGTCTGCGATCATACCGGGTATCCAAGAGCGGAGTTTGATCGTATCATACAAATGATGCAGGCGGGACAGCACGCGGGCGGGAGCGCGGGCTTCGACCGGACATACAGCGCGTCGGATAATACCCGTCTCAGGGACGCCTACGGTGTTCTGGGGCTTTCTCAAAACGCCTCCGACGACGAAGTAAAAAAATCGTACAGGCGTCTTATTGCGCAATATCATCCCGACAAGCTCGTTTCTAAAGGTCTGCCCGATGAGATGATGAAATTCGCCACTGAAAAAACCCAGGCTATAAAAGCCGCCTACGATCTCATCCGGAGCTCACGAAAACACCACTGACAAAAACGGCGCCTGTTACCTGGACTGAATACTGATACCATCCGGAGGGCTGACTTACAGGCCCTTCCACCGTGGTTGTCTCTTTTCCAGAAATGCGTTAACCCCTTCGCTCGCATCCTCCGTGGTGCATAATCTGGTAAATACTTCTCCGGCAAGGGCAAGTTTCTGGCTGAATGACATGTCAATCATTTCATAGTAGAACTTTTTCCCGATCTGGACCGCTACCGGGCTTTTGTCAATAAGTTTTCCTGCGAGAGCCTTCGTTTCCTCATCCAGCTTTTCAAAGGGCACCACCTTATTTACAATTCCGAGGCGTTCAGCTTCTTTTGCATCTATCATATCTCCACAGAGCAACATTTCAAGCGCCTTCTTTTTAGGCAGAAAGTAACTGAGCGGGGCAATCGGTCCTGAACACAGAAGACCAACATTTATCGCCGAGGTGCCAATCTTTGTTTCTTCCGACGCAACCGCAAAATCCGCCGCCGCCAGAAGACCGGCTCCGTTTGCCACTGCGAATCCATGGACGGAGGCGATTACCGGCTTTTTCATGGAGGCGATCGTGAGATGAACTTCATCCATTGTTTTTATCCACGTGTGATATTCCGAAGGGGTCTTCCCCTCAAATTCACTGATATCTATCCCCGTTGAGAAAACTTTCCCCTCGCCTTTCACGATAATCACCCGGATGTTTTCATCATCTTCCATCCGGAGCAGAGCCTCATTCAATTCCTCCGCCAGCTTCGTGCTGAAGGTGTTAAAATATTGCGGGCGGTTGAGAGAAATTGTTCCCGTCTGATTATCCGTGGCGAATAGTATTGTTTCAAAAGGCATCACCATTTTCCTCCTTTTTCTGATTATAGATACCCCTCGACTTCGACAAATGACACTTTCTCTCAAGGAAAGTCAACCAATTTCTAAAAATCATGACAAGAAAGGGTGATGAAACAATCCGGTTTGCGAACAAGAACTTCATATTTTTATCCTTGACAAAATCACCGGGAATAGATGTGATGCTCACAATAGAAATGGAAGGTGCGGCGTGGAACAATTTGAAAGTAAATTGCTGCCGATACTGCGGCAGGGTGTTGCTATTGTTAAAATGGTATTTTTTAAGAGGCTCAAAGAACACCTCGGCAAAAAGAATCCCGACAGAGCGGCCTCTTTTATTACCTCTCTTTCCGGCGCGGTTGTGAATGACATCTTCGGCACACACCCTGCGGAAGAACCCTTTACCTCTTTTGTCGAGGAAAATAGCACCCTGATTCGCGAAACAGTACACAATGTTCCCTTCGAATTGATCGATATGATGGTGCCGCTGACAGACGCCCTTCGGGTGCAGGTTCTCTGCGACAGGCAGGAAGGCATAGACAGCCTTTCAATCCTCCTTCACGCCAATGCATTGAAGATTCTGCTTGTGCCACGGGAAATCCCGCTGCCGGCACAGTTCCTGACGCTGGTGCGAGAATTAGGAAAAGAATATGATCTTCTGCTCCCCCCGGACATCCTCGAAACGAACAGTTGAGCCTTCCAACAAGGACCGCCATGCCCCTTCTTTTTTGCCTCACCGATCAACACCCCCATCTTCGAATGAAAAATTTGACACCCTTTGTAAATAGATGTAGCCTTTTTTTCGAAAGCACGCATCTACATAGGTATATAACAGATCGAAGAAGGGGGCATGGAATAATGAAGATACAATCAAAAGTCGTCTACCGAGTTTTCGTCGTAGTACTTGCGTTTCTTTTTATCTCCACATCCATTCTCACGGAGAGCGCCTTTGCTTCCCGAAAACACCGACCCCATGCCCCGCGTCATCACTCTGTACATCACCATTACCACCGTCCGTATATCAATCCTCTTCTGCCCCTGACATTCGCCCTGGTCACCATTGCAGGGATGCACTATTATTATCACAAGGGTATTTATTATAAGGAACTTCCGTATAAACGATATGTTGTGACAAACCCGCCCGTCGGTGTTGTCGTTACGCAATTGCCTCCCGGATATATAACCTTCCGGTCCGGGGGAATAGAATATTTCTACTATGGCGATGTATATTACAATAGGACTCCGTCCGGATACATTGTCGTAAATCCTCCGTATGAGGCGTCTTCAGGCGACTCAATCACGACACATCCATCTGCTTCACCGGTCATTGAACAGGTAATCGTAACGCCCCCTATGTTGAATGTCAGGTCAGGCCCGGGCATGGATCATCCGATAATATTTCAGATTCCCCAGGGAACGGTTATGGAAACCCACGGAACCGCACCGGAGTGGTTGTTTGTCAAACTGCCTTCCGGAGAATTCGGGTGGGTAATGACCAAATTTACCGCTTCGGAACCGGCCTCACAACCTGTAACCGACCCGGTTCCTGCCGAGGGATAAAAACCGAAGCGGGGCTGACGCGATTTTGCACCTTGAGACAGAGGCTTGACTTGTCACAATATTTCTGACATATTTGCAGCGGCAAAACAGTTCGTTTCGGTATTTGCCCACTCCTTCCGGTAATATGCACGCGAGCGACAATATTCACGCGGAACAAGGATTTTTTTGTGCAACAATCAGGCAATGTAATTATCAACTTTACCCCTACCGGGATGCTCCCGACCCGGGAGATGACACCGCATGTCCCCATCACCCCGGACGAAATAATCGAACAGGTACTCAATGCCCGTCAGTACGGCGTTTCCATTGTACACCTGCATGCCCGTGGAGAGGACGGACTGCCGACGTACCGGAAGGAGGTTTACAAAGAAATTATTGACGGTATTCGCCGTGTGGACGGGGTGGGGGAAGATGCCCTCATTCTCTCAGTCTCAACAAGTGGGCGCAACTGGAATGAATTTGAAAAGAGATCGGAATGCCTGGAACTTGAGGGGAACAGCCGGCCCGATATGGCGAGTCTGACCCTGAGCAGTGTAAACTTCAACCGGCAGGCAAGCGTAAACAGCCCTGAAATTATTAAACAACTTGCCGCCAAAATGAAAGAAAAAGGCATCAAACCCGAACTTGAAGCGTTCGATATCGGTATGATCAATTATGCCAAATATCTCGACAGGAAAGGACTTATCGCCCCCCCCTTCTACTTCAACCTTCTCCTGGGCAACATCGCATGCGCCCAGGCCAACATCCTGAATCTGGGTGTTATGCTTTCGGAACTGCCTGATCATTCTGTATGGGCTGTGGGCGGGATAGGTGACTGTCAACTCAAGATGAACCTCAATGGAATGATTAACGGAGGAGGAATACGCGTTGGCCTGGAAGACAATTTATGGCTCACTCCTGAACGTAAAGAACTTGCGACCAATCAGGATCTTCTCGAGCGTATCCGCACCGTTGCCGATACGATTAACCTCCCGATGGCAACCCCCCGGGAAGTCCGCCTCAGACTTAACCTAAGGGGTGCCGGTCTTTGAAGCTTCTTATTGTTTTTTCAGGGCTTTTGAGCATACACCTCAAACGGTTTTCGTTTGCCAAACCATTATAACAATCATTTCCTGCAATAACTCGATTACCAATGATTTCTCTTCAGAACATATCGAAACAGTACGGCGGGCAATATCTCTTTAAAGATCTTTCTCTTCATATAGAAGATGGAAGCAGGATTGCCTTTGTGGGTCGGAACGGAACAGGTAAATCCACTCTGATGAAGATAATCCTGGGAGAAATCGAACCGGACTCGGGAAGCATCACCCGATCCCGATTTAACAGCGTGGGGTATCTCCCCCAGGACAGCGTGTATCACACAGGGCGAACCCTGCTTGAGGAAGCGTCAACCGCCTTTCATGACCTGCACCGACTCCATGAACGAATCCGTGAAATAAGCGATGAAATACTGTCCATAACGTCTCAAGAGGGTAACTCTCCGCGGATAAACAATCTTATGGATGAAATGGGACAAGCCCAGGATATCCTTGAACACCGGGAAGGATACAATACAGAGATAAAAGTGAAACAGGTTCTTTCGGGCCTCGGGTTCAATGAAAATGATATGCACCGAATGACCCAGGAGTTCAGCGGCGGATGGCAGATGAGGATCGCTCTCGCTAAACTGCTCCTTAAAGAACCAACCATCCTGCTGCTTGACGAACCTACTAATCACCTCGATATGGAATCTCTGGAATGGATTGAAGGCTATCTGAAATCGTACCATGGCTCTATCGTGCTGGTCTCCCACGACAGCCGCTTTCTTGATAACCTGGTCAAGAAGGTTGTTGATATATCCATGGGGAAAGCTACCGAATATACAGGGGATTACACTTCATGCCTGGCACAGAAGGCGCAGCGCCGAGAGATACTGCAATCCTCTCTCAGAAACCGGGAGCGCATGATCGAGAGCACCACACGCTTTATAGAACGATTTCGGTATAAAAATACCAAGGCAAGACAGGTTCAGAGTCGCATCAAAATGCTCGAAAAGATGAACGATATCGAAATCGAGGACGAGGAACGGTTAATATTTTTCGATTTTCCCGACCCGCCGCGCGCCGGCAAAGTGACACTCGACCTAGAGAACCTTACAAAATCATACGATAAAACTACAATCCTGCAGGACATATCGCTCACCATAGAGCGCGGAGACAAAATCGCTCTTCTTGGAGTCAACGGTTCCGGCAAATCGACACTCGCACGTATTATCGCCGGGATTGAGCCCTTCCAGGGGGGCGCCAGAAAAGAGGGCCATAATGCTATTATTTCGTACTATGCTCAAAACACCGCTGAAAAACTGGACCCGGAGAAGACAGTTCTTCAGACACTTGAAGCAATCGCCCCCTCTAAATCTCCCGGCGAGTTGCGAACGCTTCTCGGGTGTTTTCTCTTTAAGAAAGACGACGTATTTAAAGCGGTTTCCGTTCTCTCAGGAGGAGAAAAGAGTCGCCTTGCCCTTGCTACCATGATCCTTCAACCCGCAAACGTCTTAATCATGGATGAACCCACGAATCACCTCGACACGCAGTCAAAAAATATCCTTCAAAACAGCCTTAAACGATTTTCCGGTGCATATGTAATTGTCTCACACGACAGGGATTTTCTCGCACCCCTCATAACAAAGGTCGTTGCACTGAAGGACCACACGCTGAAAGTCTATCATGGAAATGTCGATGATTACCTGGAAACATACCACCGAGAGCACAACGATACCCTGTCCGGAAACGAGCTTCCGGAAACAGAAACCCCGCTGAACAAAAAAAAGACGCAAAAAAGAACTGAGGCCGAAAAGAGACAGTCTTTGCATAACCGCTTGAAACCACTGAAGAAATCTCTTGAGGAAATCGAAGGGGAAATGGCTGAATATGAAAGGAAAAAACTCGAAATCGAAGATTCTTTTTCAGACCAAAACACGTATAAGAACGAGGGGTTAATTCAGTCTCGTAGTATTGAATACTCACGGATCACCGCTCATCTTGACGCTCTGTATAACAAATGGGCGGCAACGGAAGAAAAAATCGAAAAGATTGCAGACGAATACAATCGGTTGTAGACTTCGTAGAACTTTGGATGTACTATTGTGCTTAGAAAAACACGTGGAGGCGCCATGCTGAAAGCAACGGATATTATGACCAAAGAAATTGTTACCGTTTCCCCCGAAACAGAAATTACCGCGGCTGCAAAGTTGATGTTTGAACATCATTTCAATGGACTGCCAGTCGTTGACGAAACAGGTTCCCTGTTGGGAATTATCTGTCAGGATGACCTCATAATTCAGCAGAAAAAGGTCCCCATTCCTTCATTTTTTACCCTTCTCGATGGCATTATCCCCCTGGTTTCGTATAAGAAAATTGAAAAAGAAGTGGAAAAAATCGTCGCGACTACCGTGGCTCAGGCAATGATTTCAAACCCGATAACCGTTAATCCGGAAACCAGTCTGGAAGATATTGCGTCTCTTATGCTCAAAAACAATGTTCATACATTACCGGTCCTGGATCAGGGGAGGCTGGTCGGCATTATCGGAAAAGAGGATATTCTAAGGACGCTCATTTCAAGCGAAAAATAGCTTCCCTTTCATGGAGATACACCATAACGGAAGGCAATGAGAACAACCTTAACATTCGGAACAACATCGAGAGAAGAAATAGTCGATATCACAGAGATGGTCCGGGATGTTGTGTCCTTGCATGGCAAAGATCGTGAACTGTGCGCCCTGTATGCCCTCGGGGCAACGGCTGCGATCATGATACAGGAGAATTGGGATCCGAATATTCAAATCGATGTATTGAGTTGCCTGCGCGCCATAGCCCCTCAGGGACAGTGGCTACACGACAGAATTGACGGAAATGGTGACGCTCATATGAAAGCAGGCCTTGTAGGGCCATCAGAAATCGTTCCCATACAGGACGGACAGCTTCTTCTCAGCACATGGCAAAACATCTTTTTCTGCGAATTTGACGGCCCGAGAACGTCACGTAAGGTAATTATTACGATTATCTAACCCCTTACCGGACATAGAGTGGGTTAGAAAATATCCATGGCCTGCATTTCCCCCGCACATTCAGATATGCTTCGACCCGATAAATACCCGTTGACGATATCCTGCATGTGATACCGCTGTCCATCGTTTCCGCAAAGAGATTCCCATCCTGTATGATACGTATTGTCGCCGTTTCAGGGCTTTTGACTTCCAATAATGCCTCCCCGTTCAGAGAGAATGCATCCCCCATCGTGACCTCACTGTTCACATCGGAGAGAGAAACAGAAAAACCCTTCGCGTCGCGGAAATATTCCATGGCGACATATACCCGTCCATTTTTAAGGGCGTTCAACAGAGTATCCATATCTTCTCCGGCCTTTCCCCTCAGCGGACGGTCAACCAACACGTGGGTCCTGACAAACCGGAACGCCTTCTTAAAGGGGAAAATCCCTATCGCGATTCCCAGCAGCTTTCTCGGGGTATCATGGTTATCCGACTCACCGATACCGACCACCTTGTGCGTCCCGTTGAGCTGATCCCACCTCCTCAGTGTTCTTTGCCGGGGCCCTGTCAGCACATACGCCGGAAAGAAATAGGCCGCCAGCGCCCGCGGCAGGGTTTTCAGTGCAGATTGCCAATCGGTCATAAAATCCCATATTCCCATTCCCGTATATCCGGAGACTGACCAGTCACGCCATGGAAAATGTTTCACGTGAAACTTTTTAGTCCCTTCATGGTCCGGATGGGCGATAAAACCGATGCCTCCGCGTGCATTTACTGCGTCTATGTACTTCTGCGGCCTGGAATCGGTATCATTTTCGTCCACGACAATCTCTTCATCTATTCCAAATGCGATGTAGTGATTGAATCGAGGCGATATCTCCTGGCCGACCACCAGAAGAACGTCCTCGTTCCATCCCTCGAAACCATCCCGTTTTGCGCCTAATGTAGAATGATCCGTTAGCATAAGAAAATCAATGTCGTTCTCTTGGGCTGCCATCAGAATCTCCTCTATGGAGGCTCGCCCATCGAATGAATATGCTGAGTGAAAATGTATAACGCCCGTATAATCGTATAATGTCATAGGTTTATCCCGCGATTTCTGCCGCGCATTACAGCAGCAGGAGTGTATGTAAAGATACCATTAAAGGGATAGGTACTTCAAGGATCCGGAGGGGGTGGTGAAGGGGCCATGCGGTTCGCCCCGCAGAAATCGAATATGCCCCGACGGGCCCGGCCGAGGGCGCCGGGTAATTCAGGCGCTGCGTGCACCCTTTTTGGGTATTCAACAACCGTTCATTTCCTTTTCTCCGGCTGGTGAGGATAAAAATCCTGCCGGCACACCACTGAACCTGGCACCTGAATACGTACCCTCCGCTTTATGGCGGCATGTGGCCTTCAAGGGGGCATCCCCGACAAGCCGGAGATTTCTTTTTGCAAAAGTATTTTCCCGTGTTCACAAGCAGGGCATGATATTGATTGTAGAGGGATGTCTCCGGAGGGAGATTGTCCATGAAAAGAGTCTGTATCTCGGTATAGCTCCAATTGTCGGAAATAATATCATGTCTTTCCAATATCCGCCGGGTGTAGGCATCGACGACAAAGATCGGTTTGCCGCCACCGTAAAGCAGTATGCTGTCCGCTGTTTCTTCGCCGATCCCCTTGACATCGAGTAATTTTTCCCGGAGCGGCCAAAGATCTTCTTGAAACATACGGTCCATATCTCCGGCATACTCATCTTTTAAAAAATGGAGGAAGTCCTTTAGTCGTTTCGCCTTGATATTGTAATACCCTGATGATTTTATCAGGCCGGCAATAACGCGTTTCTCTGCTGCATAAAGCCCAAGCGGATCGAGGAGGTCGGCTTCTTTTAATTTCGTTATGGCGATCTCCACATTTTTCCAGTTTGTATTCTGGGTCAGAATTGCCCCCAGGGCAATTTCGAAAGGGGTTTCTCCCGGCCACCAGTGAAGGTTACCAAAATGATCATTGAGGGTGTTGTAGATTGCAAGCAGCTTATTATGCCAGTGGCTCATTGGAAATCCTCATAATCCGGATGAATAGAATCTCCCCGGATACTGCTTTCCGTTACGTGCGAAGACCAAAACAACGGCACCCTTTAGTGAAAAAGTCCATCACCCAGGGATACACACACCACTCAACGATTCAATCGAACGTTTTCGTTGTATCTATGTAGTCAGCCATTCGTGTGAGACCTCGGACCTTTTATGCTTCGTGTTATGCGGTCAAAAGACCGGCGTGGGAAGAGCGGGATCAGGATACATCTCTCTTCATGACCCGAAGGGAAAGATGGGTGTCGCAATGCACAGATAAAAGAGGCTGCACGGAATCGGCGCGGCCGGCACCAATTCAGGGAGCCTCTTTCTTTTCTTCCCTTATTTTCGAATTACGGCAAAGAACTTCGATTTTCCTCTTTGGATAAGTACGAGAATAGTATCCTCTGAAGCCGACTCTGCCATTACACTCTGATACTGTTCCAGCGAAGAGATTTCCGAGTTGTTAATCCGTCGTATAATATCACCTGTTTGTACGCCTGCTTCATCCGCCGGGCCACCATCCTTCACCTGGGTAATAATAACCCCGGTTATATTCGGAAGTCCGAGATGTTCGGCAATCTCAGGCGTTATTGCCTGAACGGTCATTCCGAAATACTTTCCGACCTCTTCCGGTTCCTCCCCGGCCAATTCTTTACTCTCCGGGCGTTCCGTTACGCTGACGGTAAAGGTTTTTTGCGTGCCGTCCCGCAGTATCTTGATCCGGATCTTCTCTCCCACGGTAATACCCGCAACTATTTTTATAAGCTCATGCGTATTCTTGACATGTTTCCCGTCGATCTCAATAATCACATCTCCTGCCTTAATCCCTGCTTTATCTGCGGGATCTCCTTTAAATACGTCTGATACAAGGGCCCCTTCTTCTGTTTTCAGTTTGAGTTTTTTCGCGATATCCTCCGTTATGCCTTGTACTGAAACGCCGAGCCAGCCGCGTACAACCTTCCCCTTTGTTCTAAGGTTCGGCAGGATATCCTTTGCGATATCTATCGGTATGGCGAACCCGATTCCCTGCCCCTGTGCAATAATAGCCGTATTTATTCCAACAACTGTTCCATCCAGACTGAAGAGGGGGCCTCCGCTGTTTCCGGGGTTTATCGAGGCATCTGTCTGTATAAAATCATCGTACGGTCCCGCGCCGATAACTCTCCCCTTGGCACTCACGATCCCGGCTGTTACCGTCTGAGAAAGGCCGAACGGATTTCCTATGGCGATCACCCAGTCCCCGACACGCAGTTGTGAAGAATCGCCGAGGCTGACAACAGGCAGGCCATTGTCAGGTTCAATTTTCAGGAGAGCTATGTCCGTATTCTTGTCTCTGCCCTTTACCGTGGCGTCGTACTCCTTGCCATTGGACAATTTGACAACAATCTTATCAGCTTTTTCAACCACATGATTGTTCGTGAAGATATAGCCATCCTTGCTGATGATGAATCCGGACCCAAGGCTTCTCTGTTTGAACTGGCGTTCCGGTACATCACCGAAAAACTTTTTAAAAAAGTCATCTCCGCCAAAAAACTTGTCAAACCGAGGGTCATTCAAAGGAGATCTGAACCCTCCGGACGTTATTGTTTTCGTAGTGCTTATATTGACGACGGCAGGCTTCAGCGCCTCAACCAGATCGGCAAAAGACGAGGGCGCCCCGTCTATGGTGCCCGCCGGAGACGCCGCCACGGCATCGCGGGATGATACTCCTACAGATATGGTAGACAAATGGAGTGTTTGTATAATTGAAACGATAAAAATCCCTATAAGAAATGATACGAGGATCACCAGAAATTTTTTTCTTTTTTTAATTTTTTCAGAATTCATTTAACTCCTCCAGCGTGTAATGTTCATATTACTGCGGACAGTATTTATTCTCTTATTACATGGTTTGTAAGTTCGCCGACATTCTCAATAGAGACTGTAATGACATCACCTTCTTTCAGAAATACCGGCGGAACTCTCGTAAAGCCCACACCTTCCGGGGTACCCGTCAGTATCGCGGTTCCGGGCAAAAGGGTCATGGAATAACTGAGGTTGCTGATTGTCGCGGCTATGTCGAAAAGCATGTCCGACGTGTTGGAATCCTGCATAACCGTACCGTTGAGTATCGATCGCACCCTCAGATTGTTTGCATCTCCCACCTCGTCTTTGGTTACCAGATAGGGTCCCAGAGGGCAAAAGGTGTCGAAGCTTTTCCCTCTCGCCCACTGCCCCTTCTGTTTGTGAAGCTGCCATTCACGGGCGCTTACATCATTGGCACAGGTATATCCCAGCACATAATCATACACGTCGCCGGGAGCGACATTCTTTGCTTCCTTTCCAATGATTACAGCCAGTTCAGCCTCATAGTCTATTTCGTCCGGCCCTGCGGCTGGAAGAACTATCGGGTCTTCGTGGCCGGTGAGGCTGTTTGTCGCTTTGATAAACATCACCGGCAGTTCGGGAGATGCGACACCTGTTTCGTCGGCATGTCTCCCATAATTCAAGCCAAGGGCGATTATGTTCGGCGGAGAGACGGGGGGCAACAGTTTCTCTATGCCTTCCACTCTCCCTGATAATATAATATGTCCGAAAATATCGTTGTCAATAACCGTTGCCTCTTCCGGTCTCCCGGGATCAAATACTCCGTACAGTTCCTCATCCGTCTTTGAGCGAAACCGTATAATCTTCATTGCATATTCTCCATGATTTCAGGTTGTTACAGACATTGTTCGCCCTTTTCCAGATAATTGATTACATAATCCGAAACCGCGTCTTCCAGAAGAGAGAACTGTACGGGACAATCATTGGACAGGAGCTTATCCATCTCTGCCTCGGTAAAGTATTGATACTGCTGCCTGATTGATTCGGGCATCTTTATATATTCTATCCGCGGCTCAACACCCATCGCGGCAAATACCGCTCTCGCCAGATCCTTCCATGTCCTGGCATGGCCCGTGCCGAGATTGAATATTCCTGTAACGTCCCTGTTTTGCAGAAGCCACCAGATAACCTCAGCGCATTCTTTTACATAAATAAAATCTCGCTTCTGCTCGCCATCGAGGAAATCGGGTCTATACGACTTGAATAATTGTACCTTTCCCGTTTCACGAATCTGTTCGAAAGACTTGTGAATAACGCTTCTCATGTCTCCCTTATGATATTCATTGGGTCCGAAGACGTTAAAAAATTTGACTCCGGTAATCTTCTTTTCCAGTCCGTTCCGTAACACCCACAGGTCAAGCAGCTGTTTGGAATAGCCATACATATTTATGGGGCGAAGCTCCGCGCATATGCCGTCATCATCTGAAAAGCCCTTGGAGCCATCCCCGTATGTTGCCGCGCTGCTCGCGTATATAAAGCGGATGTTTTTCCCGGAAGCCCACCGCGCAAGCTGGGCGGTGTAGCGATAATTGTTCTCCATCAGGTAATCGGCGTCTCTTTCCGTTGTTGAAGAACATGCCCCCATATGAACAATGGCATCGATATCAAAAGGCACCCTGTCATCGAGAACCAGTTCGAGAAAATCCTCCTTGTCCAGATAATCGACAAATCGTCGATTTACAAGGTTTTTCCATTTCATGGATGTTCCAAGGCTGTCAACAATAACAATGTCGTCAATACCTTCAACATTAAGTTTCCATACAACGGCGCTGCCTATAAAGCCCGCCCCTCCGGTTACCACAATCATCTGACTCTCCTATAGTATCGGCAAATAGTGTTCTAATTCGTAATTGGATACATGTCTTCTGTATACATTTCTTTCAATCTTTTTGTTCTCGACAAATTTGTTAAAGGTGTGTTCGCCCAGGGCGTTTTTTACAATCTCGCTGTTTTCCACCTCCTGAATAGCCTCTACCAGGCTACCGGGGAGCGCCCGTATGCCAAGTTCTTTCCTTCGTTCCCTTGACATCGTATATATATCTTCTTCAACGGGTTCGGGAAGGGAGTATTTTTTCTCTATGCCTTCGAGCCCGGCGGCAAGCATCACTGCGAATGCGAGATACGGGTTACATGCGGGATCCGGGCTGCGGTATTCCAGTCGTGTTGCCATCTCTTTCCCCGGTTTATACATGGGAACTCTGACCAGAGCTGAACGATTTCTTCGTGCCCATGAAATATACACGGGTGCTTCGTATCCGGGAACGAGCCTTTTGTACGAATTAACCCACTGGTTGGTAACCGCCGTTATTTCCCGGGCATGTTTAAGCAGGCCGGCAATATAATACTTCGCGATATCTGACAGGTTGTGTTCCTTTGTTTCGTCATACATACGATTTTGTGATCCGCTGAAAAGCGACTGATGAACGTGCATGCCGTTCCCGTTTTCCCCCATAAGAGGTTTCGGCATAAAGGTCGCGTAAATATTGTTTCTCGCCGCTATTTCCTTCACGATAATCCGGTATGTCATAACGATATCGGCCATCTTCAAACCCTCGCAATATCGAAGATCTATCTCGTGCTGGCTGGACGCGACTTCGTGATGGGCATACTCTACCTCGATCCCCATTGCCTGCAACGTCTGTACGGTCTGTCTTCTCAGGTCATCTCCCAGATCAGAGGGGGCTATATCAAAATACCCTCCCTTATCGAGAGTTTTGGGGGTACTGCTGCTGTCCCTGAAATAAAAATACTCCAATTCCGGCCCCGTATACAGTGTAAACCCTTTATCGGCGGCACGTTTGAGCATTTTTTTAAAAACATAACGAGGATCTCCCGGATAGGGAGTGCCGTCAGGGGTCTGGATATCGCAGATCATCCGCGCCACAGCACTGTTATCACCGTTAGACAACCACGGAATGATGGCAAAGGTTGCCGGATCGGGCATGGCTATCATATCGCTCTCTTCAATTCTGGCAAAGCCTTCAATCGATGAACCGTCGAACCCCATCCCTTCATTCATGCCGACTTCCAGTTCGGAAGGGCTGACAGTAAAGCTTTTCAGCATTCCGAGCACATCGGTGAACCAGAATTGTATAAACGTTACATTGCTATCCCTGACGTTTTTCAAAACATCTTCTTTTGTCATCTGATCCATATCTTTCTCCGTTTGCGTTTATTGAAAAAATGTAAACTAAATTCCGGGTAGCACAATGTCAAGTTTTTTATATCGTTTACAGTTTGGACCCTTCCCCCGAGGGGCAGGGTCCAAACCATATCATCAAAAATGAACGGCCGTTCCGCGCCCGTATTTAATCAGACATCGGGCACGCACATTTACTTATTATCTGTAGGATATGGGATTTTACCCTTCCCGTACAGATCAACCTGACGGCATATCCCACGGAGTATTTTTACATCCTTTGCGCGCAGTTTGACCCTTGAAAAGAAACGCCTCACATTAATCATCCAATAGTCAGGATTCTGGGCTTTTATAAAACCTATACGCATAAACGTTTCCTTTAAATGGTCGTACATTGCTTCCTTCTCCGCCGCCGTCGCCATCGCAGGTGTGAATGTGCCTGTGGATTCCGAACGAGCGGTAAAGATCATATAACAGATGATCATTACTGCATGTGAAAGATTGATTGATTTGAGATTTTCTGACGTGGGAATCTTTACCAGCGTATCGCAATATTTGAGCTCACTATTCGTAAGTCCTCTGTCTTCAGGGCCAAAAAGCAGTGCCACCCTGTTGTTCTGAGATATATCAGAAATCTCTTCAGCCATATGCGCCGGAGATATGATCGACCTTTTAAGGCTCGTATCGCCCGATCTACTGGTTGTCCCAACTATATGATTAAAGGGGGCAAGAGCATGATCCAGATCGTCATAATATGTAATGTGTTCCACAATATCCAGAGCGAAATGCGTTGCCATTTGCTCAATCTTTTTCCGTTCGGCATTCAATGGGCGTACGACGACAATACTGTTTATCCCCATATTCTTAGCGCAACGGGCGGCAGATCCAATATTGCCCGGATGTTTGGGCCGGTTAAGAATTATGGCCAGGTTTTCCATTTTTGCTTTTTCCACTCTATCTCTCCGGTATTGTTTATGGTTGCATAAAACGGGTTCTTATTTTAACATTTTTACCTGATTTTCTGCTATATCATAGATCATCAGGGTCTGTCATGGGGCAACCCACCACTACATCGTTTGAACCGGCCATAAATGGAAGAATTTAAAAAGATCCTCTACAGAGCGTGCGGAGATATCGGCTTAACACTTACCGATCATGAAACAGACCTTTTCATGAGATATTACGAGGAGCTGATTCTCTGGAACCAAAAAATGTCCCTCGTTTCAATAAAATCACCCCTCGACATACCAAAGCATGTTATTGATTCTCTGACGGTCACGAAATGTATCGCAAATGAACGTTCGCGTCTGCTGGATATAGGAACGGGAGCCGGTTTACCCGGCATCCCCCTAAAGATAACGATGGATTCACTCCGCGTTACCCTCCTGGATTCATCCCGCAAAAAGGTGTCTTTTCTCAAAAATATTGTACGAAAGTTAGAACTCACGAATGTCTCGGTTGTAAACGGCAGAGCTGAAGTATTAACGGCTGAGGAACATTTTAAGGATTCTTTCGATGTGGTCATCTCCCGGGCTGCCTTCAAAATGCCCGTCCTCCTCACATTGGGGGAGGCGTTTCTGTCTGACGGCGGCATCCTGATAGCGATGAAGGGGAAGAATGCGGATGCAGAGCTGAGAGACGCCGCGGACGTTGTCAGAAAGAAGGGCCTCGCATTGATAGACCGACACGAAATAACACTCCCGATAACGGGCGAATCAAGAAAAATCCTCTGTTTCAACAGGCGCCGGCAGCACACGGATAAACAGGATTTGCAATCAGGGAAGCGGGGGGCCGTTTCAAATTACCGCTTCTAAAATATTCCTTTATATGCTAGTGTGAGGCTGTTTTGGTAGGTTTCAAAATCCGTGAAGGAATTGCCTGAAAAAATGAGAAAAGTTATATGCATAGCAAACCAGAAGGGGGGTGTCGGCAAAACAACGACTGCGATTAATTTGTCGGCGTCTCTGGCCGTCGCGGAGAGGAAAACGCTTCTGATCGATTGTGACCCCCAGGGAAATGCCACAAGCGGTGTCGGTATCGATCCGGCGACTATAAATGGAAAAAATCTATATTATGCGCTCGTCAGGGATGCTTCATTCGAAGAAATCGTACTCAAGACAAACGTTCCCACTCTCGATATTATTCCCTCTAACCGGGATTTGATCGGCGCGGAGGTAGAGCTCGTATCGCTGAGCAACAGGGAAAAGAAGCTGAGAAATTTTCTAAAAAAAATTGACACTTCTTACGAATTTATTATAATCGATTGTCCGCCTTCACTCGGGTTTTTGACTGTCAACGCCCTTGTCGCATCCGATTCACTTGTAATTCCACTGCAATGTGAATACTTTGCACTGGAAGGTTTGGGACACCTGTTAAAAAACGTTAAGCTCATACAGGCACGGCTTAATCCGTCTCTGTCGCTGGCGGGCATATTGCTTACCATGTTCGACAAAAGAAATCGGCTTTCCCACCAGGTAGCCGATGAAGCCAGAGATTTTTTCGGTGCCAACGTATTTAAAACCATCATACCAAGAAATGTCAGGCTCTCCGAAAGTCCAAGTCATGGATTGCCTATTATACTTTACGATATAAAATCCCGTGGTGCCGTTTCATATATGGCGCTGGCAAAAGAGATCATGGCTAACGGAAGGATATAATGTCTAAGAAAAATGCCTTAGGAAAAGGACTCGGTGCCATATTTACCGACCTGATGGATGATCCCTCTGACAAACCGCAGTTTGCGATGTGCGGAATCGAGGAATTGTCGCCGAACAGATTCCAGCCCAGAAAGTTGTTCGATGGAAAGGAACAAAAAAATCTTGTCACGTCCATCCGGGAGAACGGTATCCTGCAACCGATTATTGTAAGACAATCGGATTCAGGCTACGAAATTATCGCGGGGGAGCGCAGATGGAGGGCCGCCCAGACTGCAGGGTTAAGGGATGTGCCGATTATTATCAGGCATAATACAGAAGATATCGAAGCGGCGGAACTCTCTCTCATTGAAAATATTCAGCGCGAGGAACTTAACCCAATAGAAGAATCCGAGGCATACCAGACCCTCATCAAAAGATTCCGTCTTTCCCAGGACCAAATATCATCACGGGTAGGTAAAGACCGGTCAACGATCGCAAATTCCCTTCGTCTTCTTAATCTTCCCGGAGAAGCAAAGGACGCATTGATAAAAAAAGAGGTTTCCGCCGGACACGCGAGGGCTATCTTGTCGGTAGTGTCGCGCGAAAAACAGATTGCCTTATTAAAGGACATTATAAAGAAAAATCTCAGCGTAAGAGAAGCGGAAAGACTGGCAAAATCCATCGATTCCTCCGTTACAAAGAAAGAAAAGGCGGAAAAAGATGTATACATTGTGGACCTTGAGAACAAGCTGTCTGAGAGGTTGATGGCAAAGACGCAAATAAGACAGTTGAAAACTGGCGGTAGTATAGAGATTAAATTTTCATCCTCGGATGATCTGGATAGAGTATTGAATATCATTATGACAGGCGATATTAAGTAATGGGTATCACTGCTGTAACCCTGTAAAAATTCCATTAACAGCTGTTGACAACATTGTTTATAAAGGTTATTGATTTTGGAACTATTCTGGAAAGAAGGCGTTAGAATAATTAAAGAAAAGGTCAGCCAGCAAAACTTTGAAACCTGGATAAGACCCATCAGGTTTGTTTCGCTGGAAGGCAATAATATTCTTCTGGGCGTGCCAAATAAATTCTTTAAGGACTGGCTTGTCGAAAACTACATAGGTCTTATCGGTAGTTCCCTTTCAGATGTTTCAGGTACCGAAATTGATATAAAATTCGTTATCAACAAATCAGACAATGCCGCTATATCAGATGATCTCAGTGTAAAGAATCCCATGAAGAGAAGACCGGTACAATTACATTCCTCTCTTAACTTAAACTATACCTTTGAACGATTCATTGTGGGATCATCGAACCAGTTTGCTCATGCAGCAGCGCTGTCCGTGGCCGAACAACCGGCGCATAATTACAATCCTCTCTTTATCTATGGTGGCGTCGGTCTGGGAAAAACACATCTGATAAACGCTATAGGGATTCATACCCTTTCTTTATATCCCAAGAAAAACATCCTCTACGTTTCTGCGGAAGAATTTATGAACGAAATGATACATTCCATCCGATACGACAAGATGTCGCATTTCAGGGAAAAATATCGAAAGATAGATTCTCTTCTGATCGACGATATTCAGTTTATGGCAGGAAAGGAGAGAACGCAGGAGGAATTTTTCCACACGTTCAATACCCTTCACGACTCAGGAAAACAGATAGTTGTTACGAGCGATAAGTTTCCAAAGGAAATACAAAATCTTGAAGGTCGGCTTCGGTCACGTTTTGAGTGGGGTCTTATAGCTGATATTCAACCGCCGGATATAGAAACAAGAATAGCGATCATAGAAAAGAAGGCGCAGGAAGGTAATATTGATATATCCAATGACGTTGTTCGTTATATCGCATCCGTGGTGGATTCCAATATACGGGAGTTGGAGGGTATATTAACAAGAATAGCCGCATATTCCTCTCTCACCGGAAGAGAGATACAAATAGATATCGTTATGGATGTTATAAGAAATCTACTGAAGCACGGAGCAAAAAGAGAAATAAACATCGAGGAAATTATAAAAGCGGTAGGGAAAAAATTTAATCTGAGGGTCGGAGATATACGCTCTCGAAAAAAGAATAAGAACCTTGTACTTGCACGTCAGATCGTTATGTATCTTTCAAGAAAACTGACCAGCAATTCTTTTCCTGATATCGGTGAAAAGGTTGGAGGGAGAGACCATTCAACGGTTATCTACTCAAATAACAAGATAAAGACGATGAAGGAAAAGGATTATACAATAAAAAAATTAGTTGAGGAATTGGAAGTAATTTTACAAACGGGTTACTAACAGTCTGTGAAGTGTTATTATGATAAATATGGTTTTGAAATTACTATTTTTACCCTTCGTTTATTAACATATTAACAGGTATTACTATTACTACTATATTTTTTAAATTACATATTTTTTTAAGAAATAGGTGAATAGATGAATTTTTCAATTCAGAGAGACGTCTTTTTAAACGGTATTCAAAAAACCCTGGGGATTATAGAACGAAAAACAACCCTGCCGATTTTGAATAACATATTGATTGAGGCACAATCGAAACAGATCCGGATCGTTGCCACTGACCGGGAAATAGGTCTTGTTTCATATTACGATGCCGGAATTGTCACTCCCGGGAAAATCACGGTTGCTGCCAGAAAACTTTTTGAAATGATACGGGAGATAGAGGGGGATCGTATCGATTTTAAGGTAATGGAAAATAACTGGGCAAACGTCACATGCGGCAAGGTGATCTATAAAATTCCGGGCATCCCCGCCGATGATTTTCCGGAAGTGCTGGATGTCGAAGGCAACGAGCCCCTTCGGATAAAATGCAGTGTCTTTAAAAAGATAATAGAGAAGACATTTTTCGCAATTTCGAATGACGAGATGAGGCCGAATTTGAATGGGGTATTCTTCCAGGTGAAAGAGGGGATTGCGGATGTCGTTGCTACCGACGGTCACCGGTTGTCACTCGTTCATGTGCCGTTAGAAAATGATTCTCATGCCATCGACGGAGTCATCATACCCAGAAAGGGGGTGTCCGAGATACGGAAACTTGTCGAGGACGGCGAGTATGTCGATGTGTGTGTTATCGACGGTGTGTACATCGTTAAAAAAAATAATACCATTTTACGAATCAGTCTCATCAATGCAGAATATCCTGATTATACACGGGTGATCCCGGAAGATAAAGGGTTCGAAATACAGTTGGATAAAACTCAGATACTCCACTCCCTGCGAAGAATGAGTGTGATGTCCACTGAACGGTTTAGCGGTGTTAAAATCGAGGTGTATAACCAGAGAATGGTCTTGACTTCAACCAATCCGGATGTTGGCGAGGCAAAGGACGAGATAGATGTTTCATACAACGGAGATCCTTTGGAAGCAGGGTACAATGTGAGGTATCTTATAGATGCGATGGACCCTATCGCTGAGAGTACAGTCTCTTTTCGGATAAGAAACGATGAGGGTCCCGGCGTTATCGAGTCTTTGGGGAGCGGGGAGTATATGTGTATAATAATGCCGATAAAATTAAGAAAGGATTAATTACGTATCAGTGAAAACATCATACAGTGCGGATAGTATACGAGTTCTTGACGGACTTGAGGCTGTGAGAAAAAGACCTGCCATGTATATAGGAAGCACCGGGAGGGATGGGCTTCATCACCTGGTGTATGAAGTTGTGGATAACAGCGTCGATGAATCATCGGCGGGATATTGTGATTCCATACACGTGAAGATCCGGGTCGATAACAGTATAACCGTGGAAGATAACGGAAGGGGTATCCCCGTAGATATGCACAAGACGGAGAAGGTGTCTGCGGCGGAGGTGGTGCTCACGAAACTTCACGCGGGGGGTAAATTCGATAACAAAAGTTACAAGATATCGGGAGGACTCCACGGAGTGGGTGTTTCGGTGGTCAATGCCCTGTCTGAGTATCTCGAATTGGAAGTGAGAAGAGAAGGAGCAGTCTACCGGCAGTCGTATAAAAGGGGAATCCCTGTAAATCCTCTGGAGAAAGTTGGTAAAACGAAGAGGAATGGAACGAAGATAACCTTCATGCCGGATCCTCGAATATTTGAGGAGCTGGATTTCAGCTTCGATATTCTTTCAAACAGACTCAGAGAGCTTGCCTTTCTCAATAAGGGAATCAAGATAATCCTTGATGATGAACGAGCGGACAAGAAAAATGAATTTTTCTACAAAGGGGGAATTATTTCCTTTGTTGAGTATATCAACAGGAATAAAAAAGTTCTTCACAATAAGCCTGTGTATATCAGCGGAGAGAAGGACGATTGTTCCGTGGAGCTTGCGCTTCAATATAACGAAGGGTATATGGAAAATATCTTCTCGTATGCGAACAGCATCAATACCACCGAGGGCGGAACACATCTTGTAGGCTTCAGGTCCGCCCTTACCAGGGTGATAAACAATTATCTCACCAGCAGCGGTATTTCAAAAAACGGAAAAACATCTTTGAAGGGAGAAGATGTCAGAGAGGGCCTGGGGTGTGTGATAAGTGTAAAGATAAAGCAACCCCAATTTGAAGGACAGACAAAGACCAAGCTCGGCAATAGTGAGGTAAAAGGCTTGGTAGAGGCGGTGGTCTACGACAAACTTGGGAATTATTTTGAAGAAAATCCCTCTATAGCAAAACAGATAGTATCAAAATCTATCGACGCAGCACGGGCACGGGATGCCGCAAGGAAAGCCCGAGAGTTGACACGGAGAAAAAGTGTCCTTGAAGTGACTTCACTTCCCGGGAAATTGGCGGACTGCCAGGAGAAGGACCCGGCGAGAAGCGAGGTGTATATTGTTGAGGGAGATTCAGCGGGTGGTTCCGCGAAACAGGGAAGGGACCGGAAAAATCAGGCCATTTTACCACTGCGGGGTAAAGTGTTAAATGTGGAGAAAGCACGGCTGGATAAGATGCTCAACAATAACGAAATTAAGGTTATTATTACCGCTCTGGGTGCCGGCATTGGAGAAGAAGAATATAATATCAGCAAACTTAGGTATCACAAGGTTATCATCATGACGGATGCCGATGTTGACGGTGCCCATATCAGAACCCTGCTTTTAACCTTCTTTTTCAGGCATATGCGTGAAATGATCGAAAGGGGTTTTCTGTATATTGCCCAGCCTCCTCTTTTCAGGGCGGCGGAGAAAAAGAAAGAATGGTACATAAACAGCGAAGAGGAGATGAACGATTATATCCTGGGAAACGGAGTGGAGAAGATCCAAGTCGTTACCGGAGAGGGCTCTATTATAACAGGTACCAAACTGCTCGGTTTTATCAAGAAGGGGGTACGGCTTGAATCAATTCTGGATAAGTTTCAAAGAAGCGGTAAAGATAGTGAAATTATACGACTCCTGGCGGGAGACCCGGCATTTTCCAAGAGTGATTTTATGGATGATATAATCCTGTCGAAGACAGGAAAAAGGATAAGCAATGCCGTTGAAAACAGAATCAATTCGTGGTGGACTGATGAAGATGAGGAACATGGGGGATATAAACTGTTCTTCAGCCTGAAAACGAATGGACAGGATCATACAACCTGGATAGACAAGGATATTTTTAATATGCCTAAATTTTCCGAAGCCAAGGTACATATCAGCCAGCTAACCCCTCTCGGTGAAGCTCCCTACACGGTGGTGGGCAACGGTGCCGATGGTGAAAAGAACAACACCCTGATCGAGAACATGAAATCCCTGATAGAGTACGTAATGCAGACAGGGCAAAAAGGGATATCAATACAGCGTTACAAGGGCCTCGGGGAAATGAACCCCGAACAGCTTTGGGAAACCACCATGGACCCGGAAAAGAGGACTCTCCTGCAGGTGAAGGTGGAAGATGCCGTTGCCGCAGATGAAATATTTACGACACTTATGGGCGATCAGGTGACACCCCGCAAGAACTTTATATTTGATAACGCGCTCAATGTGTCGAATCTGGACGTATAGTTCACGGGATAATACACACGAGTTCCACTATCGAACACACACCCTGAGACAATAGAAAGGTTTTCAAGAATCATGGATCAGTTGTTCCAGAAAAACATACCGGTAACGATAGAAGCTGAGATGAAAAAGTCCTACATGGAGTACGCGATGAGTGTCATTGTGGGACGCGCTATTCCCGATATCAGGGACGGACTGAAACCGGTTCACCGAAGGGCCCTCTTCGCCATGTCTGAGCTTGGGAATCGGTGGAACAGACCGTATAAAAAGTCCGCGAGGATAGTAGGTGATATTATCGGTAAATATCATCCCCATGGAGACACGGCAGCGTATGATACCGTCGTCAGAATGGCACAGGATTTCTCCATGAGATACCCGCTTATCGACGGTCAGGGAAATTTTGGGTCTGTTGACGGAGACCCGCCGGCTGCGATGCGTTATACGGAGATCAGAATGGAGAAGATGGCGGAGGAACTTCTCGCGGATCTCGATAAAGAAACGGTCGACTTTGTTCCGAACTATGACGGATCTCTTGAAGAACCCACAGTGCTTCCTGCCAGGATTCCCACCCTTCTTTTAAACGGATCGTCAGGGATAGCGGTTGGCTTAACAACCAATGTCCCCCCCCACAATCTGAGCGAACTTATCGATGGAATCATCGAACTTATTCACAATCCCAAGCTATCGGTTGACGATCTTATGGCGTTTGTCAAGGGGCCTGATTTTCCCACTGCCGGATTTATCAACGGTAGAGACGGAATCGTTTCCGCGTACCGTACGGGGAGGGGGATAATAAAACTCAGGGCACGTGCCATCATTGAACGAAACGCACGAAATGACCGTGAGAGTATCATCATTACGGAGCTTCCCTATCTCGTTAACAAGGCAAGCCTTATTGAAAAAATATCCGAGTTGGTGAAGGAAAAAAAGATAACCGGTATAGCTGATCTGAGAGACGAATCGGACCGGGAAGGAATGAGAATTGTAATAGACCTGAAAAGGGACGAGATATCAGGGGTTATTATCAACCAACTCTACAAACACACCCAGATGGAATCAACATTCGGTATAATCATGCTGGCCATTGACAAAGGACAGCCTCGCATTATGAATCTGAAGGAGCTTCTGGGTACGTTTATTGACTTCAGGAAGGAAGTGATTACCAGACGGACACTATTTGAGCTATCCAGGGCCAGGGAGAGACTGCATATGCTGGAGGGGTTCATCATTGCTCTCGACAACATAGACGAAGTCATAGCGATTATTAAGGCGTCGCAAACCGCGAAAGCAGCGTCCGAAGAACTGATGGAGCGATTCGGCCTGAGTGATGAGCAAACAAAGGCAATCCTGGAAATGAGGTTGCAGAGACTGACCGGCCTGGAACGGGATAAGATACGAAACGAACATATCGAAGTGTCGGCCCTTGTTAAAAAGTTGGAGGGCATTCTAGCGGATTCACAAAAGATACTCGATATCATTATAGCGGAACTGGAGGATATACAGAAGAGATATGGAGATGTCAGAAGGACGGAGATCGTCTTAAGCAGTACAGACATAGGGATTGAAGACATGATTGTGGAAGAAGATATGGTGGTTACCATATCACACCAGAATTATATTAAGAGAAATCCGGTGAGTTTGTACAGAAGCCAGCATCGTGGCGGACGTGGTAAAGTCGGCATGGGAACGAAAGAGGACGATTTCCTCGAGAGAATGTTTATCGCCTCGACACACAGCTATATCCTGTTTTTTACTGATCGTGGACGTGTTTACTGGCTGAAGATATATCAGATTCCTCAGGCTGGTAGAGCTGCAAAGGGCAAGGCGATCGTCAATCTTATAGGAATATCGAACGATGAAAAGATCACGGCGGTTCTTCCCGTGAAAGAATTTATAGAGAATAAATTTGTTATCATGGCAACCAGGCGGGGAATCATCAAAAAGACAGACCTTGTTGCCTATTCGAACCCGAGGGCCGGCGGCATAATCGCGCTTACCCTCGATGAAGGGGATGAGCTTATTGACGTTAAACTGACCAATGGTGACCAGGACATTTTCCTCGGTGCCAGGAAGGGCAATGCGATCCGATTCAACGAGAAGGATGTGCGCGCCATGGGAAGAACGGCTCGCGGGGTCACCGGCATCAGAATATCACAGGATGATGCCGTTGTTGGAATGGAGGTATTGAGTGACAATAATTCTCTCCTTACTGTTTCGGAAAACGGATTCGGCAAGAGAACGGAGATTACGGAATATCGACTCCAGTCACGCGGCGGCAAAGGTATTATCAATCTCAAGACCACACCGCGGGTCGGATGCGTGACACGCATAAAACAGGTGGCCGGTGATGAGGATATTATGTTGATCAGCAATACCGGTAATATTATACGACTGGGAGTTGACGAAGTCTCGCTTCTCCACCGCAGTACTCAGGGAGTCAAGCTGATAGATCTGGACGAGGACGAAACACTTGTAGGATTGGCCCGGGTGGAACGTGAGGAGACCGATATTAATGAAGAATTATCTGGCGAGGAATCGGAGGCATTCGATTTTTGACGTGCACTGATAATATTCACATTCCCGGGGAGTATTGTTGAGGAGAGGGAGGGCAGTCGCGGGTAACGTCACCCTGATGTATAATAGCAGCATGACTGCGTGGATAGCAGTTGATACGACCAAGGGAGGTGCCGGATTATGAAAAAATGGGTAATTATCATTGCAGGTGTTGTAATTGTCGTTATCGCTGTATTGTTTGTAGCGGTTCTCTCGAATCTCGGTCCCGTTATAAAAACGGCTGTTAATACATACGGACCGAAAATCACCAAGACCGATGTTCACCTTTCGGATGTTGATGTGTCTCTGCTCTCCGCACAAGCTGAAGCAAAAAAATTCTATCTTGGAAATCCGGAGTCATTTACATCCCCCGAAGCAATGACAGTGAAATCCATTTATATTGATATGAATGAAGAATCACTGCTCAAGGATCCGATCATTATTGAAAAAATCGAAATAGTTGCCCCTGACATTACTTATGAAAAGATGCACGGGACAGACAATTTTCAAACCATTCTTAACAACATCAAAAGAACCGTCGGAGCGGAAAAATCCTCGGAAACAAAATCCGGGGAAAAAGGGAAAGGGAAGAGGATAATAATAAAGGACTTTGTTCTCAGGGACGGCACCGTTACCCTTGCGGCATCCATGCTCGGCGGCAAGGTGATATCCTCACCGTTACCCGATATACACCTCAGGAACATCGGTCAAAAAGAGGGCGGTGCGTCACCGGCGGAGGCACTTAAGAAGATATTTTCAACACTGTACCAAGAAATTATTTCCCCTGACGTTACGAATATGCTCAATAGCCAGCTCGAGGAACTGGGGTCAACTATTGATTCGGTCGGGAAGGATGTAACACAGCAGGCCGAAACCGTGGGAGAAGGCGTCAAAAAAGAAGCGGATGCCTTAAAAAACAGATTAAAGGGACTTCTGGGAGATTAACGACAGCTGATCTCTCGTGGAACGTACTGTACATACTGTTTCAATCCGCGATATTTGTTACTATAGCCCTCTCGTCCCGTGTTCAATGAGAGAGATAGTTGCACCGGGCAGGGCGCTGGCGTGTTGTGTATACGGTTGTTTTAGAAGATCACATCCCCCGTTAATGGATTTTCAGCGATTGATATTCATTCGAACCCGCACACCCGCCGCCGCACGGGCGGTACGGTTCAGAGTTCACAGACCACGATGTGCCGTTTATTCGTTACTCTCCATTTGAAAACAGAACCCGTGGTACCCTTTTAATCTCCCTCTCCGGCGGCGTGTCAGGAAGGTGTCCGGCATGAAAAGTAATAGAAATCGGGTGCACATTCCTCCCTACCGGATATTTGATCATACCGCCGACCTGGGAATAGAGATATGCGGGGCCAGCGCCAAGGAGCTTTTTTGCAATGCAGCCTGTGCCCTTGTTGATATAATGACCGATATAAAACGTGTAAAGGCGAAAGAAGAAAAAGGGATTGCTGTTGAAGGGAGTGATCTGGAAGAACTGTTCGTAAATTTTCTCAGAGAAATACTGTATATGTATAATGGTGAAGGGTTTTTACCAAAAGAATGTGTGATTTTCGGGATGGACGATTTTCATGTAACGGGAAGGGTACGGGGGGAGCCGTTTGCAGAGGGAAAGCATCATATGAATATCGAGATAAAGGCGGTTACGTATCATCATGCGGAGATACGGAAGATCGCGGAGCAATGGATAGGGAAGGTTATCTGTGATGTCTGATATTGCCATTGAAAAAATTGATCCGTTTCGCTGGATGATACCCCCTGCGGACGGTATGCGAGTGCCCGGCATGATATATGCCGATGAAAAAATGATGCAAAGTATAAAGAAGGATGAAAGCCTCAGACAGGTTGCCAATGTGGCACGCCTGCCGGGGATTGTCAGGCATTCTCTGGCCATGCCCGATATACATTGGGGGTACGGTTTCCCGATAGGGGGCGTCGCCGCCTTCGATATGGAGGATGGAATTATTTCTCCGGGAGGGGTGGGATATGACATAAACTGTGGAGTCCGTCTGATGGTGACAAACCTCCGGATCACGGAAATAAAAGACCGTATATATGATCTTGCTGTTGCGCTTTTCAGAGATATACCCGCCGGCGTCGGTTCTGAAAGCACACTGAAGTTGTCGAAGGATGAAGAAAAAAAGATGGTGATGGAGGGAGCCGTGTGGGCGGTGAAACATGGCTACGGTTCCGAAGATGATCTGGCAACTATCGAAGACGGCGGCAGGATGGCCGGGGCGGACCCCTCCTGCGTGAGCGAGCGGGCTCTTGAAAGGGGCAAAAAACAGCTGGGAACACTCGGCGCGGGGAATCATTTTCTGGAGATAGAGGTTGTGGATACGATCTTCGATAGAACCACTGCCTCTACATTCGGTGTGATGACCGAGGGGCAGGTTGCCGTTCTTATTCACACCGGTTCACGGGGTTTTGGACATCAGGTTTGTGACGATTACCTGGCGAGGATGGTACGACACAGCAACACTCTGGATTTTCCGCTGCCTGACCGGCAGCTGGCGTGCGCGTATATCGACTCTGATGCGGGGAGAGACTATCTGTCTGCCATGGCATGTGCCGCTAATTACGCCTGGGCGAACAGACAGATACTAATGCACCGGACCAGACACACCTTTGAGAAGACATTGAAGATATCTCCACGTGAAGCAGGAATGCGACTGGTCTATGACGTATGCCACAATATTGCGAAGATAGAGCACATTCCGGTTGATGGCGCAAACAGGAAACTGTGTGTACATCGGAAAGGAGCGACGAGGGCTCTGCCTCCCCGGCACCCTGCCCTCCCCGATGTCTATCGGGAGACGGGCCAGCCGGTCCTCATCCCGGGGGATATGGGCACGGGATCTTATCTCCTTGCGGGAGCTGAAGGGGCCTTCAATGAAACATTCGGCAGCAGCTGTCATGGTGCCGGGCGGGTGATGAGTCGGGGAAGGGCGCTCAAGGAAAGTCGGAACAGATCAATAGTAAAAGAACTGGCCGAAAGGGGCGTTGTGATAATGGCTGCGGGCAAAAAGACGATTCGTGAAGAGATGCCGGAGGCGTACAAAGATATGGAAGAGGTGGTGAACGTTGTCCATCAGGCCGGTCTGTCCCGTAAGGTCGCACGATTCAGGAGTGTCGGCTGTATCAAGGGGTAACCCGGGACCGATAGGCTCCGGCAGATGTTTGATTAATGCATGGAGAATGCTTGACAAAACAGAGAATATGATTATCTTGAGATAACGATACGGAAAAGAGAAGAAACACGTTGGTCCGTTTGTTCTGATAATCGTGTTCATTGAACAGAACGGATATGTATCGTAACCGTGGGAGCGAAAGCAGCACCCCCGTTGATACCCGATTATGAGGGAGCTCCAATCACCGCAAAGAGGATGTATAAATACCGAGGAGACAAGAAAAAATCATGACAGATGTAACTATACCGGATGATACATACGATAGCATTATTGTGGGAGGAGGGCCCGGCGGACTTACCGCGGGACTGTATGCGGCCAGGGCCGACATGAAGGTCCTGCTGCTGGAGGGGAATGCCCAGGCCAGCCAGATTACCATGACAGATCTCATTGAGAATTACCCGGGTGTTTCTGAGATGGGCGGTTTCGAGCTGAACGATACGTTCAAGAGACAGGCGGTCTCGTTTGGACTTGACATCAGGCCGGAGCAGGTTGACCACATACAAAAAAAACAATCAGGGGATGTTGACGGATGGGAGATTGTTACCGATAACAATGTGTATCGGACTCTTTCCGTCATTGTTTCTACCGGAGCATCCTGGAGCACACTGGGAGTACCGGGTGAGCAGGAGTTTATCGGGAGAGGAATATCATATTGCGCCACCTGTGATGCCCCCTTTTACAGGGACAGAGAAGTGGCCGTCATCGGGGGCGGAGATACCGCCATCCAGGAAGCTCTCTATCTGACGAAATTTGCCTCAAAGGTTACCGTTATTCACAGGCGAGACCGCCTGAGAGCGACGGCGATACTTCAGCAGCGGGCTTTTGCCAACGAAAAAATAACATTTGCGTGGGATTCTACCGTCAAGGAGATACTGGGAGAAAATGGTGTTACCGGTGTACGGATACAGAACATCAACAACGACGATCGCCACGAAGACCTTTCAGTCGATGGTGTCTTTATTTTTGTCGGCCTTATTCCTAATACCTCGTTTATCAAAGACATTGTCAATGTGGACGGGGATGGCTATATTATTACGGACAGCGATATGAAAACATCCGCTAACGGTATCTTTGCGTGTGGAGATTGTATCAGTAAATCGCTGAGACAGGTGGTAACCGCGTGCGGTGACGGGGCGACGGCCGCGCACAACGCCTCGCTGTATGTTGATGAACTGAAGGGACAGGCGTACTGAAGAATAGTCGCAGGAGAAGAGAAATGCCGATTTATGAATACATCTGCAAAAACTGCGGTAATAAATTTGAATTGATCCGTTTCGCGAGCGACAACGATAACGATATAGAATGCCCCGTTTGCGGTAAAAAGAAGACAGAAAAAGCCGTATCCTCTCCTGTCGGGTTGCAGGGATCCGGTCAATCGTGTTCGGGGGGAGGGGCATCTCCCTTTACCTGAGGATAATCGTATCTCCGGCGGGTCCGGAATTACGATGTAAGTAACCGTAGAAGTTTACAGTTTTTCTCGTTAATTGTGTCCAACTATATGCATGTTGGATTTCAACACCACACCTCTGTTTGCCAATCATCAACAATTGCCGCAATTCATTATCGTCTTGACACGCAACGACATTTTTGAGATAGAGACCTTTGCATAATTACGCCTCCGGTCATTCTGAATAACACAGTGACATATCCATGTCTTGTAATAACGATTGCTTACAGGTTGCATGGCATAGCCCGCAACGGCAAAGGGTGTATTATGCAGGTATCCCAGGCTGTCGCCTGAGGAGAAGAGGACTGATTATTTTCGCACAGTGATTGAGAGCATCGGGTATGATGGCATTAGAGGGTATACGAGTTGTTGATTTAGGCCATGTATTGGCAGCACCGACGTGCACGATGTTTCTGGCAGACCTTGGAGCCGAAGTGATCCACATTGAACCGGCCCATGGAGATGACTCACGGGAGTTCGGTCCGTTTGCCGGCAAACGGGACAAAAACCGGAGCGGTTATTTTGTAAGCCTCAATCGCAACAAGAAAAGTCTGGTCCTGGATCTCAAAAGCGAAGAGGGAAAACGAATTCTCACAGAGCTTATCAAAAAATCAGATGTGATCGTAGAAAATTTCAGGCCCACAACGATGAAAAAGCTTGGATTCGGCTGGGAAGACATTAAAGAAATAAATCCCCGAATCGTGTATGCTTCCATATGTGGTTTCGGACATGATTCTCTTCCAGGGTACGATACCCGGCCGGCCTATGATATGGTTGCCCAGGGGTACAGCGGCCTTATGAGTATTACGGGCCCGGAAGAAGGATCGCCCTGCAGGGCGGGATCCTCTGTTGGCGATATAGTTGCCGGACATCAGGCGGTCATCGGGATACTTGCAGCATTAATCAATCGCGAGAAAACAGGCAGAGGGCAGCACTATGATGGTTCCATGGTAGACGGTCTGTTCTGCATATTGGAAAACGCCTCCGTACGGTACACTCTTACGGGCGAGATTCCCCATTCTCTGGGAAGCGCTCACCCCTCGATCGTTCCTTTTCAGGCGTTTCGAACAAAAGACAACTCCTGGATTATCGCGGCTATCGGAAATGACGCCCTGTGGGCGAAATACTGTACAATAATAAAACGGGACGATTTGACAAACGATCCACGATTCAGAACAAATCCCCTGAGAACAAAGAACAAAAAAGAGCTGATTCCTCTTCTCAATACCGAAATGGAGAAAAAGACAAAAGCTGAGTGGTCTGACATCTTTGATAAAGCGGGGCTTCCATATTCTCCAATCAACGACATGAAGGAGATATGTGAAGATCCGCACATACGGTATCGCGGAATGCTTGCAGAGATCGAACAACCGCGGGCGGGGAGAATGAAAATTGCCGGATCTCCGATTCATTTGTCTGAAACTCCGGGAAAGGTCTATGCGCCCGCGCCGCTGCTGGGAGAACATTCGGAAGAAATATTGAACGATATCCTCGGGTACTCTCCGGAAAAGATTACTGCGCTTAAGATGGAAGGGGTTATCAATAGCGAAGTGTGAATATCGGCATAGCTGCCGATTAATGCCATAGACAATATGGCTGAAAATATATGTTTTAACAATTATTACTACGAAAGGAAGGCGAAGATGGGAATCACAGAAGACAAGATTAAGGAATTTGAAGCAATACGAGATGATTTATTGACCATGGGGGGTGAAAAAAGTGTTCAAAAGCAGCATGAGAGGGGAAAATTAACCGCTCGCGAGAGAGTCGATCTGCTTTTCGATAAAGGCACCTTTCAGGAGGCGCAGCTTTTTGTAAAACATCGATCCACGCTGTTTGGAATGGAGAAAAAAGAGATCAAGGCTGATGGCGTTGTAACCGGGTTTGGTAAAGTGAATGGCCGTACCGTTTTTGTTGCCTCGCAGGACTTCACCAGTTCCGGGGGCAGCCTCGGCGAAATGCACGCCAAAAAGATATGTAAGGTTATGGATATGGCAATGGACGCCAAAAAGCCTTTTGTCGCGTTAAACGATTCGGGAGGAGCACGTATTCAGGAAGGTGTCCCGTCCCTGGAAGGGTATGGTGGAATTTTTTACCGTAACACCGTCGGATCCGGATATATTCCCCAGATTACAGTGATGATGGGGCCCACCGCGGGTGGAGCCGTATATTCCCCGGCCCTGACCGACTTTGTTTTCATGGTTAAAGAAACCAGTTATATGTATATAACAGGTCCGGATGTAGTAAAAGCGGTTATCGGGGAACAGGTCACTCACGAAGAACTCGGCGGTGCCGTTGCTCATGCCACAAAAAGCGGTGTCTGCCATGTCGCGACGGAAAATGATGAGGATTGCATCGGCAAGGTACGGGATTTGCTGTCGTATCTTCCGGATAGCTGCCACAGCCCCCTCCCCGTCAAAGAATGTACAGACGTACCCGAGAGGGAATGTCCGGAACTGGATACCATCGTTCCCGACAGGCCGATGCGCGGGTACGATATGAAACAGGTCATCATGTCGGTTGCGGATAATAACGAGATATTTGAATCCCATGAACTGTGGGCACCGAGCGTCACCGTAGCCTTTATACGCATTATGGGAAAACCCGTTGGTGTCATTGCCAATAACCCGAAATTCTCCGCAGGCGTCTTGAATTATCAGTCTTCCGATAAGGCGGCACGCTTTATCCGGTTCTGCGATGCCTTTAATATCCCGCTGTTAACCTTTGCCGATGTCCCCGGGTATATGCCTGGAACCCAGCAGGAATGGGCGGGTATTATTACACATGGGGCCAAGCTTCTTCACGCGTATTCCGAAGCCACGGTACCCAAAATCACCGTGGTTGTCCGTAAAGACTACGGTGGAGCCTACATTGGCATGTGTTCCAAGTCTCTCGGAGCCGATTACGTTATGGCATGGCCGACCGCGCAGATAGCGGTAATGGGTGCGGAAGGGGCGTGCAATATTATCTACCGCAGGGAGATTGCCAATGCCGAGGATTCCGAGGCAAAACGCAAGGAACTGGTTGATGCGTATGAGAAACAGTTCAACAACCCGTATTTCGCAGCAGAGCTGGGTATTGTCGATGAGGTTATTGCTCCCCGAGAAACCAGGCAAAAGGTTGCGGCGCTCCTTGAAACATTCACACAGAAAGAGGAAGTACGGTATCCCAAGAAACACAACAACATTCCACTGTAGGAATCTGTTGTACAACGGATATTGTGTCTGTTGATGTGCATGCTCATCGGGATTGATACGATCTAATGTAGATCGTATCAATCCCTTTTTTGTTTTCGGGCCATTGTTTTACCGACGGTGAAGCGCACGATCAGTACACACCCGGGAATTGGAGGGATTTTTGACTGGCGAATGATGAAAACGGGATACAATGCGGTAGTTGGGTGGTAAAAACAAAAAACCGTATACTCGTACCCCGCGCATTGTGGGTACGAAGTATACGGTTGTAGGCAACGCCTATAGTGAACGCTGGTATCGTTCTAATGCCTGAAATGTCTCGTGCCCGTAAAGATCATTGCTATATTGTGTTCATTCGCGGCCTGTATGGCTTCTTCATCGCGTATTGATCCACCCGGCTGTATGATAGCGGTCACACCAGCCTCTGCCGCCATGTCGATGCCGTCCCTGAAGGGGAAGAAGGCATCTGACGCAAGCACTGTTCCCTGCGTCGGCAGGTTCGCCTTCATTTTTGCGATGTGCACCGAATCCACCCTGCTCATCTGTCCCGCTCCGACCCCGACTAACTGGTCTTTTGTCGCGAAGACGATCGCATTGGATTTTACATTTTTGACCACACGCCAGGCAAAATCGAGCGCCTGGTATTCCTCTTTCGTGGGGGTTCTTTTGGTTGCCACATCAGCCTTCATGATGTCGTCTCTGCCGGGATCTCGTTCCTGTACAAGGAGACCACCCGCGACCCTTCTGAAATCGAAATCCGCCGATTGCGTGCCGGAGGGAGCTGGAATTTCAAGCAGGCGGACATTTTTCTTTGCGGTCAGTGTGTCGAGGGCGTCTTTGTCGAATCCCGGTGCGATGATAACCTCTACGAACGTTTTGGCAAGCTCCTGCGCCACATTGTTGTCAACGACCCTGTTGAAGCTGACGATCCCGCCGAAGGCCGATACCGGATCGGTTGCCATTGCTTTCACATACGCGTCTTTAAGAGAATCGTCGGAGGTTGCCGCGCCGCAGGGATTTGAATGTTTCATGATAACGGCTGCGGGCAGGTCAAACTCGCAGGCCATCTGCCATGCCGCGTCGCTGTCCATTATGTTATTGTACGACAGTTCCTTGCCGTGCAACTGTTTCGCGGATGATATGGAGGAATCGGGGGCGTTCTTTTCCCTGTAGAAGACAGCGTCCTGATGAGGATTTTCTCCGTATCGAAGATCTTGAGCTTTATCAAACTGCATGGTGAACGTGTCGGGGAATCTTTTTATTTCATTTTTATCCTGTCTCGCCCCAAGGTAGTTGGATATGGCTCCATCGTAGCGCGCCGTAAGTTGAAACGTTTTTGTCGCGAGGGCAAAGTTGGTCGACTCCGATATCATGCCCCCCGTATCGTTCATTTCCTGTATGATTTTTGGATAATCCCCGGGATCGGTGACAACCGATACAAAGCGATGATTCTTTGCCGCCGCCCGTAACATGGTGGGCCCCCCTATGTCGATGTTCTCGATGGCATCTTCCAGCGTGCAGCCCTCCTTTGCCACGGTGTCTTCAAACCGGTAGAGGTTAATGACGACCATGTCTATCATATCGACACCATACTCCCGGGCTGACTCCATATGGTTCTTATTGTCCCGCAGCGCCAGCAGGCCGCCATGAATTTTTGGGTGGAGGGTTTTCAATCTACCGTCCATCATCTCAGGAAACCCAGTGTAATCAGATACATCGGTAACGTCGATACCTGCTTCTCTCAGCTGTGCGGCCGTTCCACCCGTGGAGAGTATCTCCACATCAAACGTTTTCAGTTCCGTTGCGAAATCAACGATTCCCTTTTTGTCCGTTACACTTATCAGGACTTTTTTTATCGTGTTACTCATTGTATTGTTATCTCCTTATCTCTTTCATGTGTTGGATTCTCTTGTTTATCAGCAGCTCTGTCCCGATGTCCGGTCTATGATCTATCGGTCCCTTTATCGATGATATCGCACCTTCCGCCATCTTCTCGGCATTATTCAGGGTGTCGGCTATTCCCACGATACCTATCGCTCGCGAGGAAGTCATATACAGGCCATCCGCTCTCTGGTCAACAGACGAATAGTACATCTTTACATTGTCCGTGTCCGATATTTCGATCTTCGATGAGGTGGAATCGGCGTCGGGGTGGTCGGCGGGAAGACCGTATCCTTTTGGGACGATGTATTTACAGACCGTGGCCTTTGTTTCGAACTCGATGTTCATATCCTTCAGCGATCCGTCGATGACGGCCCTGCAGATATCAACAAAGTCCGTCTTCAGAAGAGGGAGAATATTCATCGCTTCCGGATCGCCGAATCTGGCATTGTACTCCAGCAGTCTGACGCCCTCTCCTGTGACGATAAATCCCCCATACATGATGCCCTTGTAGTACTCGCCTGTTTCCAGATAGATTGCCTCCGCGACTTTCCTCGTTATGGAGAGTGCTTCTTCCACATCCTCTTTTCTCAGGAAGGGAAGGGTATGATCCTCGAGGGAATATGAACCCATGCCTCCCGTGTTAGGCCCTTTGTCATCCACGAACCGTCTCTTATGATCCTGTACGGGGGGCGTTGCCACGACAGTAATACCGTCACACAGGCACTGCAGAGAGAACTCCTCACCCTCGAATTTTTCTTCAACCATTACGGAAGGATGTTCCTTCAGGATCATGGCGCACTGTTCGAGCGCCTCATTGTTTGTCTGAAAGTGATCACCCTGGACCAGAACGCCTTTGCCGCCGGTGAGTCCGTCCGGTTTTATGACGATACCCCCAAGTTCGCCTATGAACGATTTGATTCCTTCCGGAGAGTTGAACGTCCTGAACCGGGGGTTGCCGGGGATACTATATTTTTCCAGCAGATTTCTTGTGAATGTCTTCGATGTCTCGAGCCGTGCGAGGCTTTTGGAGGGACCCACGGAAGGAATGCCTCTGTCTTTCAGTGAATCGACGATTCCGTTATTCAAAGGATCTTCAGGACCGATTATGGCAAAATCTATATCGTGTTCCCGTGCAAAGCCTCCGATTTTCTCCCGGTCGTTATAATTTGATTCCAGTACTGCTTCCGAGAGAGATGCAATACCGGGATTGTTTGCTTTCATACAGGAAAAGAGCGCGATGTCGTGGGCCGATCGTTTTACCGTTTCGGCTATTACATGTTCTCGGGCTCCGTTTCCGATTAACAGTATTTTGGTCATAAATTCCTCCCGCTGTCGATTCTGCAGTAAATCGTGGAACTATACTCAAAAAGTATATCTTCGTCAAATATCTTTCGAGCGCGCAGCCCGATATATATGTGTAGGGTAGAATGAAGAAAGCAAGGAATGGGGATACAGGAAGCGGAGTGTTCGAGAAGGATTTTCACATCTATGAAGCATGAAGCCGGAAGGGAAAGGGGCATTAGCCCTTCATTTTTTTTATCTTATTGTGAAGGGTATTTCTGTTTATACCGAGAAAATCCGCTGCGGCGGTTTGTATATTGTTGGAACGTCTCATCGCAATGTTTATAAGGGCCTTTTCGACCATTGACAGGATTTCGTTATATACCCCGGTGCTGTTGTTTTTTTTGCAATCAAGAATCGTAACGACTTTATCAAGTCTTTTTTCGAGAACATCTTCGATAAGGGGAAGAGTTGACTCGTTGATATCTTCTTCGCTGATTACCGCTCTGGTCAGTTCCTGTTTGCTCATAAAGTGCTCCTTTGGGGTACGGTACATTTAGATAATTTTCAAAACAATTGCTCCCAGAAGAATAATAAACGCAATCCATGCAGACACGATATCCGACACCCTTTTTATCGGATGTTCTATGATATCCCGGACGCCCTCTTCAACCTTTTCCCGGTCGACATACCGGGCAACATCGTGCACAAGAGAACTGAAATTTCCGTGTGAGTTGGCCACCGTATGAAATCCTCTTGTAGTTGTGAGTAACAGGTACGCCTTCTTATGCAACACCATAACATCTACATTGGTGATATCGCTCCATTGAAGGTGTTTGTGCCTGAAAAGCTTTTGTATCCCGATGCCCTCATCTCCAACAGTTGTTTTGCGCCGGGCTGCCCCGAGAAAAATATAAAAAGCGAGAACAAATATAAAAAAAAGGATCAGAGACTCGGAGGGAAACGCCCTGTCGAACAGAGAGATTATCAATAATACAAGGAGAAGCAGGGAATCCAGGAAAATGGGGAGAAGAAATTCCGACCTTGTTTTATATGAGATTGTGTTCATAACTGATTACTCTTTCCTCACAAACATCCCGCTTCTGCCCCCGCTCTTTTCAAGCAGTTTTATATCGGATAAGACAATTGTTCTATCCGCAGATTTGCACATATCATATATTGTGAGGGCAGCCACACTCACCGCTGTCATGGCCTCCATTTCCACCCCCGTCCTGTTGAATGTCCTGGCCCTGGCGGTAATGAGTATCTCACCCTTCTCGATATCACTGGAAAAATCGATATCGATCCCGGTAAGCTCAAGGGGATGACACAGAGGGATCATATCGCTTGTCTTCTTGGCAGCCATAATCCCGGCGATTTTCGCGGTAGCATAGACATTGCCCTTTGAGACATCTCCTGATTCAATAGCCTCTACGGTGGCGGGATTCATCAGGGCCCTGCCGCTGGCAACCGCCTCTCTCAAGGTAGGGTCCTTAGACGTTACATCGACCATCTTCGGCCGGTTCTTTTCATCCAGATGGGTAAATTCCACTATAGACCTCACCGTTCAACAGCAGAAAAGCTAACATAGCACGACCGTTCAGTCAAGGGAGTTAAATCGTCAGGAGGGAACATTCTGAATGCACAATACAGGGAGTACTGCGTGCCGGTTGGAATCGACCTGTGAAGAGCGGGCGATTAGAGTTCTTCCGGTGTAAAGGTCACGACGTCGTCTATCGTCGCACTGTCGGTAAAGATCATGGCAAGGCGATCCACACCAAGGGCAATCCCTGAAGATTCGGGCATGGTGGCCAGTTCCGACAAGAACTTTTCGGGCATTGGGTAGGGGGGCTTGCCTGATTCGCGGCGGTTTTGCTCTTCCTTTTCAAAACGCCCCCTCTGTTCTCCCGCATCGGTCAGTTCCGAAAAGGCGTTTGCCAGTTCGAGCCCGCCCATGTACAGTTCAAACCGCTCCGCAACGTCCGGATTCGACCCCTTCGTTCGTGCGAGCGCGCCCAGAACGACGGGATAATCGTACAAAAATACCGGCGTTTTCCGTTCGGCGAGTCGGGGTTCGATTTCACGTACCATGATTTCGTCAAAGAGGTTGTTTTCCAGTGCCTCCGCCGGGGATACAGAGGAATATCGTCTGAAGGCATCCTTTACGGAAATGCGTTCCCATGGTGCCTGTATAGCAATTTCTCTTCCGCGGTAATAGAGTGTTCTCCCGTGTCCGAGACTTCGCGCGACATGGGAGATAAGCTCTTCGCATTCCTCCATCATCTTGCGGTAGTCGGTGCCGCTTTTGTACCATTCGAGGAGTGTGAATTCCGGGATATGAAGTGACCCTCGCTCTCCCCTGCGAAAACATTTACACAACTGAAATATCTGTGGATATCCGGCTGCCAGCAATCGTTTCATGCACAGTTCGGGTGATGTGTGGAGGAACCAGTCATCGGAGGGGATGGCATCGATATGCGATTCAGGTGCGGGGCCGGGGATTCTGAAGGGTGTTTCCACCTCGAGATAATCGTTCTTCGCAAAGAACCGGCGTATTGCCCGTATCATCCCGGCGCGAACTCGCAGGGCGTTCTCTTTTCGCGCACGCTTCCAGCTGTCTTCCATTATTCTTTAACGCGGGTAAGGTATTCGCCGGTGCGTGTGTCTATGCGTATCTTCTCGCCCTCTTCGATAAAGGGGGGCACCTGAAGCGTGTACCCTGTCTCTACTTCGACGGGTTTCGTTTTTCCCGTTACGGAATCTCCCTTCGCCCATGGTTCCGCTTTGGTGACGGAAAGCTCGACGAAATTTGGGGGTGTAATTCCGAGCGGTTCGTCTCCGAAAAACAGGATATCCACATTCAGATTGTCGGAGAGGTAGTTTTTAGCATCCCCAAGCTGGTCTTGAGTGAGGTACACCTGCTCATATGTTTCCGTATCCATGAAACAATACTGGTTATCTTCTTCGTAGAGGTATTGCATCTGCTTCTCCCGAAGATTAGCCGGCTCGAAGGTGTCTCCAGAACGAAACGTTCGCTCGAACTGGTTTCCGTTAACCATATTTTTGAGTTTACAGCGATAGAGCGATTGTCCCTTGCCCGGTTTTGAGAATTCAAAATCGACAATTACGTATGGGTCGCCGTCCATCTGAATCTTCAGATTTTTTTTCAAGTCGCTTGCATTATACATCGATTTCTCCTGTGCTGTGGCAGAGTTACATAGATTCGCTTTCCCAGTACAGATAATATCGGGCAGTCCCTGCCGGTTTGAAGCCACGATCTCTTAAAGGGGGGCACTACTGTCACTATAATTCGCCGCGAAGCTTGGCAAACTCCCTGAGAAGCTTTTCCTCTTTCCTACTCAGACCTTTCGGTATTTCTACTTCCACCTGAACGAGTTGATCCCCCCGTCCGAATCCTCTGAGATGCGGAATTCCCTTGCCTCGAAGCGTGAATGTCTTGTCGTGAGGAGTATTTTTAGGTATTTTAATACGCTCCGTGTCTTTCAGGGTGGGGACCTCGATGTTTCCACCGAGTACGGCCATGCTCATGGGAATCGATACGCGGTATATGATATCATCCCCATCCCTTTCAAAAATTTCATGAGGCTCTATATATATAAAGACATAAAGATCGCCCCTGGGCCCGCCATATTGCCCCTCCTCGCCCTCACCGCGAACCCTCAGGCGAGAACCGGTCTCCACTCCGGGCGGTATCTTGATCTGTATGGTTTTTTTTACCTTTGATTTTCCCGTTCCCTGGCAGGACCTGCAGGGATTTTGAATGATTCTTCCTGCCCCGTGACATTGAGGACAGGTGGAGCTGACGCTGAAAAAACCGCTTGCCCTGGTTACCTGTCCTGCGCCGCGGCACATGGGGCATATGCTTGGCTGTGTCCCGGGTGCCGTACCGCTGCCCCCGCATTCGTCGCACTTTTCGAGTCTTTCTATCTCTATCTCCGGATATGTTCCAAATGCTGCATCCATGAAAGAGATCTTCAGATCATAACGGAGATCGGAACCCTGCCGCGCCGCTGTACCCGATCGTGTTCTGCCCGATCCGAATCCGAAGATATCTTCAAAGATGTCTCCAAAACTCGAAAAAATATCTTCAAATCCTGAAAAGCCCTGAAATCCATTTCCTTTAAGGCCTTCGTGCCCGTATCTGTCGTAGATATCCCGCTTTCTGGGATCGGAAAGCACTTCGTACGCCTCAGCCGCTTCCTTGAATTTTTCTTCCGCCTCTTTGTTTCCCGGATTTCTGTCAGGGTGGTATTTCAAGGCCATTTTCCTGTAACAGATCTTTATCTCTTCAGTTGCAGCCGTCTTGTCTACGCCTAGGATTGAATAATAGTCATTCTTCATGTTTGATGGTATGGAGTCCTGTTCGATAAGTAGATTTGCTGTTCACGCGAGAGTATCCTTAAAGGGATATACGAACAGCGTGCCTAAAGTAATTCCTGCCTGCCGGCATGTCAAGCAAGAGACCCTTCAAAAATTCACCCTACGATACGCCTGAGGGCCTCTTTGTATTTTTCCGCCGTTTCAATGATAACATTCTCCGGTAACCGGGGGGAGGGAGGGCTTTGGTCCCATTGTATTGAAAGGAGATAATCTCTCAGGAATTGCTTGTCAAAACTTTTCTGAGATCTTCCTTCCTCAAAATCATCTTCGGGCCAGAATCTTGATGAATCCGGCGTCAGGAGTTCGTCTATCAATATCACATCACCATCTATCGTTCCGAATTCCATCTTGGTGTCGGCAATGATGATTCCACCCTTTTCGGCAGTCGTCAACGCCCTGTTGTAAATTCGCATACAGATGTCGACAACCCTGTCCGTCATATCACGCCCGATTACATTTTCCATTTCCTCCCGTGTCATGGGGGCGTCATGCTGTCCCTGCTCTGCCTTGGTTGAGGGAGTGAAGATGGGTTCCGGGAATTTTGAAGACTCTTTCAGTCCCTCGGGGAGAAGTACTCCTGAAACTGCTCCTTCCCTGCAGTAGTCTTTCCACCCCGAGCCGCTGAGATAGCCTCGGACGATACATTCCACCGGCAGGGCGGCCGCTTTTTTGACCAGCATGCTTCGTCCCTGCAGTATCTCTTTATAGGCACTGCATTCTTCGGGAAATTCATCGACGTCGGTTGAAATGAGGTGATTTGGTACAATGTCTTCCATCATGTTGAACCAGAAGGCAGACATGCGTGTCAGAATTTTCCCCTTTTCCGGGACAGGATCATCCATAATAACGTCAAAAGCGGATATTCTGTCCGTTGCAACGATAATAAGATTGTCTCCCACTTCATATACATCTCGGACCTTCCCTCTGCTGAAGAGTTTCAAGCCTTTAAAATCTGTCTGGATCACGGTGTTATTATTCACAGGTAACGCTCCTTTTTTTATCTCAGAAACGGATTGTTTTCTCTTTCGTGTTTTATTGTAGAGGTTGGCATTCTTCCATAGTTATGGCCCGGCAGCACAATGGTATCATCAGGAAGTGTCAGAAGTCGTTTCATGATTGATTCATGCATAATGTCCCATGAGCCGCCGGGAAGGTCTGTCCTCCCGAGGGCCTCGACAAACAAGGTATCCCCGGTAAAGACATACCCGGGTGTGTAAAGGGCCATTCCGCCCGGGGAATGACCCGGAGTGTGTATAACCCGGAGTGTGATTTTCCCGACAGTAATCACATCTCCGTCTTGTACGGTAATATCGGTCGGGGGAGAGGGCTTGGCGCGAAACATTTGAAGGACCATGGAGGGAGTGGAAACAAGCATGTCGGCATCATCTCTGTGAATAATAATATCCGCTCCTGTCCGGGTCTTCATGTCCGCGTTACCGGAGATATGATCAATGTGTCCGTGAGTGTTGACGATATATTTAATGGTTATGCCATTACTGTCGGCTTCGGATAGTATGCGGTCAGTTTCCGCGGCGGGATCGATAACCAGCCCCTCTCCGGTTCCTCTATCACCCACTATATAGGCGAATACCGCCATATGACTTACCTGCATCTGCTTCAGAAACACCGGTACACGTCCTCCCGAATATTGTAAAGAGTCTCTGCTATATTTTTTTTTGGTTAAAGTCAACCTATTTTGAGAATGCACGTGAATGCGTTGACCGTACATCTGGAATGCGGATATCCCGCATTAGGTAAAGGATCCGTCGGCATGAAATGTTATTATCTGCCCCCCTGTCTTGTGCTGACATTTGATGGTCAGACTTTCGGGAGAGCGATCAACAAGCGTAACCTCAACGTTGTCTGATTGTCTAAAGCCGTAGCCTTCCAGGCCGGCAATCGTAGCCGGAGCTCAAGCGCTACACGGATTATCAATGAAATAAAGAACGGCGGCTTTGTACGCGCTTTCCCCGATCGATATGCATTCAGCCCGGTACGCATTGTTTTTATATGCAGAGAACTGCGGAATAGCAATAGCTGCCAGTATACCGAGGATGATAACGACTATCAGGAGTTCTACCAGGGTAAAGCCACGCTCTGTCTTTCTGTATGACATTGTCTATCCCTTTTATAGTTATTCAGAAACTGTATCTGAAAAAGAGCAATTTACATGCCAATATATTTTTTTGGTGCTTTTTGCTGTGATTCCCGCAACTGGAGCAGTATAAGGGCGAATCTTCCGCTATGCCTCGTTGCGTATAGCCCCGCGCATTTAAGCGATAAGGCGTGATTTTAACCGGTTATCTACGGGAAAACACCCATTATTTTGAAAAACCCGTATGGCGAGATATCATGTTTACAGATGCTTTATACTGTTTCCGCGCCGGTGGCGGGATTACCTCTCAATCCTATTGCGTCGGCAACGTCACGCATACCGTTAATGGTGTCTTCAATAAGTTCCCCTACTTCAACCCCGAGCATCTCTGCCCCCTTCTGGATAATTGAACGGTCGACACCGGCGGCGAACGAAGGGTTTTTCCATTTTTTTTTGACCGATTTCACAGTCATGTCCATGACACTTCCAGAGGGACGTACCATGGCGTTGGCGGTAACAAGACCTGTCATTTCGTCAATCGCGAAAAGAGTTTTTTCCAGGACACTCTCCGGTTTCACATCCGTGCATATCCCCCACCCATGCGAAACAACAGCTCGTATATACTCCTCCGGCCAGTCGTTTTCTTCCAGGATCTTTCTTGTCATGACGCAGTGCTGATCCGGAAAACGTTCATAATCGAGGTCATGCACGAGGCCGATAATGCCCCATTTTTCTTCATCTTCACCGCGCTTCCGTGCACAGTATCGCATGACCCCTTCAACCGAATACGCATGCTTGCGCAGGCTTTCGCTTTCATTGTACGCATGCAGCAGTGCGAGCGCCTCATCGCGGGTTGGTATTTTCTCCGACATAACTATTCTCCTTTCCTCTGAAATGCGACCCCAAAAAAACCATCTGTTCCATGGCGGTGCGGGAATGTCCTGAACATGCCGTCCGTGTCGAGCATGCCGGCAGCGAATGCGGTTGGACGGGCATATTCAAAATCAGGATGGGTAGAGAGAAATTCTCTCACGACAGCTTCATTCTCATCGGATGAAATCGTACAGGTAGCATACACCATTGTCCCTCCCTTCTTCACACAGGAAGCCGAGTGCCGCAATATTGCTTTCTGGAGAGGAGGAAATGCCTTCAGGCTTTCCGGTGTACTGTGCCATCTGATTTCGGGGTTTCTCCTCAATGTCCCCATTCCCGAGCAGGGGGCATCAACAAGAACCCTGTCGAACATTTCCCTAAGATCAGCCCGCGGGTCCTTTGTGGCATCATGGACCATTGGTTCAATGATTTTTGAACCCAGCCTGCGGGCCATGATCCGAGACGTTGCTATTTTATTGCGGTGCAGGTCACCTGCCACTATCCGCCCCCTGTTTTGCATCAATTCAGCCATATGGGTAGTCTTTACACCTGCCCCGGCGCATATATCGAGAACCATCTCCCCCGGTTTCGGATCTAACAGGAGGGATATCAACTGAGACGCCTCGTCCTGTATCTGAAAATATCCCTCTTCATACAACCGCATCCGGTTGACGGGTACGGGCGGATTTACGAGCTCGATACCACTGGGTGAATATGGCGAGGGCGACGCGCCACAACCGCACTCTGCGAGCATCCCGATCAAATCAGGACGGGTGGTTTTCAGCCTGTTCGCCCGTATCGTAAAGGGCGGTATCTCGTTATTGCTTCTGCAGAGCGCATGCGTCTCTTCGACACCGAGTTGTTCCGCCCACATTTTTACAATCCACAATGGGTGAGAATGCGCTACGGAGACGTGAAGCAACGGGTCTTCATCAAAGAGGGGATACTGTATAGCATTCATCTTTCGTGCGGCGTTGCGAAGGAGTGCATTAACCAGGTTTGAACGTCCCGGATACATTGTTTTCGTCATTTGAACCGCTTCGTCCGTTGCGGCATACGTCGGCACCCGGTCTGTAAACAGTATCTGGTAGAGCGCTACTCTAAGGATATTAAGCATCCCCGTCTCCATATTGTCGAAGTTGCCGTTGTATACCGAGCGTATCACCCAATCCAGACGGTTTCTGTAGCGGAGCGTTCCATAGACGAGCGTTGTCAGCAGCCCCCTGTCCTGTGTGCTGGCAGGGATATTTTTTGAAAGGTATGAGTCCAGAAGCGGTTGGGCAAATGCCCGTCCTCTCTCGACTCTGTTCAGAATCCGAACAGACAGATTGCGTGGAGTATTCTTCATGAAGTGAAAGTTTCTACAAAATCATTCTATTCAAGTATGTTGCCCGGAGAGAGACTGTGTCCTCTCATAAACTCTTCGATAAACATCCTTCTCTTACCTTCAATCTGCACTTCTTTGAGATATACATGTCCGTCCCGTGTGGCGACCTGTAATCCGGCCTCCATTAATCTTCCCGTTTCTCCCGGCTCCTTTTCCCCCGAAGATGTTTCTGTTCCGGCAACCGCGTAGAATATTTTCAGTTTTTTGTCGCCGAGAAAAGAGTATGCCCCGGGATGAGAAGAAAGTCCTCTGATGAGATTCACGATCGTTGCCGGTTTTTCGTCCCAGTTAATATATCCTGTCTCGCGGGTCAACCGGGGCGCGAAGGTGGCGAGAGAGGCGTCCTGAGGAGTGCCGGCAAGTGTGCCGTCCACCACACCCCCTATAGCCTTGATCAGGAGCTCGGCTCCCATTCGGGATAATGCTTCATGGAGATCATCGAATGTGTCGTCGATGTCGATATCGGTTTCCTTCTGTAACAGAATATCTCCTGAGTCCATCCCTTCATCTATGAGCATTATAGTAACGCCTGTCTTTTTGTCGCCATTAATAATGGGCCAGTTGATGGGAGCGGCACCTCTGTACTTCGGGAGCAGAGAGGGATGTACATTGAGGCAGCCCAGTCGCGGAGAATCGACCAGTTCTTTCGGAAGTATCTGACCAAACGCGACAAGCACCACCATGTCGGGGGATATTTCCCCGAATGTCGTCAGGAACTCCGTATCCCGGACACGGTCAGGTTGATAAACGGGTATTCCCAGCTCCAGGGCGCACGTTTTTACAGGAGGGGCGGCGTATTTTTTCCCTCGACCCTTACGCTTGTCCGGCTGCGTGACAACCCCCACAACATTATACCCATTTTCCACGAGGGCCTTCAATGAAGGAATCGCAAATTCCGGGGTTCCCATAAAAAGTATATTCATGACAGTTCTCTCCTTATGACAAGCGCTTCCCTGCCGTCAGCAGCAGGACGGCTGGAAACACTACCGAATAGATCACTTATACCTTGTTGCCCTATTTTAATCAATCCTGCCGGCTTTGCAAGTCCGGACTGCCTGTCGCTGCCCTCTGAAAACGGCTGTTGAGGAGCGTGCCCCCGGCATATGATTCGATCCTTATGCCGTTATTTCATCCGACATTTGTTCGCGTAACGGTCTATCGGAGCGTGTATCTCGTATAGCGCGGATATGTAAAAACCGGAAATCAGGTAATTATGAATTCGTTCATGAAGCACAGGAGCATTCTCATAACATCCACCCTTGCATTCTCTGCGTTCATGATATATTCCCAGAAGACGGGCCATCGTTGTTGATCATCGCCGCATGGCGTGTCTGTTGCCGGGTTGTTCCTAGGCGATCTCCGGGGTGACACTGAAAAACATGTAGCGCCTGATTCCAAATGAAGGAGTGGAAAAAATAAGCGTTTTCCCAAAGGATATGAATATGAAGAAATTGACCCTATTGTTATTGGCCGTACTGGTGTTGCTGAGTGCCTCGTGTTCCGCAACACATCGAAACACCGTTGCCCAGACATCCACAATTGATGCCCTGCTGGCGGGCGTTTACGATGGAAATATGACATGCCGTGAACTGCTGGAGTATGGCGATTTCGGTCTCGGCACATTTGATCATCTGGACGGCGAAATGGCTGTTCTGGACGGCGAGGTATATCAGGTTAAGGCCGACGGTAAAGTGTATACCCCTTCCGAAACGATAACCACTCCGTTTGCGACGGTCTGCGATTTCAACCCCGATTATACCCTGCCTTTGGCAAAGGGTACGGATTACGAGGCGCTGAAAAAATGCGTCAATACCGCCGTCCCCAACCGGAATATATTTTGTGCGATCAAGGTGACCGGAGTATTCAGGAAAATGAAAACCCGTTCGGTGCCGAGACAGCAGAAACCATATCCGCCTCTGGTGGAAGTCACAAAAAATCAACCTGTGTTTAATATGGAAAACATATCCGGCACGATAATAGGGTTCAGGAGTCCGCCGTTTGTAACAGGCATCAATGTTCCTGGATATCATCTTCACTTCATCAGTGACGATCACGGTACGGGTGGCCATATCCTCTCGTTTGAACTGGTATCCGGAGTATCGGAGCTGGACATATGTAATCGTTTTCTCCTGATCCTTCCGGAGAAGGGCGAGGGTCTCGAGAATCTGGATCTTTCAAAAAACAGGAGCGACGAACTGCAGAATGTTGAGCAATGAGATGGCTGGATAATCGATATACTGCTTTGTGGTTTTTGTGCTCGTGATGGTGGAAGAACCGCTGAAACGGGCCAGGGCGGGTGGCATGTAACCCGCGCACTGTCAATTGTGACCCCGGAATCCGGAAACAGGGAAAGCTTCTAATACATGACAGAAAACAGGTGGGGAGAAAACATGAAAGACAACATCAAAATAGGAATAATCATTTGTGACCGTTACCGAAGGTGCGCTGGCGGAAAATGTTTCAGATCACTGAGAAACAGAGAGGGGGCGTTCGATCGTTACGTGGATGTGCACGTCGACGTTGCCGGCTATACAACCTGCGATGGATGTCCCGGGGGAAACATTGAATACGCCGCTGATGAAATGACGAAGAACGGCGTAGAGGTAATACATTTTGCGACAGGACTTATTGTGGGATATCCGCCATGCCCCTATCTCTCGTATTTCCATGACTTTATCGAAAAAAAATACGGAATTCCAGTGGTCTATGGTACCCATCCCATTCCTCAAAAATATCTTACGATGCATAATACGCTGGGGACATGGAACGATCCGGGGTGGAAAGAGATTATACGACCGACGTTGGCCGATGAGAAGATTCGTTTGGCCTATGATTAAGAAAAAGCTCTCGCGAAGGGACGAAAGAATCGGAATGAGTTCCTGGGGGCATGTTGAGATGGCTGGCAGTGGTGTATGGCCGACATTGCAACCGCCGAAGACACCGGATAACCACCACAGGTAATATAAAGGAAATTGAAATGATACAGACGTGCTGGAATTCCATAAAAGAGGTGATCCAGGACGATGGTTTCTCATCGACACCATACGTAAGATTCGAAAGTTTCATGACCCCACTTTCTCCCGCAGACGACTATCATTTTCCGATCGCGCAAAAAGTGTTTTACGATTATTAAAATGGTCAGAACTACCCGTTCTTTCTTATGCCGCCACTCGTACACTTCTTTTTAGTGTTCCAATAGCGTTGGAGCTTCCAGAGGCACGTCCAGGGGTGTGACAAATCTGTTTATGATGGCTTCAGTTCCACGTAGATTAAGTTTATCGAAAAGAAATGAAAACTGGGCTTCCAACTCCTTACTGATTGACTTCAGTATATCGGGTGGAAGGTCCCACATATCTTTTTTGAAGATGCCGAATCCCTTTTTTCTTGTTTTGTAGATAAACTGTTCTTCGGTATCGGTCTCTTTTTTCTCGCCTCTCAGATCTGTGTTAATATATTCATATATCCTGTTTCGCAGATCTGCCGGGAACCATTTGCTGTCATATATGATATTCTGGAAACCTGTTGCCAGATGTATCTCTGAGGTTTTTGTCTCCGGAAACTTATCAAACGCCTCGTTCGGGAGAGTCGATGCCCCATGTTGAACGGCACCTGACAGCCCGTAGGCTACTTGCGCCTCCCGGGAAATGTTTTCGAGTGTTTCAAAATCTATCTTGACCGTGGCTATTGAACCATCCGGCAGAGGGACGCCCCCGTGGGTAGTCCCTGTCTGTACGCTGATCTTACTGATCCCCTTCAGGTCCGGTCCGTATTGCCGGAGTCTTTTGAGATAATTATCCATAAAGATCGTGAATTCTTCGACTGTCGTGTTCTTGTCCCCTATCTCTCCTATCTCTCCGCCCACCGAGACGGTTATGCCCTCCGGTTCTATCTGTCGTATGGTAGAGGTCATATCCGCGGTTATCACATAATTGTCCTCCTGTTGTTCCTGGATTGTTGCTCTGTCGAGGTCTACTACGGTAGAGGCATCTATGTCGATGTTATAGAACCCCGCCTCTATGGCTTCCCGTATAAGGGATTTGATGGCCTGGCTTTCAGCTTTTGGGTCCTCAAAATACTTTTTCGCGTTTATCTGAAAATGATCTCCCTGCAGGAAGATCGGGCCGGTGTAGCCGGTCTTGATCGCGGCGGCGATGATCGCGGCGGCATATTCCGAGGGACGCTGATCGGTATATCCGATTTCCGAACGGGCGATTTCAAAGATAAAGGCGCCCACGTTGTTTTTCCGGGCCGCTCGAAACACTGCCTGGGCACTGTAATACGTGATTCCGCGGAGATTGATGGCGGGAACGGTGAATCCTGAGACTTGATTGTTTCCCATTGCGTCATAGAGTGACTGAATCGATGCAAGCATGCACCCCAGCTGCGAGCCCGCCATTCGGATAAGCCATCTGGCGGATGATTTTACGTTATCGTCAGGGCTGAATATCGCGGAGTAGATCAAATCATCTATCAGAATATCCCGCAGTCGATCCTCCTCCGATATAACGATGGTTTCTTCCTCAATTGTTATCACATCCACAATAGAGTGCTTCATCTGGTCAATGGTCTGATAAATCATGGCAGACTCCTGTGTCATTTTTTCATTGTTGCCCAGTTGTTCTCTAAAAACAACCGGGCTGTTTCAACCTCGTATTTACTCCCTATATATATGGGGCATCGTTGGTCCAGCGTTTCCGGTTGTATTGAAAGGATGCTTTGTTTTCCGTCCGTGGCCATCCCTCCGGCCTGTTCCATAAGAAATGCCATTGGCTGTAACTCGAAGATAAGACGCAACTTACCGTTGGGTGTTCCCTTCAACGACGGATATGTGAAAACCCCGCCCCTCTTTATCAGGATCTGATTGATATCCGGAACAAATCCGCCGCTGTAACGCAGTTTGTACCCTTCCCCTTCCAGGAACCGTATGTAATCAAGGTGTTCCTGTGGCCAGTCTCTTCTCAGTCCCCCGATGCTGTATATGTTGCCCCTCTCCTTGAGCGTTATTTTCTCTTCCGAGAGCACATATTCCCCCTCTCTATTGAGGACAAATTCATGCGTTCCGTTACCTGCGGAGTAAATCATGGTAATCAACGGTCCGTACGTTACATACATCGCCGCTACAAGACTTTTGTCGCCTCCCGTCAGGATAGATTCATTGTGAATGCCTATAATTGTTCCGATTGCGAGGTTTGTGTCCACCAGGGAAGATCCGTCCAGGGGATCCGCAGTTACGATATATTTTTCTTCGCCCTTGCCCACCTGGATTATGGACTCCTGCTCTTCCGAGGCGTACTGCCTGACAAAGCCTGAAAATGTAAGCTGGTGTTTTATGATTTCGTCGGAACTCCTGTCAAGGGCAAGCTGTTCCTCTCCATAGATATTTTCAAGACCGGCAAGTTTACGGTTGGATTCCTGGATCTTGGAAGAGATATATTTCGCAGTAATGGCGATCTGCCAGATAAGTCGGCGCAGGTCTATCTCAATGCCTGCCATCCACATATGTCGCCTCAGATCAACAAACTGCTTGGTAGCGTCAGATATGTTCTCCATGACAATCCTCTCTACAACATTTCTCCGAAATTCTTAGCAGGGAGATTGATTTATTACAAGTGTTTTTTGATTTTATGAGGTGTTCTTTCGAGCGTAAAAAGTTGATTCTCTGTCGTTTTATGCTTACACGAAGAAGTTG
>Ga0272443_10000843_pt1 | contig 50932 bp, 44 predicted proteins | sample SSMAcet12_FD_193581 | JGI IMG/M metagenome (GOLD analysis project Ga0272443, IMG submission 193581) | Marine sediment archaeal communities from Little Sippewissett salt marsh, Falmouth, MA, United States - SSM-Acet-12 | ecosystem: Environmental > Aquatic > Marine > Wetlands > Sediment ...
TATCAACCTTCTTTATCTTTTTGCGCCACAGATACGGCGCGACCACATATCTCCCCAGATCGAAGCTCCTGTCATAGAACCCCCCACCGTCAACCAGCATAGTAGCACCTCCCGGAAAGGTTATCAGGACACTGTTTGTTTAATACCAGTCAAAATTAAAGCATGCTGTGGCTAACATTTAGGTAACCAATCTTTTAATAAATCGTAAAAACACCATATTTAATAGGAGGCATAAATGCAAAACAAAATTAAAGACATAAAGAAGTATGGAGTCGTCGCAAAAGGCAAAAGGGAACTGATTAAACATCTAAGAGGAGAACAACTGACTTTTAGAGAAACGCTTCTAGCAAAATGTTATGACTGCTTGGGATATTACCGCGATGGGAAAATGGACTGTAACGTGCCAAACTGCCCACTATACCAGTTCATGCCATACCGAGAAGAAACGAAAAAAGCTTTTTCAGATGAACAAAAAGTGGTGCTTCAAGAACGAATGCAGAAAGTGCGGCTGAAAAGGGTTCCCAAAACCGATTCTTTTGCCGTAGCGCATTGAAGATCTTGGGTCTGTAGGAATTATCTCTATGTAGCCCGATAGAAGATAGGAATAGTTTCAAAATTATAGAAAGACCCTATAAAAGTATAGAATGATGGCGGATAGGTAACATGAACCGAAAAGGCCGGAATCCCGACCGGCTTTCCGCCATCTAACAATCGGAAATACTACGGGGGTATGAAAATGAAAATTTATAGAGGACGAAAACTAGAGCCAGAACCAATTGATGATTGGAGAAACTGTTGGAACCCGGATAAAAGGAGGAAACCTAATCTTGTTGATGAGGACGATGAGCCAGAAGAAATGCCTTCGCCAGAATTCGTTTTGCACCCAGCAAGAGATCCAAGACGGGCGGTACGTCCTACCAGAGAAGAAGCTAAGAAAGCCCTCATGAAACGGCTTGAGTCTATGGGAAAAAGTCCACCCTCTGTTCAAGAGATCAACGATGACCTGTTGAACAAGTACATTGCTTTTGACCGGGATAAGGCACGGTGCGATGATGAAGAGGTTATCAATCATGAGAAATCACGAAGCATCACAAGATTTTATTATGAGATAAGGAAATATATTGCCGATATTGAGAAAACATATCATGATAATATCTGGAAAATTGAGAAAGAACTCCCTGGTTGGATGATGAAAGATCGGGTCATTGCAGATCTGATAAAAAACACCCGACTTGCTGATGTATTGAAAGCTCTTCGAAAACACTCAGAACCTATACCAGAAAGACGAAGGAACAAGAAACTTATGGCCGAAAACAGTGTTGAACGGCGCCTTAACAAAGGTTATTTGCCTGTTTGCTTCGTAACAGATAAGGCCTTTTATGATAAAATTTTACCTGAGCTTGGCATGGCTCAAAACACCCTACAAAAGTATTTAATCGCACTCAGAAGAGTCGGAGCAATAAAAAAGATCGAAAAAAACGGTTTAAACCACATCCCCCGGCGATCAATACTGTATTGTATTGGTTACCACTACGATTATCCTGGGGGCCAGAAGACCAATTGGCTGTTGACCGAGAAATTAAAGAAACAATTGAGAGAATTTAAACTTCCATAGATTTATCCGTTAAATCGATAAAATCAATCTGTAACGACGATAGATTGAATAGCAAATTTTGTATTCCTCTAATATTATTATTGTAATCAGGTTTTGCTTGCTGACGCCTGCTAAACTTCATCTTGTTACTATGAACTAAGTGTTCTTTGCAATCTATACTATCTTATCAGCTTCCTTTTTTCCCAATGGACAGAAAAGAACACTGTCCATAGTAAAAAAAAGAAGTGGTTTTTTTGCTATGCAAAACAAACCCATAAAGATCTAAAATGTATTATTTGCAACAGAATATAAAATAGATTGCCTCATGAAATTACTTTAAAAATATCATCGTTGTAATTTTGCTCCGCAAATTGCAAATATGTGACCTGTTGTCCCTTATCCCGAAATAGTTGATAATAGCCCCACGTTGGGTTGTGTTGGGTTCTTTTCCTGTGAACGGCTAACCCTTCCAACTTGAATGTTAAAATCCCTGTAGGGGCAATTTTTGCCATATCAAAAAAGAGCTTTTACTTTATTTAAAATTCCTATACACAAAAATCAGCCAGATATATTTTCAATAACAATTTAAAGGAGATGGAATTTTTTACGAGTATTAGAAAACCAGAAAGACATGTTTAAATTCTCTTTATTGATTTAGGTAAAACATACAACAGAGGGAAATATGGGACGAGGAGAGTACCACAGACGAAATGCCAAGATCAGCACAGATGATCTTTTATGTGTCCGATTGTCAGATTTAAAAAGAGAAAATTGTCTTACGCCTGGACAATCGTATGTATGGCATTGGAGCAGAGATGGGGAAAGGGTTGCATCAGTAAGGGTTACCATTGAATACAGTTTTATTCAGTTTGTGTACTCAATCAGCGACAAGACTGTAAACAAAATTATTCCCCTGACCTTTACGCCCTGCAATTTCGGAGGATACAGAAAGTGGTTTGTTTGTGATTGTGGAAGGAGGGTTGCCACAATGTATATTTGCGGTCAGGAAATGGCTTGTCGCCATTGTTTTAATGCGGTTTATCCTTCCCAGAGAGAAGACGCAATAGACCGACAATGGCGCAAGATCTATAAACTGCAAGCTAGATTAAAAGATGACTGGTACAGGCCAAAGGGTATGCACATTAAAACATTTAACCGTATAACGCATGAATGGATCGAGGCAAATACCAAGAAGGATGAACTATTTGAATTAGAGTGTGCACGTCGCTTCTCAAAGATAGAATTTTTAGAAAAAGAAGATCATCTGACGAGATCTTTAAATAATATCGATAAGAACTTGAGTCGTTAACTCTCAAGAAGAAGTCAACGACAAAAATTCTAACGGATATTTCATTGCTTGGCAAATCTTACAATTTTACCTACAACTGTTCAAAAAGTTCGATAATCAGAATTGTGGATTTAGATTAGAAGTGAAAGTAATCAAGTAAATCAGATGAATGGTATGACCTTAACCACTTGAGAATGGGAATTACTTGGTGTAGCACCTTGATCTTAGGAGGTTATATTTGTACATGAGTTATTCTTTTCTATTAAATCAAATCTTTTGGGATAATATTTTTGTTTTCGCTTTGTATTTAGCTCGTCAATACTAAGATTTCTAATTTGGCACATAACTTTACATGTTGGACATTCCTTTTGCTTAATATATTTCCAGATTATTCCCCACTGGACATCATTCATAAGCTATTCTCTATTTTCCATCAGGTCTAGGTTTAATAGGTTTTTGCTGGACGGGGGCTTTGTCATCTTTTCTTAATCTATCTTGTTTACATGGGGTTGTTTTTCCTCCGTCAGCCGGTTTATGTGTTTTGCCTCTTTTCCTGTTGGTCATATTCATTTAATTGTCCTCCTTAAGGTTGTAAATTGTTGTTAGTGACCACCCTAAATTGCTTTTATCTTTTTTAACGGCATTTGTGAAATGACTGTATATAGAAACCGTTTCAATGTTCGAATCAATGATAAAATCAAAATATATTTTTTCACTTTCTCCCGGTTCTATTTCGCACTCACCTTTTTTGCACTCGCGTTCAAGGTCCCTTAAAAGAAACCACTCAATTTCTGAATCAAGGCATCCATTCTTATCTTCCCGTACATAGCCAGCAGTAACTGATTGAGTTTCCTTGTTTAATGGTAATATCTGACAAATCCTTATATCACATTTAATTAAAGAGATAATCACACTGCCTATATTAGATACATTCACCGTAACACGTAATAATGTTTTTTCCTTTGATAATCTAACATGTACTATTTCGTGATTTATATTTGCTCTTGGATATTTTTGACGATTTTTAATGAATAAAAACCATGTCCACCATCCACCAATAACAACACCCGTAACAACAACAAGAGATTGTATTATTGATAGAGTATGGTCCATTGTATCTAAGTATGGTTTCAAACCTTGATAGATTGCAATGATTGTTTCCACATTATTTAAATAAAAGGGGCTCCATTACGGAACCCCTCTTGTTGTAGCTAGTGTTATTTTCTTTTAATCTTGTCTGTCTCGGTAACTGTTGTGTTCGGCCGTCTTATAGCTTCTTCTTTTTTTACGTATCGGCCAGTTCTAGCGTCCCTCACGTGCTTTACGGTTTTAGTTTTTCCCGCCATTTCCAACACCACCTTTCCCGGCAAGATTTAAACAACCTGCCAGAGTTGAGCTGTGTTTTTTTCTTGACAATAGGCCAAGCTTTGTATTAAACAGTCTCCATCTAAATGAAGTTCACAGGTTATTTAACCGGAACCTAGCCCTCCACGGCTAGGTTTTTTCATATTGTCTTATATCACAATATCTTGATGTAGTCAACAGAAAGACACAATATGTAGTAGCCAACAAAATAGCTTCCTTTTATTTGATTATTGTTAATTACAAAAATCAATAGATAAAAAATCAAATCCGATTGTAACTCTCATTTCAGGAATGATATCAATAAAAAATCCTTCTACAAACTATTCGGAAACCCATCGGGCGGAATTGCTGGTTGCACCTTGTGTTCTTATGGATACATGGATGTTATAAACTATTTTGGAGTATCGAGGTATAATGGGGAGGGTGAATCCACGTTTCACCTACTACTGCTCATAGTACTTCCAGCGGAAAATCGATGGTTACGATTGAAAGTATCACTCAATACTTCTTGACAAGATAAAGTAATGGCGTTAATTACCTAGTCAATTTTATTGATTTTGAATGTATCATTTGTACTTATGAACAGCTGTAACCGGAGGGGATTATGGTCTGATCATCAAAGCCCTGTTTCTCAAAATGAGAGATGGGGTTTTTTATTTATTTACGGGGTTATTTGAATTAAGGAACATCAAGCAAAGCAAAATAGGGATATTACAAAGAAACTAGCTAGACATTGTTAGGTAAAAAGGAATAAACAATGAATGTATCTGAATTATATGACCTTACCTATTGGATTGATGAGGAAATTGTTAATACAGAAATTCCCGAAAAATATCAACAATTACATCAAATTCTTCACCAGAATTCACAACCGAATAATCAAAATCAACCATTTGAATCTCAAAAGGATGATCTACTTAAAGCAATTAAAGCGGTACCGTTAACTCAACTAACAAAAGAGCAGCTTGTCTTCCTTCGTGCATTGGGAATAGCACAAGCTGTTGGGAAAGAAGGTACGCGTACAATTGAGGATGTTCTCTATAGAAATGTACTTGATATAGCCACTTCAGTTAACAAAATCCAACAGATCCACCAAAAGTTAAAAGAAGGTATTAAAACGTCTAATCAGATAAAAACTGGGTTAAATGAATGTATTGCTCCAGAAGAATATGAAATTGATAAAGAAGTGATGATTAGAGTAACCTTTACAGGCAATGCCACAATGTCTAATGTTAGCGATTTCAAAAAATGGGGCAATACTTGGCATGAAATTGGTAGGGGCATCGCAATGGCACATAATGCGGCACCCGAAGATATACGAATTATTGGTGCAACTAAAGGTAGTGTAACAATAGAATTAGCAACAAGTCCAGAAATCGCTATAACTACGAGTATGATAATCTTATTTGCATTAGAACTTGCACAAAAGATCCTAGACATAAGAAAAAAAGCAGAAGAAATAAAGAATCTACAATTGCAAAACAAGCAACTGGCTAAAGATATAAAAAAAGAGGCAACAAAGGCGAAACAAGCAGGCGTTGACCAAATATGCGAAAGGCTAATGGTTGAGCTAACGATAGAAAAGGATGGGAATGGGGACAAAGCTATTGCATTAGACAAAGCAGTGAAGGATTTGATTGATTTCATTGAGTTTGGTGGTGAAGTTGATTTTATTGTTCCTGATGAGAACGATGACGAAGATAACGAGGAAGGCGAAGAAGTTTCAAGACCAGAATATGAAAAATTAAGGAACACAATTACAGATATACGATTATTAGAAGACAAATTAAAATTACTTGAACCCGGACTTGAAGAAAGTAATTCCGAATAATTTATATAACAAATTGCCACAACGGATGTTGTTCATGGCTAGGAGGCGTATGTGGGTGACGAAATGGTAAAGTGGTTTGTTGCGATGGCACTTTAAGTTCTACCTGTTGTTACTATTAATAAAATTTTTGTTTCCGGCGCTCAATCTTTTATTAACTTTTTAAACACACAACAGAAGGAGGATATAAGAATGCCTAAATTTGTTCTGAACAAAAACGCTCAGGCTAATGGTGATCATGAAGTTCATAATGCAACTATTGGATGCTCATTCATGCCAGATATTGAAAACCAAATAGATTTAGGAGAACATACATCTTGCCATGGAGCCGTTGCCCATGCAAAAAGAAGATGGCCCAATAATAGAATTAATGGCTGCTATTATTGCTGCAAACCTTGCCATACAAGCTAAATAAGCATGTAAACTGAGACTAAATACAGGTGCTGATTGGGGAGCGATTTAAAACATAAGTACTGTTTAAATAGTCTTTCGTTTTCCGGAAGATCATTTTCCTGTAACCTCCACTGGCTAGTTTGTCGTTACGGCTTGCAAGGAAAATATACAATACCTTGACCACAACTGATTCTATCTCTTAAAATAGGCAACTGAGAGAAATTTCATCTTCCATCCAATAGAAAACTCTAGATGATTTTTCATCGTCTGGGTTTTCTCTTTTTAAGGTTATTTGAAATGCGCTTCAGCCCAGCTTTTGTTCCTTGAAGCTTCTATTTTCTCTTCTATTGCATCCGGAATGTCCCTGAGAAAATCAAGTCCTGTCCTGGACTCAATAGAATAAATGGTAGAGAGATAATCAATCACATTCCCGTTTCTCGGAACCTCTTGATCAAATATAAAGCTTGCTGTTTGTATGGAATCGTAATCCTTGCCCGGCTGCACAATGATAATCTTCCAATATCCCGAAGGAACTTTATGTGGTTCATCTGCTCCGGGTAAGCTGGCCATTACCCGTTCATGCAAAGGGCCTGTTATCACATAAACAACGGTTCCCTCTCTTACAAGATCACGTACCTTATCTTCCAGTATGCGCCACGGACCTTGGTTAAGGTCTGATCTCTGTGGGGTAATATTTGAGAGACAGTTTGTTTCGTACCAGCATTTTGTTCCCTTGAACGATGCCAATGGTGCCTGATGTCCCCTATCGACTTTCAGGGCTGCATAAGCACCCTTGTAATCGGATGGTTCAAGCGTTTCATCTTCATAAAGCCATGGATCTGCTTTCCACTCACGCGAAGTTTCCACATCACCGGTGATTGTTTCTTTATCTAGGCGATAAGCAACCCAGTCGGCAAACTTGGTTTCATCGTTTGATGAAAGGGCATAGATATCACGGATAATCAGGTCATTGGTTGCGGGAGTGCCTGTGGGATAGCCATAAATGAAGTGTTTGCAGTGAATCTCTGGATAATCGGCAGCTTGGACACCCAGTGGTATGATACATATGAAGGCTATGATTAAAAGACAGGAAAAAGTACAAAAGTTATGGTTTCTTACAATCATCGCATATCTCCCCTATTTTAATAAAAGACAGACTTAATACGGTAAGATATTATACGCGAAATAAAGAAGAAACACTAACACGTGGACTAGTGATAATTACAGCAAGACATAATTGGTATTTATATGCGAAGTCAAATATATATAAGGAATATAAATTTGCTGGAGAATCGGATCTATTTCTTACTGGTCTTTTTCCTGACAGTCAAATTGGTTTCTAATGATTTAACCCCATTGATTAAATCAAACAATATTTTGAGAGTTTCGGGTGATGATTTATCAATTCCCTCAACAAGAGTTCGTTTCATATTTTTAATATCTTCCGGTTTAGGGGGAAAAACCAACAAATCACTGAGACTGACATCGATCCCCTCGCTTACCTTTATCAAGGTATCTATAGACCAATTCTTTTCTCCCCTTTCAATGGCGCCTATATGGGTATAATGAAGATTCGACTTATAGCCAAGCTCTTCTTGGGACAGCCCTCTTTCTTTCCTTAATTGGCGAATCCGGTCACCAATAAGTTTTTTTACGTCTTCCACATTATCCCCCTTTGATTATTTGTTCTTATAAGCAATAGAGGACAAGGCAGTCCACAGTCTTTAATAAGTAATTATGCTTGCTTTTGTTTATCAAAGACATTACAATGCAACGTTTAGAAAGCCTCTAACTATAAAATAAATGCACTTAAATCAACGTTTGGCATAGGGACGGGAGAATTGACAATCAAGAGACCTATATAAGTGCAGGGGTTAGCCCAACTTTCAAAATGTTCAGTTAAAATAGGGGTACTTTATAGCATGGAACTAGTAATAATATTCGGAATGATTTGGCTTTTATTGTATTTTTACTCTAACAGTTCTAAAAAGTCGCAAGATGATAAATCTACTTACAATCCAGTTTATAGACAAAGTAATAGACTTGCACATCCAGTTACTAATCAAAATATTCAAGGACAATGTCCACGATGCGGAAGCAATAATTTGCAAGCACTCAACCAAACCGCAAAAGTTCAGCGTGGATTTGCTTATCAGCTCTTCATGGCGCTCCTGTTTGTTATGTCCTTTGGTATTCTCTGGCTGTTATTAGGCAACGTTAGAAAGAAAGTTACACAAACTTATATTGTTTGCTTAAACTGTGGATATAAAAGATTAATCTAATTCAATTATAAAAATGGTTTCTTCCTGAAGTCGATAAAATCAAGCGGGTTCGAGTTGACGCATATTTCTTTTAGTAATATTACCTAGACCATCAGCATACTTGCCCATCATTCAGTAGATATTCTCGGCGTCAAGTAACCTACCGAGTTCGGCGATCTTATTTATTTAAAACCAACTAAGGTGACTCATCAGTTTTCCATAAGCTTTTGAAACCTCATCAAATCTCTCGTATGAGCCTTTGAAGAATCCTGCTTTTAAAGGGGGCCAATTTTCACCTTGAGATTTGGCTTCATTAAGTATTTCAGCATAAGGACCACTTCCGTAGCCCCTATCTTGGTGTTTATATGCAAACCTTCCGGGAGGCCCCCAAACTTCATCCATCTCATCACTATTGAGATCAACATATAGTAAAGTCTGAAATATTTCGAAGCGGTCAAACATTAATTCATAGCTGTTTCCCAAAAATAGCAAGTCGTCCATTACGGATTGAAGAGTTTTAAACAAATATTCGCTTTTAGGAACATAGAACCGCTCATATCCTGGAAGAAGTTTGAATATCCCTGACCTCTCAAGCTCAAGTGCTTCTTTGACAACAATCTTTATTATTTCTTTTTCCTTACCGCCACTATAGTTTGGGCCAATAGTTGTGGTAAAGATTGTGAATAAATTTTCATAGTTCCCAGATGAAATGGCAGCGATACCACCTGAATATAACAACACCCAAAGCGGATAATATCTAAGAGCACGCCATACCACTAGCCCCCCATCGATTGCTTTAGCATCTGCTACTCGTGCAATTATTTTTCTGAGTACAGTTCTATGCTCATCAGTGCCCCAATGTGAGAGAAGGATATTTATAGATTGGATGTCTTTGATAATTGTTTCGTAGGCGTTTAATCTATCAACAAATTCTTCTATAGTAACATCGGCTGTTTCAACCGGAAATTTTTCGGCAGATGTCTCAGATAATATTTTTCGTATCTCCCTTGTCACTAAGTCGTCGAGACGAATACGGTAGCGAGAGTCAGGTATGTACTCTTTTACGATTTCAATTATGCTTTTCATATCATTGTCACTCGTTGCAATAGAAATGTTTGAGGGCGTTTCTATTAATATGTCTTTGTCTTCCTCAGTTTCTTCAACTAAAGACTCAAGCATTGGTGCTGTAAAAATAAAATCACCATCGCCGTCAATGAAGCCAAAATGCGGGGTTTGTCTAGAGTTTAAATCTTTAGCTACTTTCTCATACACATACGCCATAAGCCCATTAGCGCAGATAATGCCATCTGTCGTCGCGGCATTCCCGTCAAGCCCCTGTAAAAGATGACCAGTAAAGACCGAATGCCCCGGCATTGGTCCACCAGCATCAGATACGACCTCGTCTGCTTTGCCAGCGGTTATCACTTGTCGTGCGAAGCGTTGAAGCATGTTTTTCAAAAAACGCATACTTCCGGGGCCAGGTGATCTGGTAACAGCTAAGCCTCCATAACATGCATCCATAATAAAGACCACGTGCTTTGCCGGAATTAAATCTCCATTCCTTGTTAGTTCGTCCCATCTGATTAATGAAGCTAAACTATCTGGCGAACCGTCAACAGGAACTAGATAACCGACCTCACCTCTCTTGCCAGTATGTGTATATCCATGACCTGCAAAGAATACTAATATTCTATCATTAGGATCGATATGTTCTTGTGCAAATTTGAGAAAATCCTCAGTAATTGCAGACCGTGTTGCTTTTTTGTCAGTAAGTAAGATGGTATTCTCTTTAGGAAAATTGAATTTCTCTATTAATATTTTTCGAATTGCCTCAGCGTCATTTCGAGCATATGAAAGGGGAGCTTGGGGATAGGCATTTATCCCAATTATCAGAGCCCAACTATTATTATATTCGGGAGTATACATGGTGATTTCAACCTATTAAAAAATAGTTAAAATATTGACAACGGCTATTCTTACATACAAAAGCCCTCATGATATTTTGAAAACATAATAACCCACTAACTCCATTGTGATGCCTTGTCAAGGGCTATTACGGTGAAACTTTCAGATGGTAATTCTTGATTTTCTCTACAAAATATTTTGAAGAGTAGTAGGTGTAGTGTGCAAACCTTGTCAGAGAATAGGCTAAATCATACATGCCATAGATTTTCTGTGGTGTTCTTCCTGTAGTCAAGCAGAAGAATCTTTTGACAGACATGCTATCTTTCAAGTGATTATCCTTATTTATCGAAATTAATCAAATCGACATCATTAAAGAAGATTCTATATTTTTCAATGTTGGTTCATTTTTTCAATATTTATGATAGGGTTAATTGAGACATCCCTTTAATACCCCTTATAGTTCCTTCTTGAGAAATACATGCTTCAAATTGAGGATCATTATAAACTTTGCTCTGTGAGGGTGTAAATGAAATCATCGCAAAGAGTAGTTTTGCATGATGAAACACGCGGGAAATGGTTGGACTTCACGTCGCCTTGTCAGATCATGACAACCCGTCGAGTCCAAGACGTTCTTCCGCTTGTTCGTCAGATTGAGGAGGCGACCCAGCGAGATGGACTGTATGCAGCAGGTTTCATCTCATATGAGGCCGCCCCAGCTTTTGATCCGTCCTTGCCTGTAAAGGATGATGGAAAGTTCCCATTGCTCTGGTTTGGGCTATTCAAAAAGGTTGACGAGATCAACCTCTTGTCAAGTGTTAAAGAATCTATACCTTCTGTGCCATGGCAACCCTCTATAACGTCAGAGGAGTATCGGCGTTGTCTTCGTGCAATAAGGAAATTCATTCGAGACGGAGACACATATCAAGTCAATTTCACTTACCGACTTCAGGCGAGGACTGATGTCGACCCTTGGCACTTGTTTGTGCGGATCGCTGGCGATGAGGAGCCCCCCCTCGCCGCATTCGTGGATACGGGCGATTGGGCTGTTTGTAGCGCCTCGCCGGAACTTTTCATGCGACTCGATGGCGAACGGATCGAGTCACGCCCCATGAAGGGAACGGCTGCAAGGGGGTTGTGGTTCGACGATGATCAGGGGAAAAGAGCCACCCTCAGAAGTTCCGAGAAGGAACGAGCGGAGAACGTGATGATTGTGGATATGGTTCGCAATGATCTTGGACGGGTGGCGCTTTGTGGCAGTGTTCATGTTTCTTCCTTGTTTGAAGTCGAAAGGTATCCGACCGTGTGGCAAATGACATCCACTGTCCGTGCATTGACACGTGAACCTTTGGATCGGATACTTCAGGCTACTTTTCCTCCTGCATCCATCACTGGTGCGCCAAAGTGCCGAACGATGGAGATCATAGCTGAGTTGGAATCATCACCGCGGCGCATCTACACTGGCACAATCGGCTTCATGACTCCAGGACGTCATGCCCAGTTCAATGTTGCCATTCGTACAATTTTGTTGCAGAAAGCAACCGGAGGTGCGGAATACGGCGTCGGGGGTGGGATTGTGTGGGACTCCAAAACAACGGATGAGTACCAAGAGTGCCTGACAAAGACAAAAGTGTTGAGCCCTATAACACGTGATTTCGATCTTTTTGAAACGATCTTGTGGTCTCCCCACAGCGGATATTCGCTTCTAGAGTACCACATGAAGCGTCTCGATCAATCAGCAGAATACTTTGGCTTCCAGGCAAACTTAGGTCAAATACAGGACGATTTGGCGAGCTTAGCGGCTGGTCTGTCCTCGTGTCAACACCGGGTTCGCTTACTTGTTTCCCGCCATGGAAAAATCAGATATGAAGCAATCCCTATTGAATCGACCTCGATGCGCTTTGGGGATGTTGTTCTGGCTAAGAGTTCTGTAGACAGTGGCAATATTTTTCTGTATCACAAAACGACATGCCGCCGCGTCTATGAGGATGCTGTAAGGATGAGTTCGGGAAACGATGATGTTCTGTTGTTCAACGAAGCGGAACAGATCACCGAGTCCACAGTAGCCAATGTGGCTGTCCAGATTGATGGTGTATTGTGTACGCCCCCCGTGCTATGTGGATTGTTACCAGGTACACTGCGTGCCTGGATGCTCGACCATGGTCAATTGCAGGAAAGAGTCATCAGCGTCCAAGAGGCGCTTAACAGCTCGAACATCTACCTCCTGAACTCCGTCAGGGGCATGCACAAAGTCCAGATTCGTGTGTCAGATAAATAAAGAACGCTAATCTAATATTATACTACCTTTCAGTCCAAAATCATCAATCTCTTTCATTCATGAAATCTCACGCTTTGTAGGTGAATCAGTTAAAGATGGAATTCAAAAGATTATCAACCTACAAGTAAAAATGAACTTAGTATGTTTAATGGCATCATTGTCCTATAATACTCTCTTAGATTCTTTTTTAAATCTTCCACAAAAAAACTTTCGTACCTCAAAAATAAATATCCAGTGATACCAAGTAATTATAGAGATAGAGTAAAATAATTACTCTTTCTACACTGGGAAATTCGCTTATATGTAAAAGGAGGGTATTTTTTGATGCGGGGCTTGACAAGAAGATTTGATTGATGGCCCATAAATCATCTCGCTGAACATTAAGAAAACTAAACTGCGATGAATTAGAATAAAGTATAAATGACCATTTTCTGAGTATAGAATAATAAATAGAAAATGCCTTGCTTTTAATTTAATAATATATATACTTTAACTATATAGTATTACCCTTTCTTTTAAAGGAGGCAAAAATGGTTAAAATCAAAAGAGAAAAGCTGCAAAGAGTTCCTCGAAACATCGCCTATCTGCGGGTCTCCACACAGGAACAAGACTGCGAAAAGAACAAGGCTGACATCCTAAAATTCGTTAACGATAGGAAGTTGGGTCACGTAGAGTTTATCGAAGAAAAAATCTCGGGAACCACCTCATGGAAAAACAGGAAAATCAAAGAAATTATAGATGAGCTAGAGGCTGGAGATAGATTGATCCTCCCAGAGATCTCCCGCATGGGCCGGAGCATGCTTGAAATAATGGAAATGCTCAGCATCGCCAAGCAAAAAGAGATTGTCGTCTATGACATTAAGAATGATTTTGAGATCAACGGACGTTTTCAAGGGGAATTAATGGCAATGATATTTTCAATGGCAGCTCAAATTGAACGTGATCTTATTGCTTCACGGACTAAAGAGGGTATTGCAGCGGCACGAGCATCAGGCAAACGGCTTGGCAGACCTCCGGGGCCGGGGAAAAGCAAACTGGATCAATATCGGCCCGAGATAATCGCCTTATTAGCGAATGGCAGCACAAAGACTTTTATTGCCAAAAGATATGAAACTACCCTTCCTAACCTTTTTAACTGGATGAAGAAAAATAATGTTGGGCAGATAAAAACCCGAAAAAAAAGAGGTAGCTTGCCGCCAAAAACATAGAATCAACAATAGCCTAAACCTCACGATTTGAAAGGAGTGAAATGAAATATTTGGAATCTCAGACTTGTCATGTACATGGATTTTAAGAATTCTAAAAATTTTTTTAGAATAACTCATGATTTTGAAAAACCTGAGGTATGATGAAGGTGAGAAAGGAGGTTAACGATCATGAAAATAGCCGGTTATGGAAGAGTATCTACTCTGGGACAAGTAAAAGATGGTACATCCTTAGAGGACCAAAGAAACATTATTGAAGATAGATGCAAAAAAGACGGGCTCGAACTTTATAATTTTTATTCGGATGAAGGAGTATCAGGGGGAACCCTTGACCGACCTGCGCTTCAGCAGCTGATTGTCGATGCCAAAGCAAAGTTGTTTGAATCCGTCTATTATACAAGATTGGACAGGATGGGAAGAAGCGTAAGAGACATTCACAATCTTTTTCACGAACTACACAATGTATGTGGGGTTGATCTTGTCTGTATTGAGGATCCCAGTCTGAACACAGGTGGTAAGATGGGTGCTGTCATGCTCGGCATGCTTTCGACTTTCGCACAATTTGAACGGGACATGATTAGGGAAAGAACTCTAGCTGGCAAGGCTGCTAAATGGGACAGAGGCGAAATTGTGACTGGAGAATTGCCTTTTGGCTATCAAAAAAATAAAGTCACTGCTAAACCTGAGATTATCGAGGAACAGGCATCCGTTTATCGAAAAATAGTAAAGTACTATCTGGATCAGCGCCTATCCATGAAAGACATTGCTATCAGACTGACAGAAGAACATATCCCCACACCATCAACCCAAAAGGGAAAAAAAAGACGATCAGAACGTTGGAATTCAACAGTCATTGGAGACATCTTAAAGCAACCGGCCTATAAAGGCGAAGCCGTTTATAACAGGAATAAACCCGAATCCGAGTGGATCAAAGTTCCCTTCCCACCTTTAATTTCTGAGAATGATTGGCAACAGATTCAAGACCGAATTGTGAACCAAAGGCACAAACCAAAGCGCATCTTCAAGGAGTACGCCGATCATTTCCTTCTTGACGGCTTCATCTATTGTGGTGAGTGCGGGTCAAAAATGCGGAAACGAATTAAACGCGAATCAGATGGCAAAAAACGTTGTTATTATACATGTTATTGGAGGAAAACTAATAAGAAAGAACTTGCCCTGGCAGGGCGAACTAGTCCCTGCAATTTAAAATCCGTGAATGCCGATTTGGTGGATGAACAAATTCTTCTTCGACTAGCTGATATGTTGACCACACCTGATAAATATATTGCTGAATGGCTGCGTGACCAAAACGCTGATGAGCTTGCAAATAAGGTTGATAATCTTACGAAAAAAGAAAAACAACTTCGCCAGAAACTAGCTAAGGGATTTCAATGGATTAGCAGCGAAACTGATCCGTCGGTTAAAGATATTTATGTGAAAGAGCAACGCAAAGTGCAACAGGAATGGAAAACAACAAAGTCGGATTTACGACATACCCTTATTGAATTTGAATTTGTGCGAGACAAGCTTAATCGTTATGAACAATTCACACAAACAATTGAAAAATCTACCAAGAATAAGCATAGGGGATCAAAATTTAAAATAAAAAGTGAATTGCAAAGTTACATATTTAATTTGCCTTTCCTTGAGAAAAAAAGGCTTGTCGAGGCTATTGTATCGCCTGAAAATGGGGGTCGCTGTACGGTCGCTTACATCCGGCCCATTGATTTCTTAGATGTTGAAGAACGGAAAGACTTATCGTCTGAAGAGCTACGCATGCCTTTGGAAGATAGAGACCCATGTATTTATGGAACATTCAACATTGATCTCGGCAAGATAGAGGATGTTATAAAGAGCTTTAATCGTGAATTAGTATTAAACAAAGAGCATCAGCGTTGAACTGCCCTGCCCTACATCGATGAACGTAACCTCAAGACAGTTCTGCCGGGCCGTCTTCATCTGTATATAGAAAATATCGACGAAAACCAGCAGCAAAAGGAACCCCAGACACACGGCCAGCGCGCTGCTCCGGTTAGTTTTGTACCGGTCTTTGAGCCCTTTGACGGAGACAGGGAATAAAGGACTCTCACTACCCGCACCGAGTTTATGATTGTCCGGCAGTTTTTTTGATCTCCACGCATCCAGCAGTCTCAGCGATACGACAATCAAAAGATAGTAAAGAATAATTTCAGGAATCGTTGGTGTTGTTACATGAAAACTTGAAAAAGAGAACGATGAGAGAAGGTCGACAACGGAAAGGGATAGTCGAATAAAGAAAGAGGCGCCCTGCAGACATACTGCCGCAATCGGGGGTAAGGGAGCGGTGACAATAAACAGTACTACCAGAGGGAGAACAGCAAAGCCTATTATCGGTATGATACACAGGTTTGAGAAGAGCGCGACGGTTGAAACCCGGTTGAAATAGAACGCGATAAGGGGATATGTCCCGATCATGGCGCTGAGACTGACCATGATAAAGAGGATTATCCTGTTGATTTCCTTTCTGAAGATCCCACCCCCGGTTCTCTTCGGAATAATGCCGTCAAGCGCGGGTGTTATGAGAATAATCGCAGCAACAGCCACGAAAGAGAGCTGGAACGATACGTCGAAGAGAGAGGTGGGACGTATGATAAGAATGGCAAATGCCGCAAAGGCCAGTACATTTAAGAGATCACCCCTCCTGCCGGCAAGAAGCGCTATCAGGAAACAGAGTATCATGATGGTAGCTCGTATCGTTGATATGCGGAGGCCGGCAATAAACGCGTAGCTTATTATCGGTATGACGGCAAACATGGCGGATACCTTAACAAGAGTAAATCGCAGGAGGAGATATTCGGAAGTCTTCATGACGGCCTTGATGATAATAAACGAGAGAAAGGCTATTATGCCCACATGCAGTCCCGATATTGCGAGAACATGAGAAACCCCCGCCTTATTGAATTTTTCGATGATATCTTCCGGAATTCTCCCCTTCTCTCCCAGGGTAAGAGCCTGCAGTATACTTCCCTCGGTGAAAAGAGCATTCTCCTGGATGAGATTCCTGAGATACGAGCGATATCTTTCTATCCGCGTCCTGATATAGCCTCCGGCGCTTTCCCGTATGATGACGATATCCGAAGGGGTATTGATGCACCCGCGCAGTCGGATACCCCTGCAGAGAAGATACCTTTCATAATCAAACCCGCCGGGATTGTTGAAATTGTGCGGTCTGCGGAGTTTCACCCTGGCCCTGACATAATTGCCATATGTAAATTCCTGTTTGTTGTTTTTAACGGAGATGAGTATCTTCCCCCGTACTGGAATGACGCTCCCATCCCTGATAATTCGTGAGGAGTTTACAACAAGGCTGGTTTTATTAGACAGCACCCGGGGAGAACCGGACACCAGACCTTCAACAGTCAGTTTATCTCTCCCCGAATAGCGTATTATATCATCCGTGCTGCAGTGCGGATGAAGATAAAGGTTGATGTTAAGGATTCCCAGCAGGAAGAGTGATATCAGCAGAGAGGGGGCAATAAAAGCGTTTTTCCCTTTAGCGACCGAGAAAAGCAGTGCCGCCAATGGTGCCGGGAGCAGAGCGATAACAGGAATACCGGGCATCTCTGCGAGACTCCCGACAGTTATTCCCAGGATGAGCGCGGTAAGCAGGGGGATTACAGGTCTTCGCATAAGGGCAATCAGTTACGGTCCCTCCCGACTCGTCGGGATTCACGGTTGAAAAAAGAGACCCGCTATCACTATCGAGGCTTCCCCCCCCTCAATCCCGTATAAGCGGGATCTCCGCTTCTGCTCCGACACGCTGCGGGGAATCTCCGATTTTTGAAGAAAAGGTGTATTTCCTGTTCGCTCGCTGTTCGATTTACGGTCCGCCGTTAGCGGAAGAGCGATTTATTTCTTTTTTACAAGAAAATACAGATCCCCTTCTTCCTTTAAATGTCCGGCCATAATTTCTGCGTTATCCCCCCTGCCGCAGAAGAGATCTACCCTTCCGGGACCCTTGATCGCACCGCCCGTATCCTGGTTAAGGACAAACCGGGAAAAGTTTTCCCATGAAACGATAGTGCCATCTTCGTTAATAACAGGTTTTTTCACCCTGATAAACGCAAGAGCGCCCTTCGGGAAGAGGGCCCCATCCGTTGCGATAGACCTGCCCGGCGTGACCGGAACACCGAGACTTCCCACCGGGCCCTCTTCAACTATGCGGAAAAACACATAGCTTTGATTGCAACTCAATATATCAAACATCTCTTCGGGATGTTGTCTCAGGTATCGCTTAATACCTCTCATGGACACCTCCTCCAGGGACATCTTCCCCTCCTCGACAAGCATCTTTCCGAGACTGCGATAGGGATGACCGTTACACTGATCATAACTGATCTGGACAAGGTCGCCATTGGGAAGATTAACCGCCCCGGAACCCTGAATCTGCAGAAAAAAGAGGTCGACGGGATCAGTGAGCCAGAGAAGTTCCAGCCCTCTCCCCTGAAGAGATCCCCTCATATCGATATCCTCGCGCGTATAGTAGGGAACGGCCCTCCCCTCCTCAACTCTCGCGATGATCCGTTCTCCTTCGTACTCCTCCCTGAATTGTCCGAGATCCACAACAACATGATCGTCTGGTGTACGATAGATGGGATAACGATACCGTGATGTCATGTCGAATGATCCTTCGAGAATCGGTTCATAATATCCCGTGAAGAGAACCTCGCCGTCCTGTCGTCCGGTGCTCCTGTATATATCAAAGGTCTCTTTTATTCTTTTTGTCCTATCGGTTACCGAACCGGGCATCCTGATAATTTTCAGAAATTCGCCAAGAGATTCCTTCAACTCTCCCGCCGTGTATATACTGTTTCCAAACCGGAATTCCCGTGTCTCCGGCAGTTTGTTGTAATACTGAATGCTTCTGTAGACTGCGAGTTCCAGAGACTTCTGATCAAGGTCATCCGACAGGGCGGATAATTCAAAGGAATTAACGCGGACAAGGGGAACGATTCTCTCCGGTCCGGGCTCAACTATCGCACAACCGGCCAGGAACAATATAAACAGACAAAACAGCTTTGCTCTCATATGAACCACCATTCACCAATCCCCTTTTCAAGATTCTCCTGTACCAGATGAGCAACGAAACATCAACGGCATTTGGAAGTAAGATCCCGATGAAAATATCGACACAAAACACATTGGGGAAAGAGCATTATAACACATTGATTTCCGGTCGGATTCTGTGCGGTATCGGACCGTGGCATTATTACCTCAGGAAGAGCGGTCAAAAGATTCTCATACACTTGGAAAAATCGGGTTCCCGTGGTAGGATGAGAAATATCAAGGGCATAAGAAAGAACCGGATGAAACATTCATTAAAAACGGGGCTCAGCTTCGGGCTCACTTCTGCAACAATAACGACACTCGGCTTGATGATAGGTCTGTATTCCGGCACAGGCTCGAAGCTTGTCGTTATCGGCGGGATAATCACGATAGCGATAGCAGACGCAAGCTCAGATGCTCTGGGTATTCACATTGCCGAAGAATCCAAAAATACAAACACCGCCGGAGAAATATGGGAAGCGACACTCTCCACTTTTCTATCCAAATTTATCTTTGCGCTGACATTTATTGTTCCTGTCCTGCTGCTGCCGCTCGCATCGGCGGTGATCGTGAGTGTGGCCTGGGGACTGTCTTTATTGGCGATTCTCAGTTTCTACATCGCGAGAGAGCAAAAGGTAAACGCATGGAAGGTAGTATCGGAACATTTGCTGATTGCATCACTTGTCATAATTGTGACATACTATATCGGCATCTGGGTCGGATCAATATTCGGGTAGAGAGTAGACAGTGTTTCGACACGACAACCCTTTCCCCATGCAGATTTTTTACCATTTTTCCTTTTATTCCCCTTCGCTGACAATAATCATGCGTTAAAAAGGACAATCTGTGGTATATTCCACCGCGTGATCTCCGATACGGAGCGAACCACCTCGCAGATAAGGACAATGTTCATGGCACTTGATATATCCACGACCCTGAAATCAATTCTGAATCGTATTTCAGGGAAAGAAGCACGACACCACACACCGGAGAAAAAGATACGCCCTGTTGAGAAAAGAAACAGGGGAGAAGCTGAAAGAAAGAGCAAAAATCCGGCAGAGGAAAAGGGGAGGCATACGAAGTTCAGTGAACTTGACCTTCCTTCACACATACTGGCCTCGATAGAAAAGGTCGGTTATGAGAAGCTGACTCCCATTCAGGAAGCGACGTATTCTATCATCATGGCCGGACGGGATCTCTGCGCCCTCGCGGAGACGGGATCGGGAAAGACAGCCGCATGTTCGATCCCCCTTGTCCAGAAAATCAATATATCGAAAAACACTATCCAGGGCCTGGTGATTGTTCCGACCCGTGAACTGTGTCTCCAGTATGTGGACGAGATCGAAAAGATCGGCGCCGGGGCCGGAGTTGTGTCGTTCGCCGTTTTCGGCGGATTCAGCAAGGAAATTCAGACCGCGAAGATAAACCACGGGGTTCATATTCTGGTCGCAACGCCGGGAAGGCTTATTGATCTCATGTATGATGGCGTCATAAGCCTGTCGAACGTCACATGTGTCACCCTCGATGAAGCTGACGAGCTCTTGCAGGAAGGGTTTCTGGAAGACATTGAGTTCATCTTATCCTGCATTTTGAATGAGCACCAGACGCTCCTCTTCGCCGCGACAATGGATGACGATATCTCTAAACTGTCCCATAATTATCTGCACGACCCGGAATATATCTCTCTGATACGGGAGAGGGTGGCTCCGGTGAGCATCGAGCACTACTTTAACTATCTGCACCCGGGTCGGAAAGAGACGGAACTGGCACAATATCTGGCGGCGGAGGATATCAACCAGGCGATTATTTTCTGCAATGCCCGGCATAAGGTTGACAAGCTGTTCCGCGATATGCGCAAGAAACACACCGCCATCGAGTATATCCATGCAGGACTCAGTCAGAACAAACGCTCTTCAATATTCAGACAGTTCAAAACAAAAAAGCTTCGCTACCTCATTGCCACCGATGTCGCCGGGAGAGGACTCGATTTTACGAACGTCTCTCACGTGATAAACTGGGATCTGCCATTCGACGGCGCGCAGTACACACACCGCACGGGACGGTCGGGGCGAATGGGGAAAAAAGGCCGGGCATTCACCTTCGTTACCAGGCACGACCTTCCCAAGCTTCGCGAACTGATTCGCACACAGAAGATAACCCCGCGCTGGGTCGGCAAAGATCCGCTCAAGGGAACCAAGACCCTCTCCAAAGAAAAGACCACTCCGAAAAAAAGAGCATACCGGCACTCCGGAAAGAAAAAGGCAGGCACCATTCATCGTGACAAATCGACTCGGTGAGGACAGGGTTTCCCGGCCGTAACCCGATCACCGCTTTCACGTTTTTCGGCATCCCACAGGGCCGCCGACAGAACGCTGATTTCTGATCAACAACGGGAACGGCTCACATTGTTGATTATCCCGCGGGAATAATGTCCATTTTCACTCCACGGATACGGGAACGTTTCATCTGCCGCAGCAGCGACCGTGTATTTGTCCTCTTGACATTGCGGTGCTTAACTGGTATGACCTCTTACCAGAGGAGCACAACGGCATGAATTCAAGACAACCGCTCCATCCTGCAAAATATGCGGAACACCTGTTGATTACGTCGATTCTTGACGGAACGTATCCGCCGGGAACACGCCTGCCGAACGAACGGTCATTTGCGAAACAGATCGGGATAACGAGAACAACACTCAGAGAAACGCTGCAAAAACTGGCAATAACGGGATGGGTCACAATCCGTCACGGGAGGCCTACTACAGTTAACGATTACTGGAAGGAAGGCGGCCTGGGCCTGCTGGGTTCACTTGCAGAGCACGGAAAATCCCTTCCCGACGGATTCATACGGTACCTTCTCGAACTGAGAGCCGTTCTGCTCCCCCCGATTGCACGTTGTGCCATATCTTACTCACCCGGGGTGTTCCGGAAATATCTCAATCGCTCCGACAGACTGGGTGAAGACGCGCATGTCTTCGCACGGTATGACTGGGATCTGCATATATTGTTCGCCACGCATTCGGGAAATCCCCTCTATCTTCTCATTCTCAACGATTTCTCCTTTGTTTTCAATATCATGGCCCTCGACTATTTTACGCTGCGGGAGGCACGAGAGTCGTCCCGCAATTACTATCTTCACCTTTTACGTTCTATCGGTCAGAAAGAGGAAGATACCGAGCAGATTGTCCGCTCGGTTCTGGAAAAGAGTATCGATATCTGGGAGACGGTGAACAGATAGAATACAGTGATTGAGGATTAGAAAATGGAGATAGACACTATAAAAGAAAGGTGGGACCTGGTCATAGTAGGAGGCGGCATAACGGGCGCCGGAGTTTTCAGAGAAGCGGCCCGTATGGGACTCGACGTTCTCCTTGTGGAAAGAATGGATTTCGCCTGGGGAACATCGAGCCGTTCGACCAAGCTGGTTCACGGCGGCCTGCGCTATCTTAAAGACGGCCATCCCTTTCTGACGAAGACATCCGTTGAAGAACGTGAGCGCATGCTCAAAGAAGCGCCCGGGCTGGTTGAACAGATAGAATTTCTTATGCCGGTCTACAGGGGCATATCTCCGGGTAAATGGACACTGGACATCGGCCTGATTCTCTACGATCTCATGGCACACGAAAAACAACACCGGTTTTACGACACCACGGATTTCTCCGCCCTTACGCCGTACCTTAAGAGAAAGGGACTCGCCGGAGGGTTTCGCTTTTTTGACGCCCAGGTTGACGATGCGAGGCTTGTGATACGCCTGATTAACGAAGCTGTCGCGTCGGGGGCCAGCGCCCTCAACTACACGGCGGTGAGAGAGATAGCGCGAAACGACGAGGGAGAGGTCATCGGAGTCGTAATTGAGGATACGGAAACACTCAGAGAAAAAACACTCTCTACAGGTGTCGTCATCAATGCAACCGGCGTCTGGGGAGAAGAACTGCATCCCTCGCCGGATCGAAAAAGGCACCTCCGCCCCCTGCGGGGAAGTCACCTCGTCTTTCCCCATTCCATCATTCCCATCGACAAGGCGGTAACTATCGTTCATCCCGCGGATAAGAGGCCCATATTCGCCATCCCGTGGGAAGGGACCGTGATCGTTGGAACCACCGATGTCGACCATAATGAAGACATACGGGAAGAACCTTCCATTACTCAAGAAGAAGTATCATACCTGCTGGAAGCAATTCAGGCGTTTTTCCCGTCTCTCGACGTATCGGCCGATAACTGCATATCGACATTTGCAGGCATCAGACCGGTGCTCAGCGAAGGAAAGCTCTCTCCCTCGGAAGAATCACGTGATTATGTCGTCTGGAAAGATAAGGGGCTTGTTACCGTAACGGGCGGAAAACTAACAACATTTCGAAAAATGGCCTGGGACACCCTTAAAGCGGCCAAATCCTCACTGCCGCCTGTTCGTTTTATCGGGAGGAGAGATCCGGTGTTCTCTCCCGTTCCGGATACCATCCCGGAAGATGATTTCGGGCTGTCCGCGACAACCTGGCGGCGACTCTACGGCCGGTACGGAAAGGCTGCACACGAACTTGTACGAACGGCTTCAAGCGACGACCTTACCCCTGTTCCGGGCACTTGCACACTGTGGGCGGAACTGCCTTTCACGGCACAGCATGAACAGATAAAACACCTGTCCGATCTTCTCCTGAGAAGAGTTCGCATAGGATTATTGACACCGATGGGAGGCAAAGAGTATATTAGGCGCCTTCAGAAACTGTGTGAGCCGGTGCTTCCATGGGACAAAAAACGCTGGAAACAAGAGATACAGCAGTATCATGATCTGTGGAAACAGGCGTACTCACTCCCGAACCGGAACGGGAAAGACGCTTGATCAGCAGACTGTCAAATTACCCGAAAGACGAAACCGCAGGGTGTGTATCATGCAAGATAAGGATCTGATTCTCTCCATCGATAACGGCACACAGAGTCTCAAGGCCCTGATATTCGACCTGACGGGCACTCTTGTTGCAAAAAAACAGGTCATCTTTGAACCCTATTACTCCGAAAATCCTGGGTGGGCGGAACAGGACCCGATCATCTTCTGGAATGCATTGTGCGATGCATGCCGGGGCGTCCTGCAGGAGGGGAATTATAAAGAACGTATCGCCGGTGTATCCATAACGACACAGAGAAGCACGGTGGTCAACGTTGACGAAAACGGCAAACCGCTCCGTCCGGCCATAGTATGGCTGGATCAGCGCAAAACATACGGGCAACCCCCTCTCGGGGGACTATGGGGTATGGCGTTTAAACTTGCGCGGGTTGGCGATACGATATCCTATCTTCAGACCGAGGCCGAGGCAAACTGGATCCGAACATATCAGCCCGACATCTGGGAAAAAACACACAAATATCTTCTCCTTTCCGGCTTTCTCACCTACATGCTGACCGGAAATTTCGTGGACTCCATAGGATGCCAGGTGGCCATGATACCCTTTGATTACAAGAGATTGCGATGGGCTTCCGACAGGGACTGGAAGTGGAAGGTCCTCCCTGTGGAACGCGAACTGCTTCCCGAACTCATTCGCCCGGGACAGCAACTGGGAACCATCAATCGAAAGGCCGCCGAAGAAACGGGGATTCCGGAAGGACTTCCCCTCATTGCGGCAGCCGCCGACAAGGCATGCGAGGTAATCGGGTCGGGAAGCCTCGAACCCTCAACCGGATGTCTGAGCTATGGAACAACCGCCACCATAAATGTGACAAGCAGCAAATATGTGGAAGCCGTCCCCCTGCTTCCCCCCTACCCTTCAGCCGTTCCCGATTACTATGCCATAGAAGTCCAGATCTATCGGGGGTTCTGGATGGTAAGCTGGTTCAAAAAAGAGTTCGGCTATCAGGAGCAGCAGGCTGCCTCTGAAAAGGGGGTGCCCCCGGAGACACTCTTTGACAAACTTGTAGACGAAGTCCCTCCCGGTTCCATGGGACTGGTGCTGCAACCCTACTGGACCCCCGGCGTGAAGCTGCCCGGACCGGAAGCCAAGGGTGCCATAATCGGCTTCGGAGATGTACATACCAAGGGACATGTCTACAGGGCTATCCTGGAAGGCCTCGCCTATGCTCTCAGGGAAGGCAAGGAACGGATCGAAAAACGGACACATATTCCCATAACAAGTCTCCGCGTATCGGGAGGCGGTTCGCAGAGCAGAAACGCCATGCAGATAACGGCGGACATCTTCGGGTTACCAACGGCAAAGCCCCATACCTACGAGACATCGGGACTCGGCGCGGCAATCGATACCGCCGTGGGACTCGGCCTGCACAGCGACTTTGAATCGGCGGTGAAGACGATGACACACGTCGGCGAAGTCTTCGAACCGAACAATGACAACCATGCCCTTTATAACCAGCTTTACAATGATGTTTACCAGAAGATGTACCAGCGCTTAAAGCCACTCTATGAAAAAATACGAAAGAGTACGGGGTATCCGAAATAAGAGGGTATCTACTTCACTGAAAATCGTATTCCGGCTGTAGAAACCTACGCATCCTGAACGAACAGCGCATCCGCCACCTTCGGCATGCCGTCCGTTATTATTATGGGGTTTAAATCTATCTCCCGTATCCGGGGAAAATCCAGTGCCAGGCGTCCGAGGGCAACAAGTATCGAGGCAACTGCGTCCGTATCTACCGGTTTCATGCCTCTGTAAGGACCAAGCAGGGCGCGCGCCGAGATGGTTTCCATCATAGAAACGGCATCTCTGTGACTGAGCGGCGCGAGACATAGTGCATTATCTTTCAGCGCTTCGGTAAATACCCCGCCGAGTCCGAACAGGACACACGGGGGAAATCCCGGGGCGTAGGTCATTCCCGCCATAAACTCCCTGTCACCCCTGAGCATCTCAGATACCAGTATCGGGGAGGTTTCATCTTTGGTCCTTATGGAAGCGAAGGCCTTTTCAAGGGATTTATCGTCTTCTATTCCGAGACATACCATGCCCTGCTCCGTCTTATGCATGATATTGGGAGAACATACCTTCAGGGCTACGGGATATCCAATGGAATTCGCGTGACTGACTGCTTCTTCTATTGTATCGGCGAGGGCTTCATGCGTCGTCGGGATGTTATACGCCTTCAAGATTTGTTTCGCCGTGTACTCATCGAAAGCCTTCGTGGTCACGGCATTAACCATGCGTTCGACATTCTCCGGTATCTCCACATCAGTAACCAGTTCATCATCCGGCCTGTTTCTTATGAGAAAATGTTCGTACAGAGCGGCCATCGCCCTGCCCGCCCTCTCCGGCGAATCAAAGGTGGGGATACCGTTTTCGTTGAAAGAGCGCAAGGCATGGTCCTCTTCTCCTAAAAAAGTGGATATGACAAGCGGCTTTCCGTGCCTGAACGACATATCCGTCAATGTGCTTATGTCCGCTTTACGCATCTCCAGAAAATCGTCCCGTGAGATATCAATCATAGGCTCCATCATTGGAAAGAGCATCTCCATCCATCCGGTATCCATAATACCATGTATTATTACCCCGTCTATCTCGTCCGCCTCGAAGAGAACACGCGGAATCTTCTCCGTCATCGCCGACATCTCCGTGTGGAAGGTCAGATCCACCGGATTTTTAGCGCTTGCGTAACCCGGGAGAAACTCCCGTATCTTCTGTTGAACTCCATCTGAGAATTCCGTGACATCAAGACCATACTTGTTGCACGTTCCGGCTATTCCTGTGCCGGGCCCGCCGGAATTCGTAAGGATACCTATGCGCGGCCCCTCGAGTGAAGGCTGTGATGCAAGAGTCCACCCCATCCCGTATACATCCTCGATGGTATCGACCCTGATTATACCCGCCTGTTTGAACAGTCCGTCATACACGTAATCGGGTCCCGCCATCGATCCGGTGTGACTGGATACAGCCCGCGCGCCTGCTTCGGTACCCCCCACATACTGGGCCACGATGGGTTTCCGTCTGCTTATCGCCCGTGCGACATCCAGAAAATCCCTCGCCCGCTTTATTCCTTCAATGTATAAGGCGATCGCTGTTGTCTGTTCGTCATCTCCGAGATATTCGAGACAATCCACAATATCGATACTCGCTCCGTTGCCGATGCTGATTGCCTTGCTTATCGTTATTCCATGTTTATGAAGATACGGAAGGGTCTGTGTGACATACGTTCCGCTCTGCGAAGCGATCCCCAGTTTGCCCGCGCCCCCCTGAGCCGGAACTATGGTTATATTAAGGGGAAGCCGTGTATTTATTATTCCCACGCAGTTGGGGCCTACAAACCGTATCCCGTAACGCCGCGCGATATCGGAGATACGGCGCTCGAGATCGCCCCCCTCTTCCCCGGTTTCCTTGAAGCCTCCGCTTATAATGACGGCATGCCGCGTCCCCAGTTTGCCGAAATCCTCCAGCATATCAGGCACAAGCCCGGTCGGAACAACCAGGACGGCAAGGTCCGGCGCGTAGGGCAGGTCGCCTATACCACGATATGCCTTTCGACCGAGTACGGTCTCCTCCTTCGGATGAACAAACAGGATATCACCGTGAAATCCGCTGTGAATCAGATTGAGACACTGCAGGGATCCCATTTTGGTGAGGTTGTTGCTCGCTCCGACAAAGGCAATGGAAGACGGATTCATTATGGCATGCAACGGATTCGACGACATCTTTTTCTCCTTGTTATCACCCTCTGTTATGTGCCGGGACCGACTGATGAAATCTATACCCTCTGATACAATAGTCAAGATAAAAATGGTTTTCGCTCCGTGTTGTTATACGCCTGACGGGAACAATGCCGCTCATTCCGGAAGAAAAGTGTCGTCCGGACAAGAAATCTCTTGTTATTTTGTCCATGATTTAGGATACTGCGTCGAAAATACGTAGCGAGGGGGGGCGTTATACGGTGAATTGGATGGTGAAAGCCCATGAAAGACGATATAACAATCCGCAGAGAATCGACCGAACCCCTCGAAGATATATACAAAACTGCTGCCGAGGAGCTTAAAGACATGTTATCCGACTCTGACCCGGAATTTTCAATCAATTACGACGAAACACCTCATAAAGGGGAGGAAGCCCTCTCTCCGGAATTCGATAATGAACCGGAAAGGCAACCGGCTGGAATGTTCGGCCTTTCCCGCATGCTCATCATCGGACTTGCGGGCGTGGGAATCCTGGCAATTGCGTCTGCCGCTTTCATCTTTAGGCCGGAACCGCACCTCGAAGATTCGATCTCCATACAACGCACGGAACCACCCGTAACGGTCAAAATCCCGGCCGCCGTTGAAAAAGGCACAGAAATCGCCGAACACCCGCCGACCGACCGCATAGATTCATCCGCGGGCGAAAAGATCACACAACCGATAGAGAAACAATCCCTTCCGGATACCGCCGACAAAACGTCCACCTCCACAAAGCCGGCCGACAATACCGGCGATGAAGTCGAACGGTCAACGAAGGGGGCACAGATTCTGCCCGGCAGCACACAGACGAAACAGTATGCCGTGCAGGTTGCGGCTTTTAAAACCAGCGACAAAGCCGAACAATTGGTGGAAACCTTCACCCTGAAAGGATTTGACGCGCACTGGTCAAGGGTGGTCCTGGGTAACGGTGAAATATGGTACAGGACCTTTATCGGACATTTTTCAGATATGGACAAGGCGCGTGCTTTCAAAGAAAGATTGTGCGCCGACGGTCTTGGTGAGGCATGCTTTGTTCGCGAACTCTCCCCGGGTTAGAAACTGCCTTACTCTCGCCTTCAAACAGCCAGGGGACCGATTCCGAATAGTCTTCCGGTGTTTGCCGATGTTGTCATTGCCACATCTTCAAACGAAAGATTCTTTATCTGTGCGACCTTACGCGCCGTATAGAGAACATTAGCCGGTTCGTTCCTCTTCCCCCTCTTCGGTTCCGGCGAGAGAAAGGGACAATCCGTTTCCACCAGCATCCTGTCAATGGGTATCTTTCGGACAACATCCCTTAGTGTTTCTGATTTCCTGTATGTTATCGGACCCGGTATTGATATATAGAATCCCATATCGAGACACTTCACAGCCATATCGTAATCGCCCGAAAAGCAGTGGATTACACCCCCGGAAAAGTTCTTCCAGTTTTTCAGCATCTCCACCGTTTCCCTGTGGGCATCGCGGTCGTGGATAATTACAGGCAGTCCGAGCTCGCCCGCCAGTTCCAATTGTTCGCCGAATCTCCGCCTCTGAAGCTCCCCCGGTGAGAGATTTCTGAAGAAATCCAGACCTATTTCGCCAAAGGCAACGACTTTATCACTCTGCGATAATTTCTTGAGAGAATCGTACGTTGTTTCATCGATGCTCTTCGCGTCGTGCGGATGCACCCCTACAGACGCATATATCGTATCATACCGCTCGGCGATCGCGACCGCATTTTTGCTGTCCTCCAGATTAATACCGACCGTGACGATGTACTCAACACCGCTCTCGCCCGCCCTTCTGATAACATCTTCCCTGTCACTGTCAAACTCGCTCAACTCGAGGTGAGCGTGAGAATCGATCAACACAATGAAACTCCTTCCCATATATAGTAAGCAAACTCATGCTACTTCAGGCGAGGATCGAGAGAATCCCGTATTCCCTCGCCCAGCAGGTTATATCCCAGCACCGTTATGAGGATCGCGAGACCGGGATACAACGAAAGCCACCAGGCAATATCGATATTGTTCTTTCCCGCCGTGAGAATGTTCCCCCAGCTTGGCGTGGGAGGCTGTACGCCGATCCCCAGAAAACTGAGGGCGGATTCCGTCAGTATGGCACCCGCGACGCCCAAAGTGGCCGCGACAAGAACGGAGGCCATCGCGTTCGGGAGAATATGCCTGAATATGATCCGCAGGTCGCCGGCACCTACGGCGCGTGCCGCCTGCACAAAATCCCTCTCCTTGAGCGAGATGAAATCGGCCCTGACCAGACGGGTAATACCCATCCAGCTTGTCAGGCCGATGACAATCATTATGTTCCAGATTGAGGGCTCCAGAATAGCGATGACGGCAAGAATCAGGAAAAAGGCCGGGAAGCAGAGCATGATATCGACAAAGCGCATAATCACCGTATCGACCCACCTTCCGTAATAGCCCGCGAGCGCGCCCAGAATCACGCCGATAACAATGGAAACGCCTGTCGCCACGAACCCCACCTTCAGCGATATGCCGGCGCCCCATACCATACGGCTGAATACGTCCCTCCCCAGTTGATCCGTGCCGAATAAATGATCCCATGAAGGACTCAGCAACACCGTGTGCAGATTTATCTCATTCGGATCATACGGGGAAATCCAGGACGCGAACAGGGAAACAACGAAGAGCACAACAACCACGACACCGCCCGTTATCGCCATTTTGTTCTTTAAAAATCTGTACCAGAAATCCGTTTTCATTCTCTCGCACCGGTTCCCATACAAAAAATCCTACGTGATTCGTATCCGCGGGTCAGCCACGGCATAGGAGACATCGGCTACCAGGTTGCCGACTAATGTAAGAATCGCTCCTATGAACAGTATTCCCATGACGACGGGATAGTCCCGTGCCATGACGGACATATAAAAGAGTTGGCCCATCCCGGGGATGGCAAATATCGTCTCAAAGATAACGCTTCCGCCGATGAGTCCGGGAATGGAAAGACCCAGAATCGTGATTACCGGAAGGAGCGCGTTTCTGAGCGCGTGTTTATAGATAACGACCCGCTCGCTCAATCCCTTCGCCCTCGCCGTCATGATATAGTCCTGCCGTATTACCTCCAGCATATTGGATCTCATGTAGCGTGAAAGTCCCGCCAAACCTCCAAAGGCGGAGAGAAACACCGGCAGTATCAGATGCTTCAGCAGGTCAACAACCGCGACAAACGGGGGCAGATATTCGTAATTCAGAGAGCGTATCCCCGATATGGGGAGACAGCCGAGGTGTACCCCGAAGAGTATCATCATAAGCAGCGCGAGCCAGAAGGTCGGCACGGCAAATCCTATAAACACAAATACCGCGGTCACCTTGTCAAAAAGAGAATTCTGCCGCACCGCCGAAAGCACACCGATAGGAATGGCGATAAGGATAATAAGCGCCATTGAAAGCACGTTTATGATGATGGTAATCGGTATCCGCTCCAGTATCTTGTCGATAACCGGCCGGTGATCGGGGGAGAACGATTCGCCCAGATCAAGCCTGGCAAGTTTTCCAACCCACAACAGATACTGTGTGTAAAGGGGTTTATCAAGGTCATACAGAGACTGCAGACGAGCTTTTGCCTCCGCGGAGACCCGGGGATTCAGATCCGTCTGCAGATCGGTGGGAGAACCGGGCGCCAGGTGGATAACGACAAAGCAGACGATAGTAATCCCCACAAGGAGGGGCACCATGAGCAACACTCTTTTGAAAATGTATTTCAGCACGGCTCTTCACCCAGGTAATCCAGCAGTTTCATCCGGCCGATATTTTCAAGCGTCTTCCACAAATCTTCCTCGGTATGCGGCTCCAGCGTTACTATCGGGCTGATTCCTTTCTCTTTCAACACGGCGAAAAACCGGTCGAACGGGAAGGTCCCCTCGCCCACCGGATTATGTTCATCGGTCATTCCGTGGTTATCATGGAGATGTATCTGACCGATACGGGGACCGATCGCATCCAGCCATTCTTCAAGCGACACCCGGGAAAAAGCGTTAAAGTGACCGGTATCGAAGCAGCAACAGATGTGTTGTGATCCCTGAAACTTTTCCAGCAGCAGATTCAGAAATCCAGGATTGCTTTCATACACATTCTCAAGCGCTATTTTCGTATCCGCCGCTTCAGCCGCCTTCGCAAAACGGCCCCATGTATCTTCGCTGTTCTCAAGCCAGAGATATTCATTGGAGACATACCGTTTATCGTCGAATGCGGCATGGCACACCACGGAACGCGGCCTGAAAACGGTTACCAGATCAAAGACCTGTTCGAGGCGTCCTATCGTCACCTCCCTGATCTTCGGATCTAGCGCACCGGGAGCCAGGTCAAAGAATGGGGCGTGCAGTGTGATGGAAAGCCCCGCGTCGTGCAGACGGTCGGCTACACACTGAAACTCACCCCTGCCAAAATGATCGAGCACAAAGCAATCCAGACCGATCTCAGGGTTTATTCCCTTCTCAAGGATACGATCAAGATACTCATCGATCAGCATTCGAAAAGGCATGTTGACTTGAACTCTTTGTAATATTTCCCGCATCTCCTGCCTATCCCGCGTGACATGAACCAACCGTGATAACTGCGACATCTCTTACCACAATGCCTTAAATCCGGCAATACGGGTTATTTTCTTCTTGCAATTCGGAACCCTTCCTGTTAGGAAGCGACGTTTACATCGACATACGCGGGGGCCGTTAGCTCAGCTTGGTAGAGCAGCTGACTTTTAATCAGTTGGTCAGGAGTTCAAATCTCCTACGGCCCACCAGTAAATCAAGGGGTTACGAAAATTCGTAATCCCTTTTTTTGTTCACATATGACCACGATTGGCTACGGTTCGGGTCGGATCATTTCAGGTGGTTGGCGCTATCGGCAGGATGAGGGATTGTGATGTCGGTATATCTCTGCGTCCTCTTTGCCTTTGACAAACAAGACAGAGTAATCTATTAACCGAAATCAAAAGATTTCCTCTCAAAAGACAGGCGCAGGATGATTGACAGCATCAAAAACATACCACCCAACAAGATTCTTTTTTCGATCATCCTGCCCCTTTTTCTGCTCCTGGCAGGGACGCTCTATTGTCTTTATTACGGCCGAATCGCGTATATGCCCCAGGATTCCCCCACAATTTTCGACGGCGGATGGAGAATACTCTCCGGTCAAATACCTTTTCGTGATTTTACTCTGTCGAACGCTATTGTCCCCATTTTTTTGCAAGCCCTCTTTTTCAAACTATTCGGGGTAAACTGGTTCGTCTATTGCCTGCATGCAGCACTTTTCAACGGCCTCTTTTGCGTTCTGGTCTTTTTCTTTTTCCAGATGCTCGGAGGGGGGCTGTTGCTGTCTTCCTTTTATGCGCTCCTCAGCGGGGTCATTTTTTATGTCCCCTTCGGTGTTCCTGTGCAGGACCAACATGCCTTTTTCTTTACCTTTATGCTTATTTTCGTAACATGCCTTTCCTCGCATGTTTCAAACCGTTTTTTAAAACAAGTGCTCATTTTTTCTATTCCCATCATTACGATAATCGCGTTTTTGAGCAAGCAGATTCCGACCGTATTCGGCGCAGTCCTTGTCCTGGCAATCCTGCTGTATACGGAAAGAAAAAATCTTTTTGTCTTAACAAGATCGCTGCTGGTGGGGACATTGGTTGCAATCGTCATCCTCTTCATTCTTTACTATACCCTCGGAATCGAATTTGAACTCGTACGGGTCTATTTTTTCCACATCCCTGCTGAAACCGGAATGGAACGCATTACCAGAATCCTCTCCGGCAAGTGGATCGGTGTTTTGAGACATATGGGCCATCTCTGGCAATTGTTTCTGCCATTCGGCATCGTTACCATTTTTTTCCTCGGCTCATTGACACTGACCGGGAGAAATTTTGTGACCTCCGATAAAAACCCTTTCTGGAAAGCGGTAGCCCAAAAAAACAAGACCAATTTTTTTCTTTTGTTCCTTGCGGAGAGTTTACTCATCATATCCTATCTATTTATGATCATGACAAACAACCAGATACACAATGGTGTCCCGCTGACCTTTATAAGTCTCGGTCTGACTCACCTTTTTCTTCTGAATGTTTTCAGCCACCCTCCCCATACCAATCCGAAATCCCGCTTGTTGAGTCAACGGTCGGTTTTGTTTCTGATAAGTTTCGTTCTCTGCATTACCTCTTTATGGGTTGCCTGGAATTTTGACCGAAAAGTCAACGCGACAAGAATAGTCCACGATTTAAGATACACCGAGAAAGACGCTGAAATGCCTCAAGAAAAGATGCCCGAACCTCTTTCATTCCTTGTCTGGAAAACACCCGGGGCATACAAAGGTGAACCAAAGCATTTTCTGCGGATTATCGATTTTTTCCGGCACAATGAAGGAAATTTCTATCTTCTTGGTGACAGCTCTGTTCTGTATGCCTTAACGGGGAGGAATTCAACCAATCCGGTCCTGTGGTTCCACCCGGGGCAAACACTACCCCGTAAAACTTCGCCTCTCTTTCCGGGTTTTCAGGATCGTTTGATGCGAACCTTGCAAAAATACGACGTCAGATATATCGTTTTAGAATCGACATGGGGGGTCAGAAACAATCCGTCCAATTTCTCTCCCGGAAACACATGGAGCTGCGTAGACCTGTCGTACTTTCCTTCTCTCTATGAGCTGGCAATGAAAAGGGGGCGTGAACGTGAACGCTTTGGCCCCTTTGTGATCATCGAGCTGATAGAATCTTCTAACACAGGTGCAGTCAAAGGGTAAAAGTGAAGATACATTCATCGCAAAGAAATCGTGCGGGGCGCTGTCACTTTAACAGTCAAGACAGTGGTTTCAAATCCGCATCGGTTGTTATCCCGGTCATTAACGAGGTCGGATCACTTTACTATACCATCAGGACTGTCTTCGAATACGGAGCGGAGAGTATTCTTGAAGTGATTATTGTTGTGTGTCAGAAAACGACTGATGAGAGTATCTCGGCCTGCCGGGAATTGACCAAGAGACACCCCGGACAGATAAGGGTTATTCGGCAGAAATTACCCTTCCTGGGAGGAGCCTTGCGGGAAGGACTCCTATCCATGCGCGGCAGCCATGCTGTTATCATGTTCAGCGACGGAGAATCGGATCCGCGAACCATCGGTAATCTCATCAGCGAAGCAAGGAACAATCCCGGGTGTATAATTTCGGCATCGCGCTGGTTGAAACGAAATTCCTTTCATAATTATCCCCCCGGGAAAAGACTGTTGAATTACCTCTTTCAAAAAATATTTTCCGTGATTTATCGTACCAGCATTACCGATTTTACTTTTGGATATCGAATTTACCCGGCAGAGGTGATCAGCGCAATCGAGTGGAAAGAGACAGGACATTCTTTCGTATTCGAAAACATTATCAAGCCGCTGCGTCTCAATGTGAACATTAAAGAAATCCCGACAACATGGAGGGCGCGATCCGAAGGCGAATCACAATTAAAACCCTATATGTACTTAAGATATCTCTGGATCGGATTGATCGTGCGAATGACGCAGCGGAACCGTTTGCTAAAGAAAGATGCCGCCGGGGAATCGGAGTCACATCGTGATCTGTGAAAGCTCCCGCTTGTGATTGTGTGTTCCGTATCGCCTTTTTGTCACTCACCGACTCTCGCTAACAATAAAGGATTGTTGAGTTATGATAAACGCTGTGATTTCATCAGCGATCATGATACAACTAATTGCGCTATTGTGGTAAGATAGAAACCATCGGAAAATATTAGAACAGATTCAAAGGATATGGCGATGGAAAAAATCAAGGATTTATACCATCAGTATCTGGACCAGATCGTAACATGGTATGATGGTCTGGAGACAATGTATCAGTACGGTGTATTTTACCTGTTTATAGTCATTGGTTTTTTCGTAATTGCATTTGTCGTTTTGTCACGAATAACAAAATAACAGCTGAATGCTCTGTCGTCCGGCAGATAGAACGCAATCACAGACAGCAATAAGGTTTTCATTCAGTAATGACGGTGTTCGGTATAAGTCGCAGCAACCTCACAGTAAAACTGCTGATTTCACTCGTCGCGGATGAACCTTTCATGAGAGCCGCGTGAGAGAGAGATTTCATATCGAAAGTGTGATCGGTTTCACTGATATCATTTCGCATATATGGTAGAAGAGAGAAAACATGAACAACTGGTTGTTTTTCTAACAGTATGTTCATAGTGTTACCCCTCCTCCTACCCATAAAAAAGAAAGGGCCGGTTACTGTAAGCCGGCCCTTTCTTTTGTTGAAGCAGACGGGCCAACGTTCTCACCGTATCACTGCATTGCTTTATACACCGTGAGGAACGCAAGGGCTATCGTTACTACGGAAAGGCCAATCTCCAGCCAGAACGGCTTTGTCTTCAGTGAAATCGTACTTCCCGTCCGCGCGCCAATCATCGATCCCACAAGCACGCACAGGGCGGGCATCCATAGTATATTGCCGCGGTGCCAGTAGATGGCTATCGCCGCGGAAGCGGTAAAGATTGTTACAAACAATGATGTGGCGATTGCCTTGTGAATATTCAAGTGTATAACTCTTAAAAAGGGCGGGAAAAGGGACCCTCCACTTCCGCCTCGCATTCCCGTTATCAGATTAAGACAGAATGAGCCGATCATAATATTTTTGGAACCGGGGGTTATTTTCTTGGAGATTGCCGGAGTAATTCTGTCGAGATATATTCCCATCACCGTGATAACGGAGACAATCACAAAAAGAATTGCCAGGATCAATGTCGGGATCAGACCCGCGAGATATGCCCCTGCCACCGAACCTATTGTACCCCCGATAACCATATGCGGGGTAATCTCCTTATTGATATTTCTTCTGTGGCTGACTGCCCCGACAATCGATGAAAAGGGAATGACAATGATATTGATCGCAAAAGCGCTCAGCAACGAAAGCCCGGCAAGATTAAGCAGGGGTATCCGTATGCCGCCTCCTCCGATTCCAAACATTCCGCTCATACAACCGGAAAAAAATCCGATAAGAAGAAAGAGTATGATTTCACCAGGCACCATAAAATATACCCCCATCGCCTCTGGATGAAAAACCGCGGGAAGAATCTCCTTTGATTTCAACCACTACCGGATACCCCAAACGGTAATTCACAGACTTGTTGAAAAACATGTTGATAACCCTGTTGATGAAACGTGCAAGTGCTGTAGAATCTCCAACTTATACCAGATTGCCCGCAAGATAAGCAATCAACTTTATTCTATAATATCATGTAGTTAGATCTAAATGCCCTGATCTTAACTGTTTAGCCACGCGGCGCATTTCGCGCATGAACATCTTGCAGGAAAGCAGTTCGAAATACGGGGTATTGTACACATATATAATCATTCATTTTATCCTGTTCCGCAGACGTTCTCGACTGAACTCTGCCTCTTCGGTTTCAGGGTAACCATAAGAAAGGAGACGCACACCAGCGCGACAATATTTAAGTGCCACGCGTGGTCGTATGAACCCGCCGTATCGTAAATCACCCCCCCCAGCACAGGACCGATACTCCCTCCGATGCCGGCCGTGAAGAACACAAGCAGGCCGAAGGCCGATCCCAATACATTCCTCCCGAATCTATCGGAGATGAGTACCGGCATCAAGGGAGCAATGGAACCATATCCAAAGCCGAAAACAAGGGCGTACGCGTAGAGCATTCCCGCGGTCTTTGTATGCAACAGGATAACCATTCCTGAAGCCATCACAAGGTACCCCAGCAGGGCCGAGTATTTGGGGTCATGGATACGATCACTGAACCACCCGAAAAAGAATCTCCCGAATATACTCGCAACGCCTATGGCGCCCAGGGAAGAAGCCGCCGCTATCCTGTCGATGTTATTGTTGACCGCGTAACCAACCTGATGAACAAACATCATTGTCTGCACCATAATAGCGCTCCCGAAACAGATCACAAGTATCCAGAAGCGATAATCCTTCAGGACGGCCACGGGAGATGCCTGGAGAATGGCTGGTTTTTGTCCGGAACGCGTTATTTCGAGACTATCATTATCCGGGGTATTGCCGTATTCCTCCGGCCTGGCCCGCTTCATCAGTATCTGCGAAATAAGCACACCCACTACCAGAACCAGAATTCCGAGAAACACAAAGCCATTTTGCCAGTGGTGATTCTTGACGATATACCCCGCTACCGGCGTCAACGCCATAGTGCCGAAACCAATCCCTATCGATGCAACACCGATAGCCAGACCCCTCCGCCTTACAAACCACTTTCCGACAGAAGAACCGCTCACCACTATGCCGATCCCGGCGGAGCCTATGCCACACAGTACACCATATGTCAGATAGAGCTGCCCCGGCGTACGGACAAAACCTGTGAGGATAAACCCGATCCCTGTAATACATGCGCCGATTGTCATTATCCACCGGGGAGCCATGCTGTCAATCAGCCTTCCGCTGACCAGACCGCCCAGCGCGTACATCAGGATATTTATTGAAAATCCGAGTGATATGGCAGACATCTGCCACTGATACTCCAGAAACATGGGGCGCACAAACACCCCGAAACAATACCTGGCACCATAGCTCACTGCCAGGGTAACAAATGCCCCGGCAACAACAAACCATCCCCAGTATATATTTTTCAGCACTCCTGAACTCTTCACTCAACAGTTCCTGTTTTTTTACAAGTTCACTCAATTGTGATATTCACGTTGTTTAATAACACCAGACGGAATATAAAACAACATATGGTACAGACCCGAAGGCCCTACGCCGCTTCCAGAAAAAAGAGATACAGCCATCACCGTTCCCGCGGAAGAAGCAGTACGGCTCACCATGAACACGGCACTGCGGGTGCAATGAAACCGAAGGCCGATCCGGCGCTGGAGAAAATATTCTCCCGTATCGGAAAACCCGCGCCGGTGCCGTTCAAAGCCGATCCCTTTCAATCGGAAGCACTCAGGGCCATACAGAAAACCGACTGTCTTGTAACGGCCCCCACCGGAGCGGGAAAGACATGGATCGCCGAGAAGGCCATTCAAGCCATCTATGAACGGGGTGGCCGCTGCTGGTATGCATCCCCGTTGAAGGCGCTTACCAATTCAAAACGGACTGAATTCGGAGAAACCTTCGGGGATGAAAATGTGGGCATCCTGACCGGCGATACAAAGGAGAATTCGGATGCGCCCATCATCGTCGGCACGACCGAAATCCTGCGAAACAAACTGTATGAAGCCATGCAGGGGAGAGAAGATCTCGACTATGATCTTGTCATACTGGACGAGGCGCATTACCTGGGGGATGAAGACAGGGGCGTGGTATGGGAAGAAATAATGATTTATCTCCCCGCCAGAATAAACATGCTGATGCTGTCCGCCACCATCGGAAACAGTCGGGAAATCGCCCGGTGGCTGAGTTCCCTTCGAAACAAGGAATGTGTTGTTATACAGGACAGAGAAAGGCCGGTCCCGCTTTACCCGCTCTTTCTGCATCCTTCGAAAACGATAACGCCTCTTTTGAATGGCAGCAGGCTGAACAATGCCGCACTCTCCTGGCTGGATAAAAACAAAAAGAGCCGTTCCTTCAGGCGCACATTGCCCCCCTTCGACACAATTATAGACATTATGAGTGAGTTCAACCTGCTGCCGGCAATCTTTTTTCTGAAATCGAGGGGAGACTGCGATTCCGCGGTAAAGCTCTGCAACCGAACCTCGGATCGCGGCAACAGCGACCACTTCGAAAAAGATCTTGCCGAAATAATAGAGCAGCACCCCTATATACAAAACCATAAACAGCTTCAAAGCCTCCGCTATTCAAGGGTTGGCGCACATCACGGGGGACAATTGCCGGCATGGAAATCCGTTGTGGAAACTATGATGAAAAGAGAGCATCTCGACGCGGTGTTCGCGACATCCACGGTGGCCGCCGGGGTCAATTTTCCCGCGAGGTCAGTCGTGCTGTTCAACTCAGACCGGTTCAACGGCCATGAATTTCTCCCCCTGGATGCGACCGCCTTTCACCAGATGACCGGAAGGGCCGGAAGGCGGGGACAGGATAAAATCGGATTCATGATCACCGTTCCCGGACGATTCATGGATCTTCCGCACATCCGAAAACTCTATTTCTCGAAACCGGAAAAGATAACAAGCCGTATCCGAAGTGATTTCACAATGACGCTGAATCTTCTCCTGTCCCATACCCCCGAGGGGATCAGAGATATTTTTGATCGCTCGTTCGCCGATTATCAGCACAGAAAGAAACAGGGCACGACAACCCTGTGGGATGATTTTAACAGGCATCTCGATTTTCTAAAGATGGAAAACTTTGTGGATAACGAAAACCGCCTTACCGAAGACGGCATCTGGACCTCACAGCTGAGGCTGGACCAGCCCCTTCTGATTGCGCAGTGTCTGAGAGATAACGCCTTTCCATACGAAAACGAAGCGCTTCTCGCCGCCGTTATCGCGCCATTCGCGTATGACAGGAATTATAACATCACGATAAGCAGAACCTCGCTGTCGAAACGGTTACGAAAGGCATTTGACGCGGTCTCCCGGTCTGTGGCTCCCCTTTCAAAAAGGATGACCGATGCCGGGTTTGACACGGCTCCCCTCCCCCTCTGGCCCTGCGCGGCCATCTACCGATGGGCTGTCGGGACAGAATGGAACCGCATCGTGCAGGGAACAAAGATAGCGGACGGCGACCTCGCAATGCTGATATCGAGAACAGCGGACAGCCTTCACCAGATAGCATCCCTCAAAGAGACCCATCCACGCATGGCATCCCTTGCCGCCGCGGCGAGAAGGACTATCATGAGGGAACCGGTTGTATTCGATTGAGACACCGATTCTGTTTCATTTTAACTTTATTGGAAGGACTCTAATTTATTGTTGACAGAGAGGTAGATAAAGATATATAAGCGGCAATTCATTTTCAGTGGCTTCACGATACGTCCCCATCGTCTAGTGGCCTAGGACACCGGCTTTTCACGCCGGCAGCCGGGGTTCGACTCCCCGTGGGGACGCCATAAATAAAAACGAGGGGTTACGAGTTTTTCGTAGCCCCTCGTTAGTTTGTAATATTGAACTGAACAACGAGCGCATTCCCCGCTGCTTGCGCCGGGATGAGCGAACGAATATAAAACAAACAACTTCCTTTCCAGTCGGAGATTCCCCGCAACCTGTCGGAGCAAAAGCGGAGATCCCGCTTATACGGGATTGCGGGGAACTTCAATTACCCCGCGCCATACCCCACATCACGCGCTCATTTTAGCCATTTAACAGCAAAATCCCGTCTTGACAACAAAGCAGCTATACGGTATCTCAATCCCAATCGCAGATATAATAACGAAATTTGCCATTGGGTTTACGGCTCCACTACATATTGTGATTATATCGGTTATAGTACACAAACCTAAATTCTACCTTGCTTCGATCTCAAAAAGGGGATTCTTGTTTCTTTGAAGGCGGGAGGGTCATCATGCGGGACAGTTGGTGGAAACGTGTTCTTAAGACCGTGGTTTCGAGAAAAATGACCCGCACACCGAACCCCATTAACCATCTGACCCAACCTGAACGGATTGATCCACCCATACGCACTGAACTGTGCGGCCTCATTTCGGCGGGAATCCGGGTCGTGGGGCAGGAGTTGAAACGGGCGATCCCCACCCGGCACACGGAGGGACATGTCCCATGAAAGTCTGCCTGGTCTGCTCTTCCGGTGGCCATCTGCTGGAGCTCTATCGATTGAAATCCGCGTGGGACAAGAACCAGCGTTTCTGGGTGTCCTTTCCGGGACATGACTCCGATTGCCTGTTGCGCGATGAACGAGTGCTGTATGGCTATCATCCGACCAACCGCAATCTCTGGAACCTGTTCCGTAACTTCCTGGTCGCCTGGCGGGTATTGCGAAAGGAACAGCCGGACGTGATTGTCTCCACCGGGGCCGGGCTAGCCATCCCCTTTTTCTACCTGGGCCGATTGTTCCATATTCCTGCCGTATACATCGAATCGATGACCCGAACTCAAAATCTCTCACTGACGGGGCGACTGGTGTATCCGGTGGCCATCCGTTTCCTGGTGCAGTGGCCGGAACTGGCCGGACGATATAGCCGGGCGGATTTTTGCGGGAGGGTACTGTGAAGGCATTTGTAACGGTCGGTGTGGAACGGATGCCATTTGTCAGGCTGCTCAGGGCCGTGGACCATGCCGTTCGGGATGGCCTGCTTTCAGCGACCACCATGATCCAAAGGGGTCACACACCGTACATACCGCAATATTGCCTGAACGAGCGGTTCTTTTCGTTTGATGAAATGGTGGACAGGGTATTGAATGCGGACCTGATCATCTGTCACGCCGGCGTCGGTTCGGTGCTTCTCTGCCGGGACCTTGGCCGCATTCCGCTTGTCATGCCTCGCCTGAACAGGATGGGTGAACACGTGGACGACCATCAGCAGGAATTTGCGCGGGTGATGGAAGCTGAAGGACATCTCCTCACGGTCCATGACACCAACGACCTGCATATGCGCCTGGGAGAACAACCATCCCGCCTGTTGGAAAAGACCGGCAGGAGACATGCGAACCCATTGCTAAGCAAAGAGTTGAAAAAGATCATTGATACAGTCACAAAATGAGGGGGTGCGTAAATGAAATTGTCCTTTCTGGCTCGGAACTTGTGGTATTTGATGGTTCTCGGAGAAATCCATTTCCAGTTCGACCGGATCCCGTTGGTAGCGCGAAACGTCACTGGAGCAAAAAGGCGCAACCTCTTTCGAATTGCATTGAATAGACTCCTGCCTGTTTCCCGGGCCATTGGACGGCCTTACATGGCCCATATTTCACCGGCAGGGCTATGTGATCTGGCATGTACAAATTGCCCGACCCGGGACAAGACCATCAGGGGCAGGCAATTGCTGTCATACGATACGTTCAGAAAGTTCATCGATGAGGCCGGAGACACGTTGTTATATGTCATCTTGTGGAGCTGGGGTGAACCGACCCTGAATCCGGATCTGCCGAAAATGACCCGCTACGCAAAAGAAAAGGGGATCTTGACGGTCAGCAGCACCAATTTGAATCGTCTGACGCCCGCCTATGCCCGTGACCTGGCCACATCCGGAATGGACGCCCTGATCATTGCCGCAGACGGTGCCACGGCTGAATCCTACCTGAAATATCGAAAAGGTGGTGATTTTGAGCGGTTGAAGGACAACATCCGTCTGCTGGTGAAGGCAAAAAAGGAAGCCGGGGTGGAGACACCACTCTTGAATCTGCGCATGGTGGTGTCGAAAGATAATGAACACCAGGTCGAAGATTTCCGTGAAATGGGCCGATCACTGGGTGTGGACATGATCAGTTTTAAGGCATTTTCCACACGGCAGTCGGGCAGGGAGAATCCGGCAATCGATCGCCGTTTCGCCCCGAAGACCAAGGCATTTCGGTGGTATCGGTACCGGGACGAATTTCACACGGACAAGCGGTTAAAACAATACCGGTGCCGGTTTCCCTGGACAAAACCGACCCTGTTTGCCGACGGCATGGTGATTTCCTGCGAATTTGATATGAAATATGAGGCACCGTTCGGCAACATTAATGAACAGTCATTTGACGAGATCTGGTTCGGCGACAAGGCCAGGCGATTCCGGAAGGCATTCCAGAAAAATCGCGATCAGTTCGACTTCTGCCGGGATTGCGTATACGATTACACGACCTTTGAGGGGTGCGTATTAGACACGGAGATGCTCAATGACAGGGAATAGTCCGGACTCTCTTCCCGGAATTTCGATCATTGTCATTACGCTGAATGAAGAGGCCAACATCGGCCCATGCCTGGACTCGTTAACTGCACAGAGATATCCTGCCGATCGATTTGAAATCATCGTGGTGGACGCATCCACAGACAGGACCGCGGAGATTGCGGCCGGATACCCGGGGACACGAGTCATCACCAGCGAAAAAGGGTTTGCCCGACAGAAAAACGCCGGTTGGCATGCGGCACGGTTTGACCTTCTGGCTTTTACCGACGCGGACTGCCTCATTCCCGACACATGGCTACGTTCCGTCGCGGATACCATGGCTGAAACGCATATTCACGCGATCGGTGGAGATGCATTTCCACCACCCGAAACCGGATGGCTGGGCCGCTGCATCGCTGCTGTGGGTCATCCGGCAGGGGGATCCCTGGGCTTTGATGCCAACGCACCAGTCGGTCCCGACGGCATCGGGTTCATCGCCGGGTGTAACAGTGTATTCGGCAAGGAGGCCCTGGCTCAGGTCAACGGCTTTGATGATGCCTTCCAGCAGGGCGGTGAAGACGTGGATATATCCAGGCAGCTGCGGAAAGCCGGCTATACCCTCTATTATTCGCCCGATATCTTCCTCTACCACAAGCCGCATGAACCGCTGGGGACCTATTTTCTGTGGAACATCGGTGTCGGCCTTACTCGCTGGAGCCTGCACAGACCGGGACTGTTGCGGATTATATTCTATCCCTGGTTTCCTGTTTGGCCCATGCTTGTATTCGCCGGATGGGTGTACCTGACAGTGTGGTTCTAGCCAATCGGCATCCTTGCTGCTATTGTGGCCTGGTTAACATGGCTGGCCATCCTGCGGCTGTTTTCCCGTCCATATCAGTTCCTGTGGAAACGCAGAAAACGGACAGGTGTAGGGCGCCTTTCGGCTTTGACCATGGTCCCATTCCTGATCCTTGTGCGTCAGATTGCCATGAGCATCGGCGAGTTTCGGAAATGGAGACTGGAGCGGAAAAAATAGGAGGGGTCGGGTCGGAACCAGCCCCGAATTGCCTCCATCTTTTTCTTATTAACCCTCTCCTGAAGCTACTCTCCACAGAACGCTTTAATACCACCTGTACAGTGTATTCTAACTGCCGTCATCACAGAAACGAAGCGGTCATTTCTCTCAAAGCCGATCTCACTCGGAACAAAAAAGGCCTGCGGAAGGGATGCGGGATGCCATGTTGCACTGAACTTTAGACGTTTGATAGCAAAGTCCCGTCTTGACAATAGAGGAGCTATCACGTATCTCAATTCCTGTCGCTGGTATACTAATGAAAATTACCGCCGGGTTTAGGATGTTGGGAGATTTGGCATGATGGGAAACGTTTCATGACTGAGGACATTGCCTTCACGGTTATCCTTCCCGTATTCCATAGCGGTCGCTTTCTCGACGGTGCCCTTCGATCTTTGCGCTATCTGGATTATCCATCCGAATGCTTCGAGGTGCTGGTTGCGGGTCGAGAGAATGATCAGGAGGCCCAGGCGATTGTGAGCCGCTACGCCAAGGTTTCCAGCCATCATTTACGCTTTGTCGGCAGTATCGCCCCTCGGCGTGCCGCATTGCTGAACGCGGCTTGTCGAGAGGCCCGGGGCCGGATACTGGTTTTTGCGGATGACGACTGTCTGTTCCTGCCGGACTGGCTGAACAATTACCAGAGTGCCTTCGCAAAAAATCCTGCGGCGGGAATCATCGGAGGCCCCGATGAACCACTGTATGCCGGCTCATCATTCAACTTCGCCATGGATGCCGTGCTCCAGTCGCCGTTGGTCAGAGGCCGTTTTCCCGGAAGCGAACGTTCACGGATAGTCAAGTACTACCCTAAACTCTTCAATATGGCCATTCTGCGGGAGCTCGCTCTGCGCGTTTCTCCGGTGGACAAGGACGGCACACCCCTTGTTTTTGCTGATCACCTCAGGGTTCATGAAGAGGTCGAGCTTGCGGAGCGCGTCCAGCGAACCGGCAAAACCCTGCTTATGGCGTCTGAAGCCCGGGTCAAACACTACCGTGACACGACGTTTGCTGATTTTGTCATCCGCAACTTCTTTTTGGGGCGGGCCTGCCGTCAGCTGAATATTCACCGCTTTCCGCAAATCACGCTCTCTCTGTTTGTTCTCGGAATGATGCTGCTGGCGCTGGCCGCGCCGGCCTTTGCCAGTGTCCGACCCGTTTTTTTCCTCTATGCAGGTGGCTATCTTCTCCTCCTGGTCGTCAGCGGTATTCAGAGTTGCCGGAAGACGAGAAAACCGGTTGTCCTGCTTCTGGTTCCCCTTCTTCTGGCGGCCCTGCATTTCAGCCGTGGCTTCGGCCACCTGCTTGCCAGGCGTCTTTAAACGCTTGTCTTTACCGGGCTGTATGATATATTTTCGCTTTTGATGTCCGGGTGTTACGCGAAGCGGTTTCTGGCAGTTTGAACCTCGAGAGGATGCCGTTCTGAGATGCCGACCGGTGAAGGGACGAACCATCATTGGCAGTAGTGAAGAGGGGAAATGGAAAAAGGGGATGGCAGAAAAAACGATAATCCTGTTCGGCACCTACGCGGAAAAAAACACCGGCGATGATTACATGCTGGTCTCGCAGATCGAGAATATCCGTTGCCGATGTCCCGACTGCCGCATCGTTGTTTTTACCGGGAACCGAAATCATACCAGGCAGGTGCTCCAGCGACAGGAGATCGCGCTGACCGGCATCCGTCTGGTGTACACCGGCCGCTGGGGGCTGGCGGAACCGGGCCTTGTGTTTCCTGGCTCCTTTTCCTGGTTTTTCCGAAATATCCTTGAAATTTTCCGTGCCGACCTGTTGATCATCGGTCCGGGAAACCAGATCCAGGATGTTACCCGCTGGATGCGGGTTGTTTTTTTTCTCTCCCGAGCCGTCCTTGCCTGGCTGTTACACACCCCCTGCGCGTTTCTCGGGATTGGCTTTTTTGAGCTGCGGAGCACCTTCTGTCGCCGGCTGCTGCGTTTTACCGGTAACCGGGCAGAATTTTTCTCCACCAGAGATCAAGGCGGGGCCGATAAAATCCGGGAAATCGGAGTTGTGCCGAAAAAGATCGTGGCCCTGGCTGATGTGACCTTTGCTCGCCGGTGGGCGCCCATCAAGGGTGCGTTGGCAAAGGAGGAGATGTTGATCGGCGTTACGTCACGGATTTTTCTACCGAGTTTTTTCCCGCCGCCGGTCGCCCTGAACTTTGAGGATTCCCTGGCGACTCTTCTGCGGCGGATTCATGAAACATACGGGGCACGGTTTCTGTTTTTTCCCTACTACAAGGGAAGCCAATGGAAGGACGCCGTAGCTTATGATCGTCTGGTCAGCCGTCTCGGTGGAGACGATTTCCCTATGCGGCCGTTTCCGTTCTCCACCCTGGAGGAACTGCGTGCGGGGACTGTCCGCTGCCGGGCGTTCATCGGCACTCGTTACCACTCCGTGCTGCTCTCGGTACAGAACGGCATCCCGGTTCTGGGGATTAGTTATGCCCACAAAACACAGAGGTTCATGCGGGAAAACGGACTGGGGGAATATGTCGTCAGGGTGGAAGATGTTTCTCCGGCACTATTGTGGCGCACATGGAATAAGCTCTGGGATAATCGTGAATCGATAAGGGGAAAAATGGCGGATATCAATGCGCGTGAGCGACGGCTGGCTGACCGGCATTTCGATCTGGTCTTCGACACGCTGGCCGCGGGTTCATCGGTTGAGTCGCCGAATATGGCCTCAAGAAAATTATAAAAAACAGGTGGCATCCTCATGCCGAACCCGAAACCCGGTTTGATTATGACAATACCGGGGTTTCGTATGTTCCGGTGACCGGTTATTACGATCCTCAGTCGGCAACCAAAACATTGTAATACTCCCTCTCAGGCATGCCAGTAATCGCCACGAATACATCAGAGTCGTTAATTGAAAAAACGGCGTACTGCTTAGTGATACAGCCGAAGAGTTTTGTTTCGGGCTCAAAACGATTTTTGAGCTACAGAAAATCTTATCATTCGGAAAAGTTCGAGCGTCAGGCATGGATTATTCCATAACCCTTTTTTATCTTGCAACAGGTAGTTTTCGATTCGTATTTCCACCCTGCGCCCCGCCCGGACGTGAAGATGAATATCAAGCCCCGCTATCCGATTCGTATCGCATTATCTGATAACAAGAACAGGGGTTTTCGCCCTTTTGATTACCTTCTCTGAAACGGAGCCGAGAAACATCTCCGCGATGTTACTCACACCATGAGAGCCGATAACGATGGCGGAGACCTTTTCTTCTGCTTCCACCCTGAGTATCTCCATGACGGGAACTGCCCTGCTGACGATCACCTTCACTTTGAATCCCTTTTTCGTCAATTTTTCTTCCAGCGGTTTTATCTCCGCCAATGCCGTTTCTTTCAGCTTTTCTTCGATATCCAGAATATCTTTTGTCGCGTACCTGGCTATGGCGTCAAAATTTCCCTTGTCGATAACGTGAAGGATGACAACTTCCCTGGCGCCGGCATCTTGCAGGCAGATGATAAAATCAAGGGCTTTGTGCGCTACATCCGAAAAATCGGTTGGATAGAGGATTTTTTTAAACATAACGATCTCTCCTTTCAGAGTTTGGAAATAAAGATGCACACAGTCAGTACTACATCACGGATATACATATATATTCTTCCTTATTGCATTCACGGTCAAGCTAAATTTTCGGGAATGCAGCGGGAAGATTCACGAAGTACCATCCGTGATTCAGCAGGAAAGAGATAAAGCCGAAGGCAGATCAGCGCAATTCCAGATTTCCTTGACTCTGAAATAGTTTTCAGAGAAAATGCACATCAGTTTTGTCACTCCGGCCGGATACTTAAGTCAGAATCTATCCGAAAAGAAGGTAAAAATTGCTTCTGTATTGGATTGCACTATCTTATTATTTTTTAAAGAAAGGTGAGAAAAGGGGAAATTTATGAAAAGAAACGGGGGATTGAAAACATGTGTTTTTGTGGGAGTAGCGATTTTCACGGCGTTGATGCTTTCGATTGGAAGCGCAAGCGCGTCAGGTCAACCGGCCGAAAACGATTTCGGGTTATTTATCAAATATGAAAACACATTCATGTCATATTCCCAGGAAGGCGGCGTTGCCGATGCCGACGGAAATCCCGTGGATGTTGACAGGGAATACGCGCCACGAATTGAAGCAGGCCTCTTTTTCAACAAAGGTCTGGGCCTGCGGGGACGGTACTGGTCGTATGATACCGACGCGAGATCAAGCGCTGGCAACCTCTTCAGTGTAGACTCCAGTTACTGGGATGTGGAGCTGTTTCAGAACATACGGGTGACCGAAAAGACCGAGCTCGAATGGTCCGCCGGTATCCGCAAAATAGATTTCAACCAGTCTGTAGGCGGCGGTCACGGTGAGTGGAGATATGATTCGGATTTCGACAGCTGGGGAGTCACCGCCGCCCTGGAGGCTAGACGTACGATATGGTACGGCAAATTGTACGCGCGCGGGCGATTCTCAATTCTCGCCGGCGATGCGGATCTTCTTTACTATTATGAAGGATCACCGTACAACCCCCGGAAAGCTACCGATAATACAATTTATCAGGCAGAACTGGCGTTGGGCTATGAATTCAATATACCCCTCTCCGACAGGGTAATCTTGAAGATGAATGCCGGCGGCGAATGGCAGAACTGGTCAAACATAGGGATGGCCGACAGCTCTTTCGGCGGTATCGGCAACGACGATGTGCTTGAAGATATCGGGTTCGTGGGTTTTGTCCTGGGTGTCGGGATGGAATTTTAAGCGTTTTCATGACGCAGGAAACGATGGCATTCGGCCGTCCTGTCCCCATTTTGCTGTTTCAATGTGGAGAAAAAGAGTATGAAAAAGACTGGAACAAAGGTATTTACGGTTTTTATTGTCATGGCCGCGGCAACTCTGGTTCTGTTTGCCGGGAATGTGGGCGCCTCGGCTCAGTCCGCTGTTATGGAATATAAAAATTTCAGCGTGATTCTCAAAGGTGAAAATACATTTTTGTCATACACCCAGGAAGGCGGCGTCACCGATATGGACGGAGCGTCGGTGGATTTTGATCCGTCATACGCGCCGAGAGGTGAAATAGGAATCCTTTTCCACAGGGGCCTGGGGATCAGGTACCGATACTGGACCTATAATACCAATGAACGCTCAGCGGATTATGGGGGTGTCTGCGATGTCGATACCTTCTCCTGGGATATGGAACTGTTTCAGAAAATACGGATAACCGAAAAGAACGAAATGGAATGGGCCGTCGGTTTCCGTAGATTAAATTTTAAGCACTACCTCACAGGAAGCATCCCCGGCCATTACCTGGATTCGGAACTCACTGCCGGGGGCGTAACGGTTGCCCTGGAGGCCAAACGCAAGATATGGTACGGAAAATTCTACGCGCGCGGGCGATTCTCGATCCTCGTGGGCGATTCGGATATTATATACGTGCAAAACAACTCGGTTTACCCGTATAAAGCTGTCGATAACACAGCCTATCAAACAGAGCTGGCCCTCGGGTATGAGCTGAATCTACCCCTTTACAGCTGGGGAACACTGAATGTCAGTGCCGGAGGCGAATGGCAGAACTGGTCGAATATCGTGCCGGCCGACACCTCTTTCGGCGGTATCGGTAACGACGATGTGCTCGAGGATGTCGGGTTCGTGGGTTTTGTCCTGGGTATCGGGCTGGAATTTTAATGGACAACCGGTAACGTATGATTCTCAGAGAAACGGCAGCCGACGGGTTCCGTTCCTTTGGTATCATTACCGTGATCGATAATGAAACGGCATGCGACTCAATCTCAAGGAAATTTATAACGAATTTGCCGACACCTACGAGGAAAACAGGGGCCTTTTCGATATGACCCGGGTCCTCGATTCCTTTTATGGGCAAATGCGCGTCAACAAGGGACGACTGCTCGACGTGGGATGCGGCGCCGGCGAGCCGTTTCCGCGATTCTTTATTGATCGCGGATGGACGGTCACCGGTGTCGATTTTTCCAGCCGAATGCTCGAACTGGCGTCTCGATATGTTCCGGAGATGAAGACGATTTGCGCGGATATGCGCGAGGTCGAATTCGAGCCTGAACGGTTTGAAGCAATCACGGCGACCTACAGCCTGTTTCATATTCCACGGGATGATCAGACACTTCTCTTTAACAGCTTTTACCGGTGGCTCTGTCCGGAAGGGACGGCTTTATTCACGTATGCCACAAAAGAATATACCGGCAGTGATGAGTTCGACGGCTACAAGGAATTTATGGGACAGGAACTGTATTACAGCCACAAAACTCCCGAAAAGCTCTATACGGACCTGAGAACAATCGGATTTGTCGTGGAATCCTGGGATTAC
>Ga0272443_10000844_pt1 | contig 50924 bp, 47 predicted proteins | sample SSMAcet12_FD_193581 | JGI IMG/M metagenome (GOLD analysis project Ga0272443, IMG submission 193581) | Marine sediment archaeal communities from Little Sippewissett salt marsh, Falmouth, MA, United States - SSM-Acet-12 | ecosystem: Environmental > Aquatic > Marine > Wetlands > Sediment ...
CGGCACGAAGATCGCCGACCAGACCGCCCAAGCGTTGGGCGAGATCACGGACGGTGTGACGAAGGTGACTGATCTGATCAACGAGATCGCTTCGGCCAGCCGTGAGCAGACGATGGCTGTGGATCAGATATCCGAGGCCCTTGGTCAGATCGATCAGGTGACCCAGTCGAACACGGCGAGTGCAGAGGAATCCGCTGCGGCCGCTGAAGAGCTCTCGGGTCAGTCCACCCAACTACAGGAGATGATCTCGAGGTTCACCTTGACGAGACAGATTGAATCAGCCTCCAGGACAGTCGCTATCGATTCACGCTCTCCTCATTCCTCACCGTCTCAAGCACGGGTAGAGAAGCATGGCAAAAGTCGAGATGCCGGTGGCAAGAAGACGGTTGTTGAACCAAACGACGTCATTCAGCTGGACGATGCCGATTTCGAAGATTTCTAGATCTTGTGGACCCTGTTTTATCCGGGAGCCCCGTCTCTACGTATGGAGACGGGGTTTTTATATTGAGCTGGGTCGATTTGGCGAAGGGAGGGGGCAAAATGAGCGTACCGGTATTTTGTGTCGATTCATTCTGCGACAAACCGTTCAGAGGAAATCCTGCGGGAGTATGTCTGATTGAGGCCTTTCCTTCCGACGAATGGATGCAAAAATTCGCTGCGGAGATGCGGCTGAGCGAAACCGCCTTTCTGGTTCAAAAGAGCTTAGGTAAATATGATCTCCGCTGGTTCACTCCTGAAGTGGAGGTAAAACTCTGCGGCCACGCCACTCTGGCCAGCGCACACATCCTCTACACCGAAGGACTGGTGGAGGAGGGGGATCCCATAGAATTCATGACCCTCAGCGGTCTGCTTATAGCAAGACGCGAGGGTAGTCGGGTGGTACTCGATTTTCCCACCAGCATACCAGAGAGAAAAGCGGTCAAGCCCGATCCTGCTGAAGTCCTTGGATTTGAGCCGTTGTTTGTCGGCGAAAGCACTTCAGATTTCCTGTTTCTCGTAGCCCCCGATGAAGAGACGGTTCTGAAAGCTGCCCCGGAGACAGAGAAGCTTATGCAGTTCGAACGCCATGCCGTGATCATTACTGCGCGGTGTGAACGTGAGGGGGTCGATTTTGTCTCGCGCATGTTTGCACCGAAGTATGGGATTTACGAAGATCCGGTGACAGGTTCTGCCCACTGCGTGTTGACACCCTATTGGTCGGCCCAATTGGGTAAAATGGAGATGGTAGCGGAGCAGGTCAGCGAGCGGGGTGGGAGGCTTGCTGTCCGCCTGCTTGGCGAGCGGGTGGAACTTTTAGGCAGCGCGGTGACTATCTGGCGCGGTGAACTGGGATCAGACGCTTTTCCCGTATAATGACCGTTCGAATTAACGTAATTCCAGATAAATCATTGCTGTTTGACCTGATGCGCGGTTGGTTGGCAGGGGGTTGAATCGGTTCTGTGCCATGCGAAAAAGGGCTCAAAGTTTGTGTTGCTTAACTTCCTGTTCTGCAAGAGTCTACCTTTTGAAAAACAGCTAAATTGCGCTCCGCGCGATTTGCCCCACGCATATCGTTGCGTTACCTTGTCAGCACCTTTCAGTAAGGTTGCTGGTGAGAGAAAAATTGTTTCTGTTGCAGTACTCGCGTCCAGACGCTTCTCATCCAGCACTTTGTACCTGTGACACCTAAAACCCACGATCAGATAAACCCATTCCTTGGAGGATGGCATGCCGTCGCTTCGTACCCGTGGTTTTCTACACTACCGCTGGCAAACGGGGATGGCCGCCTGGATGTTGCACCGGATTACCGGGCTTCTTCTGGTTTTCTACATCACACTGCACATCTGGGTCGTTTCCTCGTTACAGATCAGCCCGGAGGCGTTTGAAGGGACGATGGCTGTAGTCAGCGCCCCTCTCTTCCGTTTCCTGGAAATCGGGCTTCTGTTCTGTGTGATTTACCACGCTTTGAACGGAATCCGGTTAGTCGCCATCGACTTCTTTGGCGCCACCGAAAAGCACGTCCTTCTCTTCTACGGCCTTGGGGTCATAGGGGCGGCGGCGTGGATTTGGGGTGGTGCGATCATGGTCAACCACGCCCTGCATGATCTGCATGCGGGCGTACCCTTCTTTCCCTTTTAAGCCGAGGAGCAACAGATGAACCTTCTTAAGCAATTTGGCACAGGATCGGGGGGAGCGCAGGCGTGGATTTGGCAGCGTATCACAGGAATGGTGCTTGTGATCGCGCTACTGCTGCACTACTTGTTTCTGCACTTCCTCAACGACGGTCTGGTGACCTTCGACGGAGTCTCACAACGGTTGGTCACACCGCTATGGAAAACCATTGATCTGACGTTCCTTTCCGCAGCGCTTTTCCATGCGGCAACGGGCGTGATCATCAACATTCACGACTACGTACACCGTCCTGCTCTCAGGATGACGTTCGTCCTGCTTACTTGGACGGTTGCGATCATTCTGCTGATCACCGGCATCGCGACGGTTGTAACGTTTCAACCGGCATAAGGGGAGACCGTAAACCATGATTCATCGGCATGACGTGATCATTATCGGTGCGGGCCTTGCAGGGGCGCGCGCTGCAGTCGAGATCGGTCAGGTCGCGGATGTGGCGGTCCTTTCAAAGGTCTACCCAAGCCGCAGCCACTCCGGCGCCGCCCAAGGCGGAATCGCCGCAAGCCTGGCCAACGAAGAGAGCTCCCGCACCGACCGCTGGGAGTTCCACATGTTTGACACGGTCAAAGGATCCGACTACCTCGGCGATCAGGACGCCATCGAGATGATGGTTCGTGAAGCGCCGGAGACCGTGATTGAGATGGAGCATTGGGGCTGTCCATTCAGCCGTACACCGGAAGGGAAAATCGCCCAGCGTAAATTCGGCGGCCATACCCTCGAATTCGGCAAGACCCCATCCCTTCGCGCCTGTTACAGCGCGGACTATACAGGCCACGTACTCCTCCACACGCTGCACGAACAATGTCTCAAGCACAACGTCCATTTCTACAGTGAATACCAGGCCCTCAGCCTGATTTATGAGAATGGCCGGGCGATGGGCGTGGTGGCGTGGGACATGGTTAATGGTGGATACCACACCTTCTACGGACGTGCAGTACTCTTCGGATCGGGTGGGTATGGACGAGCCTTCAACATCACCTCAAACGCGCATGCGAACACGGGCGACGGCCTCGCGCTTGTCAGCCGTGCCGGGCTTCCGCTGCAGGACATGGAGTTCGTGCAGTTCCATCCGACCGGACTTTACAAGAGCGGAATCCTCGTAACAGAGGGCGCACGCGGTGAGGGCGGATACCTTGTCAACGGCGAGGGGCGCAGGTTCATGGAGGATTACGCTCCGACGCTGATGGAGCTCGCTCCCCGCGACATGGTTTCCCGTTCCATGCAGACCGAAATCGACGAGGGGCGAGGAATCAACGGCCAGGATTATGTCTTCATCGACGTAAGCCACCTCGGCGAAGCGAAACTTATGGAGCGTCTACCGCAGATCACAGAGCTGGCGATGAACTTTGCCGGCGTCGATCCGCGCAAGGAACCGATTCCGATTCAGCCGACCGCGCACTACAGTATGGGCGGCATTCCTGCGAACCCGAATACCCGTGTGACCTTCGATGCAAACCGCACGGAAACAGTCGGACTCTACGCTGCCGGCGAGTGCTCCTGTATCAGCGTCCACGGTGCCAACCGTCTCGGCACCAACAGCCTGCTCGAAGCGCTCCTCTTTGGACGTCGGGCTGGCAAGCAGATCGTTGAAGATTTGTCGCATCTCGATTTCCCGAACCTTCCAGCGAACTACGAGGACATGGCCCGCGAAGAGGTGGAACGGGTGAAGGCCGCCGACGGCAAGGAGAAGGTCGGTGTGATCCGCAAGGAACTTCAGTCGAGCATGACTTTGGACTGCGGTGTGTTCCGCACCAAGGATCAGCTCACCCGCCAGAAATCGAAGATTGTCGAGCTGGAAGAACGGTTTAAAAACATCAAGATCGATGACAAGGGTGAACGGTTCAATACGGACCTTCTCGAGGCGATCGAACTGGGCCACATGCTGGAGTTTTCAGGCGCAATCGTGGAAGGCGCGCTGAACCGCAAGGAATCGCGTGGTGGGCATTCCCGCAAGGACTTCCCGAAACGCGATGACAAGAAATTCCTGAAACACACACTTGCCTGGCGCAAGAACGACAAGTGGAAATTAACCTTTGAGAAAGACGTGATTCTCAAGGGCGTGACCCATCCCGGCTTCGAGCCACAGGAAAGAAAGTACTAGCCGGAAGTCCGGCGCCAAGGGCCGCGTTAAAGCTTTGCGACGCGGCAATGGAAAATGTGTCATTGCGGGGAAGCGCACAGCGCTGACAAAGCAATCTCGTAGTTAAGAAACAACACCACCTGATTGGGGAGAACACCCATGGCGGTTAGAACATTTAAAATCTTCCGGTTCAATCCGGATGTTGACAGCAAGCCCTACTACCAGACTTATGATATCGAGGTGGAGTCCTGGTGGACGGTGCTTGACGCGTTGAACGAAATCAAATGGCAGCAGGATGGCACGCTGACCTATCGTCGCTCCTGCCGTCACGGGATTTGCGGTTCTTGCGCGATGATGATCAACGGCATCAACGACCTCGCCTGCGAAAAGCAGCTCGCGTTGATTAAAGGCAAAATCACTGTAGATCCGTTGCCCGGTTTCGAAATCTATCGTGACCTGACGGTCAACATGGACCCCTTCTACGCTGCATTGAAGCGGGTAAAACCGTGGCTGATCAACGACGATCCACCGCCCAGCACGGAGCGGATTCAGTCGCCGGAGGAGTTCCACCTGATGGGCGACTCCATCGCCTGCATCCTCTGTGCAGCCTGCACGAGCTCCTGCCCGAGTTTCTGGACAGATGGCGAGTATCTCGGTCCGGCGGCGCTGCTGAAGGCGTTCCGCTACACCTTCGATACACGCGACAAGGGGATGAGCGAGAGGATCGATGTGCTGGACAACCGTCACGGTCTCTGGCGTTGCCACAAGATCACGAACTGCTACACAGCCTGCCCGAAGAACCTCAACCCGACCGAGGCGATCAGCAAGCTGCAGCGCCGTGTCATCGAGGAGCGGATGTAGCAGAGTTGCAAAAAAGTGAAATTTGAATCAAGCCACCCTTCGGGGTGGCTTTTTGTTTTTATGAAAATCCGTGGCCAGAGTTTGGACAGTGCAGGTACATTTCCATGTATTCGTTGGATTCAGGTTGAGGTGTGAATGAGGTATGCTGGACGATACATCCTTCCCTTGCTTCTGTTTGCTTTGATTTCTGAGACAGGGAATGCACAGGGATGGAGACTTGAGGTTGAGCGAAGCCTCGCAGACGAATGGCAGACCTCCGTCAGGCTTGGTGGGACCATGGCGGAGACTCGCAACAGTTGGCTGGGCATCGCTGCGGGTATCACCGTGACACCAGAACCGGGTGACTGGGAAGCAGATGGGGCTGGGCCTTTTGCAGCAGTCGAGGATGCACCCGTTACCTTCGCTGATCCTCTCTTCGCTTCCGGCCTCTGGTGTGCCACAGAGCTCAGGTTTCCCCTCGGTATCACTCTGTCTGCTGAACCCAGGCTTTTCATGGAATGGTCGCACTGGACACGCAGTCCCGGTTATGTCCCAGAGGAGATGGCAATCTGGAGTGAGGGAAGTGGCTGGGCGTTGGTCGGCGGATTAATGGGAACGGTTCGACTCAGGTTCCCGTTTCATCTAACTGCAGGCGTCGAATTGGGAATCGAAAAAGACATTCATCATGAAAACCTAGCCAATGGCCGTGATACAGTAATACGGAGTGGATTCTCGTTCGGATATCATTTCTAGTGGATTTGTCCCCTTCTCAGATTTTGCTGGTCGCAGGAGTCTTTCCTCCGCCACAGGTGGTGTGCATCTCCTGACACAGATTCGTCACATGCCTCAAGTCGTAGTCTCACGGGTTGAAAGACCTTAACTCCCTGTTATAAGTCGAGTAACGCCCCCTTCGGTAGAAATGGCATACAATTCGCAATAACCGCAGCAGGAGCCTGAATTGATTGCCTGCAATGAAAGCGAAGCAGGCGCGCAACCTGTGAGGATGTTATGTGGGGAAAAACGATGGAAAAGACGCGAAGCATGAAGGCCGTAGTCTTCGGCCCTCTGTTTGCCGCTATCGCACTTAGCCTGGTGCTGTTTTCTGCACCGGCAGAGGCGAGGGAGAGAACCCTGCTGGGATCAACCCATTATTCGTCGGGCGGTTTTGGCGGAGTTCAAGTGTTATCCACCCAGTTCAACGGCGAAGATGCGGTTCTCGTTGGTGGTTCGGGAGCGTGGGTGATTAATGAGAAATTCTACATCGGTGGTGGCGGTTACGGTGTGGGGACTCACCATGATGGCCCGATGATCGAGGGGTATGAGGACACACCACGGTTGGAGATGGGGTATGGTGGTGCAATGGTTGGTCTGATCCTTCGAAACGATGACATGATTCACCTCGCCGGTGACGTCATGATAGGTGGTGGATCGGTGATGAACATGGTCGAGACGGGATATAACGATAGTTGGACGGAACATGAAGCAGAGGCATTCTGGTTTATCCAACCCATGGCCCATCTCGAGATGAACGTGACCCACTGGATGCGCGCGTCCTTTTCCTACGGCTATCGTTCTGCGCGCGATTTCAACGCATTCGGCATGGACGAGAATGACCTCTCTGGACATGTCATCGGTGCCACCATCCGCTTTGGCGGCTGGTAAGAAGGGAGGTGGATCATGACGACAATCGAGACAAGATTTAAAGGCATCCTGCGATACGCGATTACTCTCTTCGCCGCACTTTGGATTGTGTTGTGCCTGACACTTTTCACGGTAGGTGTCGCGCTGGCAGACGAGAACACACTGCTGGATAACAGGAATTATGAGAGCGGCGGAATGGCTTCCTCGAATTTCGGGTACGGCAACCTTGCCGGAGAAGCTGTCCCTGTTTCGGGGTTTCACGCCAATTGGATCATCAATCATTCGCTTCGATTAGGATTCTATTCCGAGAGCAACTCCCTCGAAGACGAGTATGACATGACCATCGATGGAATCAAATACGGCATAAATATTGAAACCACAGGACTGGATATCGGGTACACATGCGACAGCGACAGGATACTACACCCAGTTTGTGGGTTGATGATTGGTGGTGGTTACCTGAAAAGCAAACGCCTCGAGGACGGTCATACTGAACGGTCTGATTTCTTCATCGTACAGCCGCGTATTGGAGTGGAATTGAACGTCACAAAATGGATGCGGGTTGAGACCTTGGCAACTTGGCGCTTAGCGAATGGGGTTGAAAGCGATCTCTTTGATGACCGTGACATAGGAGGTTGGAGCGCGTTCATCGGTTTCAGTTTTGGATGGTTCTGATGTTCGCCGGTTTGGCTTGCCAGACATAGGAAACAGGAATACTCTGCCGGTCACTATGACCGGCAGTACTATTTGCTACAGATAGGACCAGAGTTACAGGTTGGTTTAAGTTGCTGATATATAGTGAAATAAGGTTTAAGGGGGATCGAAACGGAGAAACTGGCATATTCTTCGCTAATGTAAGGTTGTTGCACTCCGTATAAGGGGTGCCGGGTTTGAAACATGAGGAAATGCACCCATGCATCCGCCGCACACTTCCAGAGAAAAAATGGGCAATATTGGCATAACCACGCTTAGTCTTTTATTCGGTGCAATGATGTTTCTACTGTCCTCACCTGCGTTCGGACAGACCCGAACCCTGCTCAACACAGACGAGCTTCACTCCGGGTTGTTCGGTGGTCCACAGGTTTACTGGACGACTTTTAACGGCGAGAGCGGACTACTCGTTGGCGGGTCTGGAGCGTGGGTTATCAACAGGACATTTTATCTCGGCGGCGGTGGTTTTGGTTTGACGTCTCGCCACGAGGGTCCGGCGCTGGAAGGGTACGATTCTGCGCCGCGGTTAGGACTCGAGTATGGTGGCCTGCTGTTTGGATTCATTCTTAAAAATGACGATCTGCTTCATCTCACCGCTGATCTGATGATCGGTGGTGGCACGGTAAGTAACCAGGTGGAGGTGAATGGGGAGTGGGAACGCCATGGTGCCGAGGGTTTCTGGCACGTTCAGCCACTCGTTCATGCGGAAGTGAATGTCACCGAATGGCTGCGCATCGCTTTGAGCGGAGGAGTGCGCTACGTTGGCGATCTCAACTCTTTTGGAGTTGATGGTGGGGATGCTTCCGGACCGGTGATGGGTTTAACCTTCCGCATTGGGGCCTGGTAGTGATCCACTGCCACTGGATCTTCACGCAATAAAACTACCCGCCGGATGATAGTCTGGTGTTTTTTTTATTCTACGGCAAAGAACTGAATCAGCGGACGGTCAACATTGGCCCGCCACGCTTTCCATGAATGGCCTTCTGAAAAGGACAGGTACTCGAAGTTGTACCCTCTCTCCTTAAGGATGGGTATCAGTTGCTCCGGGACAATCTTCAACAGAATATCGATGTCGTACCTCCCCAGGTCGATGTAGAAATCGATATTCAACTTCGGACCAGTAGCCAGCCGTTCGAGCAGGGCGGGTTCTGCATAGGGGGACTGCGCCGCTACATGGCCAAACCGTTCAGGATGGAAAACCCCGCAGACGAGGCTGATGTTCCCACCGTAGGAAGGGCCGAGGACTGCACGTCCCAAAGGATCGGTACGCACGTTAAAGTCGCGGTTGATTCGGTCACCCAGCTCTTCACTGAAGAACTCTGCGTAGGTGTGATTGAAACTCAGTGAATCTTGTGAACTGTCCGCATACTCCGGGGTACGCATGATCGGTGGGACAAAGACCGCGACGATGGGTTGTATCAGTCCATCATCGATGAGGTTGTCCAATACCGTGTCGATATTGGCGAACTCGAGGTATTCGAATCCATCATGGACAAAGAGGACAGGGTAGGGAATCCCGTCAGGATTGTAGTTCACTGGCAGGTAGACTCGATACGGACGCTCCACAATCGAATCGGGAAGCTCAGGTCGGGATGCAACCAGAGATGCAAGTGTTTCACTGTGGATTGAGTGTTCTTCTATTGTGCCGTGCTCAACTCCGATCCGCTCTCGAATCAGGTGGGGCGGGATATATTCCGGCATGATCAACTCGGAATTCGTCCCCGAAGGACTCGTGGACCCGTTAGGATTAAGGGGGTCCAGAACCCAGTTAGTGTCATCCACAACGATTTTGTACTCCACCCTCGCGTCCGGTTCAAATGTCTGTTTGACAAACCAGAGATCTGTATCCGTGATTCGAGTCAGCTCAATCGTCTTAAGTGTGTCCCAAGAAGTCATATCGCCGCGAATCTCAACCCGGTTCGCTTCTCCACGCCAGCAAATAATGGCAGTGGTGCTTCCCTCAATCAGAGGAAATGTTTCGCTGGAGATGAGGAAGGAGTCAACCAGAGCGGATTTCAGCTCGGATGCTGTTGAGTTCAGCTGATCCACGAATTCTTCGAACGACTGTGCGGTGCAGAACGATGTCCCGGTAAACAGTACGAAGAGCGTCACGGCGACAGAACCCAGTTTCCTCAGCATCGTTCATCTCCGAGCAATGGCGGGGTCAGCACGTTACCGAATCCGGAGAGTCTTTCCCTGATCCAGTTTGCAGAATGATGGAAAATAGCGATGCGTGTATTTGGATGCCAATCCAATGTGGATTTTATACAAGGAGATAGTGTCTACTGTCACGTTTCAATCATACGATTCAGCCGTTATAAGGTTTTCGTCATGAAGTTGATCGGATGCCCGGCGTCTGCTCCCTTCTCAAGAAATCCCTATGTTACCACAATGCCATTTTCACCGGCACTGACTGTGATGATTTCATCTTTGCCCGTGAGCCGCTTCATCACAGCTTCGAGGCATGGAGAATAACATATTTAATATTATAGACTTAAGCGGCTTGTTCTGTTTTGTTCCATCACTTTTCCATTTTATTAGAGTTTGAAGCTTTAGTTTAACAGGCACTTGATAATCGCTAACGAGGTCGTCCTCCGTAGAGTAATGGGGGTTGTTATTGAAATTACAAGAGTTGGTACAATAAATAGTTAGGGAAATGTCTGTTCTATAAATGAATCTCTCTGTATCGCGCCGATATTATTACACGGAATGGCGAGGTCTCAAGCAAAATTCGTACGGCTTCAGGCAAATACTCCTGAGCTCTCAAAACCCCGCGTCCACCGAATACCGTGAGCTGCATCGCTTGCAGGAGCTGACAGGGTTGTGGTACGTTTTTGTTCACTGTCAACAGTCATTTAAATCCGGAGATAACCGTGTTCCGTCTACCTTCTCAAATCCGCACTTCCGATCCCGATTTCATCGCAAACGTTGAGCATCATAAAAAACTGGAGGCGGAATACCTCGAGCTCTATGAACGGATCAAGGCGGGTGGGCCGCCCAAGTACGTCGAGCGGCACAAGTCTCGCGGAAAAATGACAGCCCGGGAGAGGATCGATGCGTTGATCGACCCGGATACGCCCTTCCTCGAGCTCAACGCTCTCGCTGCCTATGGCATGTACAACGACGAGGCGCCATCGGCGGGGGTGGTCACCGGGATCGGAGTGGTTCACGGGCAGGAGTGTGTGATCGTCGCCAACGACGCCACGGTCAAGGGCGGGACCTATTTCCCGATGACGATCAAGAAGCACCTCCGTGCTCAGCAGGTTGCCCAGGAGAACAATCTCCCCTGTGTATACCTCGTGGACAGCGGTGGCATCTTCCTGCCGGAGCAGGCGGGGACATTCCCGGACCAAGACCATTTCGGCAGGATTTTTTACAACCAGGCGCGGATGAGCAGGCTCGGGATTCCACAGCTCAGTTGTGTGATGGGCTCCTGCACGGCGGGCGGGGCGTATGTCCCGGCGATGAGCGACGAGACGGTGATCGTCAAGGAGCAGGGGACGATTTTCATCGGTGGTCCGCCACTGGTCAAAGCGGCAACCGGAGTCGAGACCACCCCGGAGGAACTGGGCGGGGCGGATGTACACACCCGCATCTCCGGCGTTTCCGACCACTTTGCCGAGAACGATGACCACGCGTTGAAAACACTCCGCAACATCATCGAGAACCTCGGGCCGAGGGAGCGATTCAACCTTGAACGAGTTGCACCCGAGGAACCCTACTACGATCCCGAGGAGCTCTATGGTGTGATCCCGGCGGACATCCGCAAACCCTACGACGTTCGCGAGGTGATCGCCCGTCTGGTGGATGGTTCCAAGTTCCACGAGTTCAAAGCGCGTTACGGAAACACCCTCGTGACTGGCTTCGCACGAGTGATGGGCTACCCGGTTGGCATCGTCGCCAACAACGGCGTTCTCTTCAGTGAATCCTCAAAGAAGGGCGCGCACTTTGTCACCCTCTGCGCCAAGCGCAAAATTCCGCTCCTCTTCCTGCAGAACATCACCGGGTTCATCGTCGGTGTTGAATACGAGCACGGTGCAATCGCCAGTGACGGTGCGAAGATGGTCCACGCTGTGGCGAATGCGGACGTACCGAAATTCACCGTAGTTATCGGCGGGAGCTACGGCGCGGGGAACTACGCCATGTGCGGGCGCGGTTACTTCCCGAGGTTGATGTGGATGTGGCCCAACGCACGGATCAGCGTGATGGGCGGGGAGCAGGCCTCGGATGTTCTGGTGCAGGTCAAACAGGACCAGCTCAAGGCGGCGGGCAAGCCGGAGATGACCCCCGAGGAGGTCGCCGCGATGAAGCAGCCGATCCTCGACAAGTACGAGCACGAGGGGCACCCGTTTTATGCGACCGCGAGGCTTTGGGACGACGGCATTCTGACGCTCCGCGACACACGCACGGCATTAGGCCTTGGCATCGCCGCGAGCCTGCGTCAGTTTATCCCCGAGATGGAGATGGGCATATTCCGCATGTAGGCAGCGACTTAGCTTGCCGGGACGCAGTAGTCCTGGGATTCTCTTCTACGCAGGCGACCGCGATAGGATTGGGCAGCACGTTCATCGGCGGTTTCGATCCCGAGGGCGCGAGGAAGTTCCTTACACTGCCTGACAACAAGATCGTGATCGGTGTGCTTCCGGTGGGGCACAGGCAGTAGTCGGAGGTGGTCCGGAGATTCTCGGGACTCCAGGAAAACGTTGTTGGATTTCTTGGCGAGGAGAGATGCAGGTCTCCTCGCCGCTTTGTATCTTTTCCGAAATTGTTTTACCCAACCGGTGAGAAACGCATGTCCCGCACAGCCAGCATTTCGATGTGGAACCGACAACCCGCACTACTCCTGGCCCTCGCAGCTCTACTCTTCCATTTACCTGTGCTGATTTCGGGTGGCTACGGCATTTTCCGCGATGAGCTCTACTATATCGCCTGCGCAAACCACCTCGCTTTCGGATACGTTGACCAACCACCCTTTTCGATCTTCGTCCTCGCCATCTGGAAGGGGATCTTTGGCGACTCGCTTTTCTCGATCCGTTTGCTGGGAACGCTCGTCGGAGTCGGTTCTGTTTATACGGGCGTACGCATTGCCGCCCTGCTCGGTGGACGGTGGTTTGCTCAGCTGTTCACAGGGTTTGCCTTGATATTTGCGCCTCAGTTGATGGCCCTCAGATCGACCTTTTCGATGAACGTTTTCGACCTCTTCCTCTGGAATCTCGTCATTCGCCAGTTCCTGATCCTCTCGAGGACAGGCGAGAGAAGGATGTGGGTGCAAGTGGGAGTGTTGCTCGGGTTGACGTTACTTAACAAGATCTCCGGGCTGTGGCTTGGGGCAGGTATTTTCATAGGGATGCTCGCCACTCCCCTGCGTCGAGACCTCCGTACGAGATGGCCGTGGCTCGGTGCAGGAATAGCGATCCTCCTCTTTATGCCCTATGTGATCTGGCAGATGACACACGGTTGGGCAACCCTTGAATTCATTCGGAACGCAGCACTCTATAAAAACGCTCCGCTGGGAGTCTTCGGTTTTCTTAAGGCGCAGTTCCTGAATATGAGCCCGGTTCTAACACCCTTCTGGATCGTGGGTATGATTGTCATGTTGCTGAAACTCGAGTTCCGTCCAGTGCGGGCTGCTGCGTTCATTTTCCCGGTTGTGCTGCTGATTCTTCTCATCAGTGGCTCGGCGAAACCCTACTACCTGGCTCCTGCGTTTACGCTTCCCATCGCTGCTGGTGCAATTGCGCTGGAATGGTGGTTCAGCCGAAACCGTAGCAGCCGGATAATGCAGACAGCCGTTCTGGCTGTTGTCCTTATAAGTGGTGTACTCCTTGCGCCTCTGGCAATACCCATTCTTCCAGTGGATTCATTTATCAAGTATCAGCAAAAGCTTGGGGTGGCGCCCGCCGATATGGAACGAAACAGGGTAGGAATTCTGCACCAATTTTTCGCGGATATGCAAGGATGGCAAGATCTGGCAAATCGTGTCGCGGAAATGTACATCCAGCTTCCGGAGACTGATCGTGATTCGGTTCTAATCTTTGCACAGAATTACGGTGAGGCGGCAGCAGTAGACTATTTCGGCGAGGAGTTGGGGTTGCCGCCTGCGAGTTGCGGCCACAACAATTATTGGCTCTGGGGTCCCAAGCCGGAAAACCCCTCGGTGTTTCTGGTCATTGGTGATGACATCGGAGATCTGCGTGAAATCTTCGAAGAGGTTGAGTTGGGGACTGTTCACACCTCCAGGTATGCCATGCCATATGAAGCGAATCTACCGGTCTGGGTTTGCAGGGAACCGCGAGTTGGTACGGCTGAAATCTGGAATTCAGTACGCCATTACGAGTGATGGTAACCAAGTCTGGACAGCAGGATAGCAAAGCGGCGGAGGGGATTCCCTCCGCTGTTTTAAGGTCATGATTCGGTCCACTCAACACTATCCGGCATTATTTGTATTTTTGGGAATCGTCAGTAGTTAGCTCGCCTCAACCCACCGAGAACTACCCTTCTTGATATGAATAGCTTATCTTTGACACGCTTTGCACAGGACATGGTGAATTGTTTTTAACATAGAGTAGACAGATGAATTCGAAGTCCCTGACCCTGGCGTTGCTGGGGTCGATGTTGCTATTGACACTATCAGGTTTTGCGACAACCTCCTGCACCAGCCGTCGCTCAACCGCTGATCTTGTCATCCGTGCTCATGTCATTTATACCGCGCATCCCGCCCGTCCCAAAGCTGAGGCGGTAGCGATTCGTGGTGGGCGGATCATTGACGTTGGTCGGAAAAGTAAAATCAATCGTCTGATCGGCAAGAACACCGAGGTTCTCGACTTTAAGCACGGTGTCATCGTTCCCGGTCTGATTGATGCGCATGCCCACCTCGCCGGACTCGGCAAAGCACTTTCCGAACTGGACCTGAACGGCACTACCTCAAGGTCGGAAGTCCGTGATCTGGTCCTACAGGCCATTTCGACCACACCCGAAGGGGAGTGGGTAGAGGGGCGTGGGTGGGATCAGAACGATTGGGTCGATACCAGCTTCCCAAATTGGCGAGATCTTCGAAACACAAACCAGCGGCCTGTGGCGCTGCGGCGTGTGGATGGACACGCGCTCTGGGCGAATCAGGCTGCGATGAGGATTGCCGGAATCACATCTGATACACCTGATCCCAAAGGTGGCAGGATCGTTCATGACGGTGCTGGCCAGCCTACCGGAGTTTTTGTTGACAACGCCATGGACCTGATCACCCGGCACATCCCCAAAGCGGATGCCAGTGTGATTCGGACGAGAATCGAACGGGCGCAGGCTGAATGCAACCGCTTCGGTCTTGCCGCAGTCCATGATGCAAGCGTCGATTCCCTGGGTCTTGCTGTTTATCGTCAGATGGCGGAGGAGGGGGCTCTTACGCTCCGTGTTTATGCCATGCTGGACGGGAGCGACCCGGTGTTTGTCGAGCAGGAGATGCTCCGCGGTCCGCAGGGCAGTTCCACGGATATGCTTCGGGTTCGCGCTGTAAAACTGATCGTTGACGGCGCACTTGGATCACGTGGTGCGTTGCTGCTGGAACCTTATACCGATGATCCGGAAAACAATGGTCTGCTCATCTCGACCCGTGAAAACCTTGCAAGGTTGACCGGGCTGGCGATTGATCGCGGTTTCCAGGTCGCGGTGCATGCGATCGGCGACAGTGCCAACCGCGTGATGCTGGATGTTTATAAAGCGGCGCTTATCGGCAGAAACCCCGAAGACCTCAGGCTCAGGATTGAGCACGCACAAATACTGGATTCGCTGGACATTCCCCGTTTCGGGGAGCAGGGTGTGATCGCTTCGATGCAGCCGCGTCATGCAACCTCCGATATGCCCTGGGCAGCTGACAGACTTGGCGAGGAGCGTGTTGCGGAAGGCGCCTACGCGTGGCGGTCGATTCTGGAGATGGGCGGAAAGCTCGCATTTGGCAGCGACTTCCCGGTGGAGCCACCCAACCCATTGCTCGGGATGTACTCAGCAGTAACGCGGCAGGATGAACAGGGGCAGCCGGAGGGTGGCTGGTATCCGGAGCAGCGGTTGACCATGGAAGAGGCGCTCTTGGGATTTACCCATGGCGCAGCGTATGCCGAATTTGCTGAGCGAGTTCGCGGAACCATCGAGAAGGGTAAGCTCGCCGATTTCACCGTGTTGGACAAGGATCCGTTCGAGGGTGAACCAAGTGTATTGCTCGAGACGAAAGTGCTCGCTACGATTGTAGATGGGCGAGTCGTATTCGATTTCAAACAGGCGAGTCCTTCGGAAAAATAGAGTTCACTGAAACCGATTATTTGCCCGAGCTATTGCAGGTTCGGGCTTATTTATGCCTGAAAACGTGATCGGATGTATCCTCGTGGGAGAGGGGAGGTTCGGATTGAGCATCCTCATCGGAACCCTACGACACCGTTTCTGTTTATATTCATATGAGACCGGATGTTTTCGTTTGGAGGTCAAAATGATCTCGAATAACCGACGTGTAGCGAGAATTGCGGGGCTCCTCCTCGTAGCGTCAATACTTCTGCTTGGTGCACAATCCGCATTGGCTAATCCATTTCTAATCAAAGGTGCCGAATTGCGTCCCTACCTGATCGGTCAGGCTGCATGGGGACAACTCGCGGAAAACATTTTTACCACGAGCATTGAGGATTCCTACTGGCGTGTTGGTGGCGGTTTCGGTGTTGAATACGGACGGTACCTGGCTGAGATCACCTATTTCACAGGCCAGGAATCCTGGATCAACGGGATGGCGTTCACAGGGTACGAAACCCCCATCGGCGACAGCCGTTTTCTCACACAAGAACTTCACCTGAAACTCGCGGCAAGTCCGCTGCACAATCGGTTCAAGCTTCCCGTAGGTGTTGTTGCGGGCTATATGACGTTCACGACATCGAACCTGGATGACAGCGGCTACGACCTGAAAAACAACGGTTGGTACATCGGCCCCTACGCGGGCGCAACCTACCAGATCAACCGCTGGGTGGGATTCGGAATCGAAGTGGAGTATCACATCGGCCTGCAAAACAGCCAGCCGGGTCCGGAAGACTACTACAACCGCTACAGCGGGGATGTCAGCCTCTATCCATGGACGCCGGAGGGGATGTCCTATTTTGAGAACGCGGGCTTTTTTAACTCGGGAACTAACGACTCGAGCAACCGTGGTGGATACCTGATCAATTTCCGCACCGTGATCTACCTGCCGGAGTTCTAAAGAGGCAGGGACAACAGGAAGGAGTCGATCCTTTTGGAGTGGGAGACGGTTACAGTTCAGGCGAGCGGGGATGGCGCTCTCGTCATCATGCAGCGGCCTGAAAAACGGAATTCATTCAACAGCGCGATGATCTCCGACCTGACGGAGGCGTTTCGATTCCTCATCGAGGAGGAATGCCGGTTGATCGTCCTGACCGGCGCAGGGACGGCGTTCAGTGCGGGCGCTGACCTTGACTACATGCGCTCGATCAAGGATGCCGGAGTAGAAGCGAACCGTGAAGATGCCCTCGCGCTGGCGGAGCTGCTCCATACCATCTATACCCACCCCAAGCCAGTTATCGCGCGTGTGAACGGCCCAGCAATCGGCGGGGGACTCGGGCTGGTTTGTGCCTGCGACATGGCCTTCGCCGTCGAGGATGCCTTTTTTGCCTTCAGCGAGGTTCGGCTCGGCCTTGTGCCTGCGGTCATTGGTCCCTACATCCTGCGTGCCATCGGGGAGCGTCAGGCGAGGCGCTGGATGCTCACCGGCGACAGGATGGATGCTGCGACGGCGTTAAAAATCGGTCTTGTACAGGGTGTGACAACGGCGCAGGAGATCGACCAGATGATCCTCGAGATAGCGACCTCGATGCACTCCGCGGGTCCGAAAGCTCTCGCCGCCTGTAAGCTCCTGATTCAGCGGTCCGGCGAGGAGACAATCGACTCGGTCAAACAGTGGACCGCAAACCTGATCGCTGAGCTGCGGTCTGGTGATGAGGGGCAGGAGGGGATGTCCGCATTCCTTGAAAAACGTGCTCCAGAGTGGAAGCTGGAACGGTGAGATTCAATTATTTCAGGTGCAACAGTCCAGGCGGCAACGTCCGCTTTTTTGTTAGAGCGGTTGCAGCAATCTGCGCTCGAGGGGGAGGACCCTTTTCAGGCGGCGGCCTTCGGGAACAGGGACCACATAGGAGGCCATGTCGATCAACTGTCTGCCGCGCCGAAGGATCAATCTGTCCGGTTTGACAATCTGAAAGAGGTAGTGGCTGCTTTTTGAACTGGCGTAACTGTGGTAGATGTGGCGTTCGGAATCGTAACCGGGTGTGCCTTTTCCGGAATGGATACGAAGCGCCGCTTGTGCAGGCAGGGTGCCTCGCAGCTGCATGATCAGCGATTCCTTTGGTTCAGCGCCAGCCGTATAGACAAAGTGCATCAATTCGATGCGATCCAGCGCAACAGCCGTGCCGGTCGCGTTTCGAATCTGCACCCATTCACGGTTCAATGTTTCCGCAGGCACAGGCTGGTTAAGGCCGTCGATCTTCCCGTGGGGATTGACCATGGCCGCTTCAATCACCAACCCATGCATACCAGTCCCATCGCTCATGCGTTTTCCCGCAAAGAGACCCCATCGGTCGCTGGTAATTAGATCTTAAATGTATCTAAACTTCTAATCTTTGATAGTATACGAAAGTGAACGGTTATCCAGCTAACACTCCAGCGAACAAAATTGAAAGAATGACTCCCTCTTGGCTTTCACCACGTCCGGGAATTCCGATCGGCACATCAAACCCCGTCAACACAGTGCCTGCAGCCTCTTCGCAAAGGCAGGTCAATGCCTGCACGATGCCCAGCGCCACTGTCTGGTTGGGCCCGATCATCAAATCTGCCCGCCCAGCAACATCACCAACAACACCTTTTTTCTCCGCCGCATGGGGACTGATGGCGAGGTCCACGGAGAGCGGACCCTGCGTACGGAAGCCCGTTTCAGCTGCCAGCAATTCCTCCGCTGTGTGCGCAATCACCGTTGCCGGAATCGAGTCGCTGACAGTTTCCACAGCGGTCAGCAGGGCGGCCCGTGGCGTTTCCACATTGATCTTCTGAAGGAGTTTTGCCCCGATCCTAGTAACCTCCTCCATCCTTTTCGCATCCGGGGTACTGCTGCCGAAAATGTCCCCGACCAGGAGCGGACGATCGAGCAACTCGGGGTGGAACAGGGCGAAACCCGCACCAAAGGAGTCTTCCGATTTCAACATCGTAATGACTTGAGCATTCTGCAGCAGATCTTGCGGGACCAGCATCAGGTCCAGCTCGCCCGCCTTGGCATCCGCCCAGATCAGCTCGATGCATTCCTCGCGGGATGTACAATCGCTGTGGACGACGAATTGAGTGTCATCGTCAAAAAGGTTTTCGATCCGCTCCCGTTCGCTGAAGGGCATATACAGGTGAGGTTCAAATAACCGAGCTTCGAGATCGTTTCGTAGCGAACTCGCCCAACAGGGGGAATTCGCCATGCAAAGGACTCCGAGCCTCAGGGGATTTGCGTTCTTCCTCTCGCGGAGCTGAAGGGTGAGAAATTCGCGCAAGGTCTGTGAACTCATTATCTGTTCCTCCCCTGATCAGCAGCAACGCAGACGGCGAGTGCAACTGAGGCCATCTTGTTCATCAGCGTGTCGCTTCGTGATACGAGGCTGATCGGGACTTTTGCCCCTGCGATCACACCCATGAAGATTGCCCCGCCAAACTGGATCAGGGTTTTTGCGATGATGTTCCCCTGTTCGAGGGAGTGGACGAGAAGAATGTCTGCGCGTCCTGCAACCTCCCCATAGGGATTGTCCGAAATGTCCACAGGATAGGTGACAGCGCGTTCCAGTGTCATCGGACCTTCGATCATCAGCTCATCACCGAGTTCTTTTCGTGCCCGCTCAACCAGTCGTGCAGTTTCCATCGTCTCCGGAACATCCTCACGAACACTATTGCTGGGGCCGAGCACTGCGACACGAGGTGTTTCAATGCCCACGGAGCGCATCACAGTCAATCCATTCTTGAGGATCGTCATCTTCTGATCCTCGTTCGGGGCAACCAGTGTCCCGCCATCCGTGATGTTGAGCAATTTGTTGTACCGGCGGACATAGAGGACAGCGCTGTGGCTGACCAATTCGCTGCTCCGCAGTCCATGTTCACTCTTCAGAATGGTTTTGAGCAGGGTTCCGGTCTTCATGAACCCCTTCATCACGATCTGAGCGCGTCCTGTAGCGGCAAGTTCCGCCGTTTTGGCTGCGGCTTCTTCTTCGCTTTCCGCCGGGATGATCTCAAACTGGTCATGGGGGATATCGACCATTGTCAACGCGTCTTTCACACGCTTTGGATTCCCAACGAGGATAGCATCGGCGATGCCCTCTTCACGGCAACGGTTGAGTGCTGCAAGGACATCATCCTCTTCCGCCGCTGCGACAGCAACCACCGCCATCCCGCGTTCCTGACCAAGGATTCGTGCTCTCTCGATCACCTCGTGGTGGCTGGTGAGGGGTTTCAGTGATGTGGGGTGGGGTGACATTTTTGTTCCTGCCAATAAAATTCTACGTTTCGAAGAATTTGGGAAATCGAAAAACCTAAAGCAAGTGGACAGAGAGTATGTCTGCTAATAACATGCACTAAGCAGTACGGTCGCCTTTGCTGATGAACCGTAGTCCCGCCAGACGAATTTGGGATATTCGCGTTTCACGTATAGTAGGATAGATGGAACGCAAACCTTATCACCTGTTACCTGATAAGTGTCTATTTAAGCAAGACAACCTTGCGTATCCGGGTTTCCGAAATACCCTCTTCGCTCGTTGCGGTAATGCGGACAAGGAAAAGTCCGCTCGACCAGTTTGAGCCGTTAAGTTCAAACGACTGAGTACCTGCGGCATATTGGCCCAAGTCCCGGTCAGCGACCCTCTGGCCGAGAATGTTGACAACACTCAGGTGCAGACGGGAGGTTTGCGACAGCTTGACGGTCAGCCTTGTAGTTGGATTGAACGGATTTGGAAATGGAGGTTCGAAAGTGAAGCGACTCGGTAATAAAGAAGACGCCTCATTTGTTGTCATGCTGTAGTCGCCATATCGAACGACACTCGACCAGTCGGAGCAGTCATCCTCCTCATCTATGGCTCTGATCTTGAAAAAGACCGGCTCGCCATCCGGGCTGGAGAAATCACTAATGGTAAATGAGGTTTCAGTTGTTCCAGCAGCTAACTGTGATTCATCTCTGTAACCCGCGACCCATGTGATATTGTCAACGTACATACCTCCTTCATTAACCGATCCGTCCGTTACATACTGAATCCGTAAATATATCTCCTCACCACTGAACTGATCGAGGGGAAAAGCTGCTGTCACCCCTCCATCAGCAGAATACTCAGTAGACCAGCCTGTGATTCCCCCATCGTCATCTGTAATCTCACCTGTCAGGTTGATCCAGTTTTCACCATCGGTTGAAACCTGCACGTAGGCGTAATCCCATCCCTCCTCGATCCGGAAAAAGGTGTCAAAAATGAAATCGCCACCTTCCACCGGCACTTTAAATGGAAGAATTGAACTCAGAATGGAAACGAGATCGCTTTGATTGCCTGAAAAGTAGGTGTTGGAGCCATTACGCTCGACGATTGATCCGCCGCTGAACGTATCGTCTTTCCAGAAATGAAGATCGGTGGATTCGACATTGTCCCCATATTCAATATCGCTGTATTCAATAAGGTCGAAGCTGGTGGCGACATTCCCGAATTCTCCATCCACGGGTTCCCAGCTAATAAGGAGATCATTATCCGCAGGGTTGGAAACACTTAATGACGGAATACCAGGCGCTAAAAGGTAGCCGAGGTTCGTAGTCAAACCAGGGGTTACTTCACAGAAATTGAGAAGTACATCATATTGTCCATTCACTTGCGAATCTCGTATTTCGGTGCTTCTGGGCCAGAATCCACCTTCCTGGTAAGTGCCAACTTCTATAACATAGGTGAACATCTTATAATCGGCGCCATTTTCCAGTCCACCGGAAGCTTGCCAATCGGACGCCTCGCCATTACAGGCATACAGTGCTTCAGCGCCGCCCCAAGCCCAATCAAGCGTACGGTTGATAGAGTCGGTTAGTGCTTCATACAGAGCACGCCAGGGGTGAGGTTCATAGGTATAGCTCCAGGGAATGAGCATCAGGTTACTGTAGGAGTGATAGTTGATCACTCCGGTAAAATTGTGTGAATTGATGAAATTGACGATCGCTTCCGTTTCAGGTTCGCTGGCGGGTGAACTTCCTCTATACGTAGAACTTGTGATGCGGGGCGAGGATCCGAAATTGTCATATCCCCATTTGAAGGGAAAATTGCGGTTGAGATCGACTCCAAAATTATCGTCTTCAAGAGGGCGACGGTTCTTCCGCCAAAGGGAGAAACCGTACTCCCCGGCCGCGTAACCATCAGCGATGTATTGTTCGTTGTATAGATAACCATCGATGTTAATAACCGGTAAAATCCAGATTTCCCTCTCATTCACGATATTCGTGATCTGAGCATCAGTGCCATACTTGGAGAGGAGTGAGTCGGCAAAACCCATCAAGACAAGCGGTGTTATCACCTCGCGGGCATGAATGGCCCCGTTTAAAAATATCTCCGGTTCCTCCTCGTCGACATTCGGATTATCGGACATCTTGATCGCCCAGATTGGGCGACCCTCGATCGTATATCCCAGCGTGTCCGGTGTTGAAACCAGACTCGGATATTCGCTTAGTAAGGATTCCCTCCAGGCGACGATTTCATCGTAGGAGGCAAAAAGGGCAAATTCATAGTCAGGAACGTTGGATTGAAGGGCGGATAGTGCCTTGGAGCTGTTTTCTCTCTGTGCCGATTCAATGCAACTCACGAAGTTTGCCTCGAGGTCTTCGATCAAGGTGGTGTATCGAGCTCCTCTTGAATTCAAAAGATCAAGGTCCGCTGGCCAACCAACAATATGAAAAGTGCCGTCAATTGTAGTGGCAATATCCAATCTGCCGAGCTCAACACGGGTCAATGCGCGTTTAGCTTCAGCAAGCTCTAGCTGAATGAGGGGAGTAGCGGACACTTCAAGGGTAGAGATAATCATAAGTGTCATAGCGAGGGGTAGGATATGGCGTTTCATTGAAAACTCTCCTTGCCTGAAATCATGTGATCTCATAGGTTGGTTATCCCTGCCTTGGCAAAGTAGTGAGATACTGTCAGGATAAAAATATAAACGACTCCAATCACGATCAGGATTGAAGCCGTTCAGACAACATCAAGGTGGAAATCCGCAGTTCAGCTGGTACATCGATGCGAGAACAGCAACGCAAGCAGAGTACGAAGCACGCGAGCTGCGATGACCGTGGATCGTCCTGTAGGGTCGAAGCCGGGAGCGAGTTCCACAACGTCCACTCCAGCGATCTTATGTCCCAGGATCGGAGTTGTCATCGCTTCCCAGTCAGCCCAGCTGAAACCTCCCGGTTCCACTGTCCCCGTTCCGGGCAGCAGCGATGGATCAAATCCATCCACATCGACAGAAATGTAAAGTGGCCGTTTTCCAGCTTTCTTCAAGGCAGCTTTCATTCCTTTCGCGGTCGTTGGATAGATCATTCTCCGATTCCGCATCAGCTCAAATTCCTCCTTGATTCCGCTGCGGACTCCAAACATGGCGATTCGGTCAGGACCAATCATGTCCAATACCCGGCGGCTGACGCAAGCGTGTGAGAACGGAGTGCCCTCATACTCATCGCGAAGGTCCGCATGCGCGTCGAAGACCATGAAAAAGAGGTCTGGATGGTTTTGCAGTGCTCGTTCCACGAGCGGGAAACTGACCGAATGTTCGCCGCCAATGCCTGCCAGGGGAAGGGCTTCCGGGATTTTCGCGAGGCTTGCACGGATGTGGTCTATCACCTCTTTTGGATCACTCACATTCGGAGAGATATTTCCAAAGTCGGTATAGGGACCGCATTCGTGAATGTCCACATCAAGGACAGGATCGTAAGTTTCGATCGACTGGCTCGCTTCGCGGAGAGCATCCGGACCTGCGGCCGTTCCCTTGCGGTAGGAGGCGGTTCCATCCCAGGGAAGTCCGATAATACCGGCACGAGCACCCTCCAGCGAAACGGTAGCATCGACGAACGTGTATGGTCCCGGCTTCATCTTCTGTCCTTTCAATGGTACTCGCTACAAAATAGCCCGGCTTATCACCGGGCAGATAGACTCGAATCAACAAACTCGGGCTACAGCCCCAGCTCCACCTTCGCATAGGTTGGTAACGCAAACGAGGCGGGGTGGAGGTCAACGTTCCAGTATTTGCATCCGCTGGCGATCTTGGCGACACGCTCTTCATTAAGCGGCTTCAATGGATCCGGACCCTTGCTGGCGAAAGCAAACGCCCATGTTCCCGAGGGGTAGACCGCGATCTGGCTGTTGTAGACGCGAACCAGTGGGAAGATGTTCTTCAGCGTTTTGACGATGCTGCTCAACATGTCCATGCCATACTGCATAGACTCGGCCTGACAAGTCATCACACCGTTCTCATCCAGCACGCGAAAGACGTTCTTGTAGAATTCAACTCCAAACAGCTCGAGTGCCGGTCCAAAGGGGTCGGTGCTGTCCACGAGGACTACATCGTAACTCCCCGCCGGAGCTTCTGCCATGAATTTGACGCCATCCCCGACAATCAGGTCCACCTTCGGGTGGTCATAGGCTGCCGCAATATTTGGAAGATGCTTCTTGCATATCCGTACGACCTCTCCATCGATCTCGACCTGCCGCGCGATCTCAACCTCTGGGTGTAGGACGATTTCACGCAGGGTACCGCCATCCCCACCTCCGATGACGAGGATCCGTTTGGGATTCGGGTGGGTCAACATGGGCACATGGACGATCATTTCGTGGTAGGCGGTTTCATCCCGTTCAGAAAGCATCACACAGCCATCATGGACGAGCAATTTCCCGTGCGTTTCCGTATTAAACAGTTGGATACGTTGGAATTCGCTCTGGATGTCCTCGATGACTTCAGTGACTTTAAAACTGAGACCGGTTGCGCCGGGAAACCATTCAGTATACACCAACCCAACCTCGTTCTCTTCGGTAGGAGGCAAACTCTGCTGCGTCATGATCACAAAAATCCCGTTTATGCCAATCAGTAGCCGAATACAACAGCTGCGAATGTCGAGCCGATGTTCAGCACTTTATGCTCAACGGAGGTCGAAACGATCTGCTTTAGTTCGCGGCCGCGCATGATGAACGCCTCTTTCGCCATCTGACGGACAATCTTCTCAGCGCTTTGCGCAGAACCGCGTGCGGAGTACTCCATGATCACGCCTGGTTCCTCGTGGTTCTTCGGAATTGCCACTGCAACAGCAGCCGCAATCGTCTCGCCCGGAAGGTGAGAGGTGATTGACGCATAAGCGACAGGAGTCAGAGCACCACCCTCCAAGGCCCACGGTTCACGTGACCGTTTGCATCCCGGAGGCAGGATGCTGGAAAGCTTCACAAGGTTCACATCGCCAACCTTGGAGGCGAGCAGGGCGCCGTCAAAAGCGTTTAGAGGAGTGTATCCCTCCGAGGCACCCATGGTGAGAAAGAAACGGGTTGGTCGCGGAATGCCCGGAGCCAATTCACGTGCGTTGCTCTTGGTTGCGGCCATCAGGCTACCACCTGCATTGATTCGGGCTCAATGCTTTTTCCGCTGAACACGTTGTTGGGCAGGCTGCAACTGGGCAGAGCAATCTCTTCCGCCGTTTCCATCATCGGTTTGTGCACACCATTCGCCTGGGAAAGAATGCCGCGTTTCATCTCGACAACGGACATGTTCTGGCTGCCAAGGCGTTCTTCGAGAAGGTCAAAACCTTTCAACGGATCAACGGTGTCGCCGCAAGTAAAGAGATCTACCGCAGCGTAGCCGTACTCTGGCCATGTGTGAATCGCGAGGTGCGACTCTGCAATGACCACCACACCGCTCACACCCCATGGGCTGAAACGGTGGAACACCTTCTCCACGACCGTGGCACCACTGACAAGAGCGGCATCCAGCATCGCTCCTTCAATAGCTTCAAGATTGTCGAGTATGTCTTTGTCACAGTCGTAGAATTCCACCATCAACTGGTGGCCAAGTGCACGTGGCTTCAAGTTCGGATCCTCCAGGTCGCCGGGTTCAGTACCGGCTCTCCTTCCGTGGCTCGCAAGCGAACCGTTGTAAATGAAAAAGCATTTCCACTCCGGCCTAGAAATACGGGGGGGTGGTTATCCAGAGAAACGTCGCCTCACGGCTGGACGTGTTCTCAATTCTAAGCTCGTTTTCACCAGTAGCGTAAAACGTGTTGTGCTTGCCAGCCTTATAATTTTTGTTGGCATGGTGCACAGTCACCTTACCGTTAAGCACATACCCGAATTGTTCACCCGAAAAGGGATCCAGCTTGACTGATTCGCCCGGCATCAAATTCACCCGAACCGGTTCTAAAGTCCTGTTTCCAGCCCCGGGGACGAGTGCGGTGAATCGTCTAACACCTTCCCGTTCAAGTTCAATCGTATCCTCTTCGCGAAAAACGATACGTTCCTGGCTCGGTTTGAAAAAGTCCGAGATGTGAACGTTCAGCGCGTCAAGGATCATCATCAGGCTGTCAATCGAAATCGAGATCTTCCCTCGCTCGAGTTGGCTGATATAACCGGGCGTCAAATCAGCCCTCTCAGCCAATTCCCGCAGGGTCATCTCCGCCGCTTTCCTGAGCCGGTGGATCCGTTTGCCAATTTCTGAAAGCCTGTCAGGTGACATCAGTTCACTAAACTTTTTGTTTTAGTATAATGTGCCTTTCTTGTGGGCGGTAATCTATTCTGATTGTCAACATAATACAAGAGGTAGACCGGACTCTGGAGACAGGTCCGACATGATAGTGAATCTTTCTGTTTGATTATAAGAAACACCAGGATTGCGGACAAAACAAAGGTAAAGTGTTGATAAATAGGAGGGGGAAGCAATATAGGGTCGCTTAGGGTATCTTCAGGAGGCGCGGATTTGTCCTATTTTGACTCAAGTATGGTAAGAGAAGATTTGGAGACGACTCGGTAGTGGGGCAAGTATTCCCTACTATACTTCTCACTATGGTGCATCGCTGGCCAGCTCTTTTCCTCGAGGAAGGGGGTTAGTTGATCGATCTCCTCCCCGCTCAAAGGTTTCAGTAGTCCCTGCCGCGCCCAGGATTTCACACTGTGCCAGGTCTTTTGCAGCTCCGCCGAATCCGGAGCCTTTTGAGTCGAGGCCACTTGTGCTTCTGCCAAAGCTTCCAGGCTGCCACCCGATTTCAGAAACGGCCACAGGTTTACCCGCAGATAGCCATTTCCAATTTCTTCTGTAAGTGGGAGAGAGTCGGGTGGTGTCTCGAATCCCATCGCCATGGCTTCCTGTTGCAGCCACATGACAATGTGATTGGTATCTGTGCCGTAATGGCCCGGACCCATTATCGACTGGTAGACCAACTTGTAGATGTCTTGTCCGGTCATCTCTGGATATCGGTCAAGTTGCTCTCGCAGAATGTTCAGAGTCTCGTTCTGTGGAGGGGCCCAGTCTACAATCGTCCAGCACCAAAGCAGGGAAGCCGACAAAAAAAGGGTTGTGCGTAGGGTGCTCCAGCTCGTCATCAATGCTGTCCCCATTGGATTCTCAAGCTGATTCTGTGTATCGCCCCCAGATCCTCATCGTTCAGGAAAGCGTAATTCGCAGCGATCATCCCAAGATTCAGCCCCGCTCCGTAGGTAAGGCGATCCTCGTCATAGCCGATACGTGCGGAGACGACGTGAGAGATGGTGTATTCGAATCCCGCTTTCACTGAGAGAAAGTCATCATTGCCCCAGGTTTCCGTTCGGGCGACAACTTCAACGACAGGCAGAATCGTAGCCTGAAGCCGTTCAATCTCCAGCTGGTAAGCCGCGCCAACCCGTACTGTAGGAACAATACCCTCTTGCCTGCCCGTGTCCCAGACGAGGATAGTTGTAAGGGCATCCCGCAACTGTGCTCCAACCGTCAATCCCCCAAAAGAGCGGGCATATCCAATGTCGATGCCGAGGCCGTAGGCACGGCTGTCATAAAGGTGTTTGTAGAGAAGTTTAGCCGTACCTCCGAGTTGCCCGTATCTGCCCTCCCGGGCATAGGCGAGTATGAAAGCGTACTCCGAGGCACTCGTGGAACCGGTGATAACCGGCCGATTGGTAGAGCTGAGGGGAAGTGATGGATCGCGCAGGGATTCGCTAAGAGAGATATCATCCACACCTTGTCTCAAGAATCCAAATCCAATGGCGGTTCCATCCGGCTGCATGCGGATGTAATTGGCGTGGTCGACTTTGACCGCACTGGAAAACCGGTCTGCGTGCATCAGGGAGAGGTCATGGTTTGATTCGCTGAAGATCATCGCCGGATTTGCCAGCATGGCGGAGGGGCCACTTGAAATCGCAACGCCTGTTCCACCAAGCGCGAGAAGGCGTGCGCTCGATTGACCTGAGAGATAATCACCCGCGTACTTTGCGCCCCAGTCAAATTCGGCACGAGCCGTTCCGGCCGACGTAATAAGCACTGCAAGCATTAAGATTTTTCTGCATGTGATTGATTTATTCATCTGTTCACTCGCCTTTTTGAGGGCTGTTCGGCGGGAAGAAAGAACACCCTCGCCGAAAACCGCGTTGCATATCGCGTTAATGCGCTGATTCCCTGCACTGTTTACTTCAAAAACATGCGCATTTTGCGTTAGCGGTTCTCCGACAAGGGTGATCTCTTTCAACCCAAATGTAACGATTGAGTCTATATCAGGGCAAGAATCAGATTTAATCTGGAATTACACCCCGAGGATCATCTCGCGTATGTCGCAATTCCCGTGTGGTTAAGGAAGCTCCAATTACTATCTTAACTACTGGGGATCAACCATCAGACTGACCGCTTGACTGGCCGTCAGCATAGAGTTTCTTCCTGACGAGGGTTGGAGGATTCAAAAGATGTCTGAGTGGACTGGCGATGGGACGGTACTGGTTGTAGATGATGAGGAACCCGTTCGTTATGTTTGTCAGCTGATCCTTGAGCAGCGTGGATTCAAGGTACTTACGGCGACCAATGGTCAGGAGGCCGTGGAGATTTACCGTGAGCGGGCTGATGAAATAGATCTGGTTCTTCTGGATATGATGATGCCGAACATGAGCGGTGACCAGACGTTTAAGATGCTACGGGAAATTGATGCCTCTGTCCGCGTGGTTCTCTCGAGCGGTTTCCCGGAGGATGAAATCTCGGACGATGTTAATTTCAATCCTAACGCATTTATCCAGAAACCATTTCTGCCGGATGAATTGATCAAAACCATCAGTGCAGTTTTCTCTGCGAAATAGCCCAAGTTCTCGGTCGACGACAAAATATTTTCAATAGAAAAACGGGGCAACAATGTTGTCCCGCTTTTTTAAACAAGATGTTCTTTGCCGCTATTCGTATCTCAGGCTTTCGATAGGATCGAGTCGGCTCGCTTTCCACGCAGGCCATGTACCGAACACCAGGCCGATGACGCTGCAGAAGATGATTCCGAGGAAGATACTCCAGATCGGAATGGCGACCGGGAGGTCTGCCGCTTTTCCGAGTATGAATGCTGATCCTACCCCTATGCCAACTCCGATCAAAGCCCCGATTTCCGTCAGGATGATCGCTTCCACGAGGAACTGGTAGAGGATGCTTCGCCGTCTCGCTCCCAACGCCTTGCGCACTCCAATCTCGCGGGTTCGCTCCGTAACAGAGACGAGCATGATGTTCATGATTCCCACGCCAGCGACGACGAGGGCGATGCTTGCGATGCCGAACGCGGCGATCTTGATCCACTTCGTCATGTTGTTGAACGTATCCACAAGCTGGTTGCTGTAGAAGGTGGCGAAGTTGTTTTCCTCGCCCGGTTTCAGTCCACGGGCTGCGCGCAGTGCTGCTACTGTCTGGTCAATCCCCTCCTCGATTTTTTCAGGTTCATGCACCTGCACAGTGATGAACCAGCTTCGTCCCGTACCCCACCAGCGTGTCCAGAGGGTAATGGGGATGATGCAGTGGTGGTCGGAGCTGTCGTTGAACATGCTCCCGCGTTCTTCGAGCACACCGATCACCTGCACCCGATGGCCGTTCATCGTAACGAACTGTCCGACCGGGTCCTGGAAGGGGAAAATATGGTTGGCGACACCCGATCCGAGAACCACTACAGGGCGACCGAAGTGTACATCCATATCCGTTAAAAACCGTCCGCGATCAACCATGTAGCCGTTGTTGGGCGCAAATCCGGGGACACCACCGGCGACAACGATATTCGGATTCGTCGATTTGTCCTTATAACGGACAGTCACCTGGTACTGCCAGACTTCCGGGGCGACGATCTTGGCCATGGGGACGTTGTCCTCGATGGCATGGACCTCTTTCCAGCCGATCTTAGGCCAGTGGTGGAAACGATTGCCTGTGTTGATTGAACGCTCAAACGCCTCAACCTGAAAGACTCCGGCAGTGAGGACAGACATCTCGGTCTCGACACGCTTCTGAAGCCCGCGGATGACAGACATGGTGGCGATGATGGTCATAACCCCGATGATCACACCGAGCAGGGTCAGTCCGCTGCGCAGTTTCTGCGAGATGATGTTGCTTACCGAGAGGTGGAAAGATTCACGCAAATTCATCGTCCTACTCCTGCCGCAATGCGACGATGGGGTTCAGCCGCGCCGCTTTTGCTGCTGGGAACATTCCGAACAGCAATCCGATGACTCCTGAAAAACCAATTGCTAGGAATGCCAGCCAGAGCGGCAGTGAAACAGGTAGCTGGGATTGAAGCGCTGAACCTGCCAGCGCCGCAAGTCCAAGTCCGATAACGCCCCCCAGCATGCAGATCAGCATCGCCTCGACGAGGAACTGCAAGAGGATATCTGTCGTTTTTGCGCCTACAGCTTTCCTCATGCCGATTTCCCACGTACGCTCCGCGACCGAGACGAGCATGATGTTCATGATGCCCACGCCGCCAACAAGCAGCGCGATGCCGCCTATGATCAGCCCGGCGGCATAAACCCCAGCAGTGATCTGCTTATAAAAATTCTCCAGCACTTCCTGCCGGTTGATCACGAAGTTGTCCTCTTCCAGCGGCATCACATTTCGGCTTCGACGCATCAGGAAAGTGAGTTCATCAACCAAGGCATCAATTTCAACGCCTTCCTTCGCCTTGGCTGCGATCTCAATCGAACGCCGTCGTCCGAATGTGTTCTGGAAAGTCGAGAGGGGCATGACTACGCGATTATCGAGGCTGTTGCCAAAGAGTTCACCGCTTCGTTCGAGAATGCCGACGACTCGGTAAACCTTGTTGCCAATGCGGAGTTTTCGTCCGAGCGGATTGATTGATCCAAAGAGCTCTTCCTGAATGTCTTTTCCGATTACACAGATGTCGCGGCCTGTGCGCATGTCGCTCTCAGACAGGAATCGCCCGACCTCGACACCAAAACCATTCACCTGAACGTAACCGGGAGTAGAGCCGATTACCTGGACACGCTCGATCAGGTTGTTACGGTAGCCGACAGCCCGCCTCGTTCCCGTTCCTGCACCGATCGCTTCCGAGAGTTCGCTGAACTGGGTGACGTACTCGTAATCATCCGTAGTAATCGGTGGACGGTTGATGTACTTCCACCACGAACCATCGGTAATGATCCAGGGCCATTTGTCGATGTAGACTGTGTTGCTGCCGAGCACGGCAATCTGGTTCTGGAAGGAACGGTTGAGTCCCTGGATGATCATCAGCATCACCGTAACGGTGATCACACCGATGACAATACCAAGCGTAGTTAGCATCGAGCGGGTTTTATTGGCGAGAAGGGCTTTCACAGCGATGCCGAATCCCTCACGGATACTATAAATGGACTTGCCCACGATACACCTCGCGGCATGATCAGTCCGGCTTCGTGATGGGAACAGCAGAGAAGAGAAGTTGCTGCGTTCCTGGTTTCCCCGGCTGTCTCCCGCCCCTAACGTTAGACAACCGAGGGTATATCTATGTTACTCTTTTCATTTATTCCGCATGATCCTTATTAGATCAGGTTTGTGAAGTCGTAGTTAAACCATTCATTTTTGGTTGCGTCATGAATACCGATAGTCTTTTTCCGCTTTTCCTTTGGATTAAAACTCATGCCAAATCCAATTCTATCGATTTTTCTATTGTCGGGAAGTACAATACCATTTATGGGTTCATCAGACTTTAATAATACTCTATAATCGACTGTTCCAAATAAAACGACATCAAAAAAGATTAATTTTGGAGAAACGTCAAAACGAATTATAACTTGGTGGTTATAACTTACATCTTGATTTATATTATCATATAAAAACATATACTCTGGGATATCAGCATTATATCTACAAATATCAACTAACGTCTTCCATTGATTAAATACTTTAATCATTATTTCTTTCGGTAAGGTAGCCCAAAGAAATTCAACTGCTATTTTTGCTATTGTTTTCTTAGCATCATCATTAGAAATGTCATATTCTACTTTTATGTCTGATAATTCCCTTTTTTGCATTACTATTCCAGGTATTTTAGATCTAAATATAGTATTACAATCTGATTCTATATATCGTTTCCATTCTTCATCCTTAAATTCATTAAGATCCTCTTCTGATCTTAATCCTTTACTGATATCTTTAGCTAATTTCCCTTCCCAGTACCGTTTGGACATATTTTCGTCCATAATCATAATACTGTCGTTCATATTTTGTGGTAACACCGTTATCTCACCACCACGATACTCCATTTCTATTCTCTTACCATCATTAGGATCAATTCCATGAATACGGCTATTAGTAAGTACTATCCTTTCTAGATTCTCAATTTTTAGTTTAAAAATAGCATTAATAATTCGTTTATCTTTCAATAACAACATATCAACGTTTGATCCGAAATAACTATTACATTCAGTACAAACGTCTTTTATTTTGAATAATCCATAAAAAGCAGCAGGAATTATATGTTCTCCGTCTTTTCCCCTCTGATTGAAAGGGGGAAGCTCCTTACCACAAATAATGCAGTTGGTTAAAAATGCTCTCATATCAACTATTTAATGGCCTCAAATGATGGAATGATATTTATCTCTATTCGTATCGCAGCGCCTCTATCGGATCCAGCATGCTGGCTTTCCATGCTGGCCACGTGCCAAATACCAATCCGATAACGCTACAAAAAACAATGCCGATAATGATGCTCCAGGCCGGTACAGCCACAGGCAGATTAGCCGCACCGCCGAGCAGGAAGGCCGCCGCCACTCCGATGACAACGCCAAGCGCCGCACCGATCTCCGTCAGGATCACTGCCTCCAGCAGGAATTGGCCGAGAATGCTGGATCGCCTTGCACCGAGAGCCTTTCGAATGCCGATTTCGCGTGTCCGCTCCGTCACCGTCACCAGCATGATGTTCATAATGCCGATGCCCGCCACGAGCAGCGCGATGGAGGCGATGCCGAATGCCGCGATGCCGATCCATTTTGTCATCTGGTCAAACGTATCCACGAGCTGGTTCGAGTGCCAGATCGCAAAGTTGTTTTCTTCGCCCGGTTTCAAACCGCGAGCGCTTCGCATGACAACGGTGGTCTGTTCAATCGTCTCTTCGATATTTTGCGGGTCTGCCGCCTGTACGGTGATTACCCAGCTACGCTCGTAACCCCACCAGTTGTTGAAGGTGGTGATTGGTACGGCAAGGATGTTGTCGGCGTTTGAATTGAGCATGCTGCCCTGTTCCGCGAGTACGCCGATCACCTGGGCGCGTTGTCCGTTAATCGTCACATATTCGCCCACCGGATCACGGAAGGTGAAGAGTTTTTCGGCGATTGCATGGCCGAGGACAACCACGGGCCGTGAATACTGAACGTCAGGTTCGCTCAGGAATCGGCCGTGTCCCATCGTCCAGCCGTTGTTAAACGCTGAAGCGGGGACGCAGCCAAAGGTTGTGTTGTTGGGATTGGTCGCTTCATTCTTGAATTTTATGACCGTGTTCCACTTGTGAACTTCCGGAGCAACGAACCGCGCGGACTCCACATGTTCCTCAATTGCCCGGACTTCTGTCATTCCGATTTTCGGGCGATATTCCCGCCGTCTGGGTCCGACGTGGATTCCCACCTGTACTTCAAATTGTTGGACCTGAAAGACGCCGGCGGATAGCGCGGACATCTCATCTTCCATCAGCTTGTCGAGGCCGCGGATGATCGACATCGTAGCGATAATCGTCATCACTCCGATAACCACACCGAGCAGCGTCAACGAACTTCTCAGTTTGTTGCCGACGATGCTCGCGATGGAAACCCTAAATGATTCGTTCAGGTTCATCTGTCGCCTCGTTTACTGCTGACGCAGTGCTGCTATCGGATCCATCTTCGCCGCTTTGGCAGCGGGGAAGATGCCAAAGACCAATCCTACTAAAGCCGAAAATCCAACCGCCGCGATTGCCAACCAGACTGGCAGCACCGCAGGCAAGGAATTCTGGAGAGCCATTCCTCCAAGGAAGGCAAATCCAATTCCTATTGCACCGCCGAGCATACAGATCATCATGGCTTCAATCAGGAATTGCCAGAGGATATGGCTGGTGCGGGCGCCAACGGCTTTGCGCATCCCCACTTCCCAGGTTCTCTCCGTTACGGAGACGAGCATGATGTTCATGATCCCTATGCCACCCACAAGGAGGCTGATTCCACCGATGATGAGTCCTGCTCCATAAACACCTGCGGTCATCGTTTTATAGAAATCTTCCAGCGCTTCCTGGCGGTTGATCGCGAAGTTGTTTTCGTCGAGAGGTTTTAGTCCTCGAGCGCTGCGCATGATGCCTGTCAGCTCGTCAATCAATTCGTCCATATCAGTATCTTCGTAGCCTCGAACTGCAATGTCTACGCTGCGGTACCGACCGAAGGAATTGATGAATGTCTGGATCGGAATGATGATGATGTTGTCGCGTGACTGGCCGAACATGCTTCCCTGTTCTTCCAGAATTCCAACCACTCGGTAACTGTGTCCACCGATTCGAATGTCCTGGCCGAGCGGGTTGCGAGAACGAAATACTTCTTCCACGACGTCGGTCCCGATCACACATGTTTTACGCGAGGACCGATTATCAGCATCCGTGATGAAACGTCCAAATTCCGGGAATGTGCTCCCGACCAGCGAATAATCAAAGGTGGTTCCCATGATTGCGACACCGGACATCGCTTCGTCGCGGTAGGCGATCGTGCGCCTTGTATAAAGCTGTGGAGCGACGGCCTCAGCGAGCTTGCACCGGCTCTTCACCTTCTCGAAATCATCCATCGTGAGCTTGGGGCGATTGATGTATTTCCACCATTCATCGTCCCAGACCCAGGGCCACCGCTCGATATAGACCGTGTTGCTGCCCAGGAATGAAATCTGTTGCTGGAAGGAGTTGTTCAACCCCTGGATGATCATCATCATCATGGTCACGGTTACAACGCCGATGATGATGCCAAGGGTTGTCAGGATTGTTCGCGTTTTATTGGCGAGCAACGCCCGATTCGCCATGCTGAAACCTTCCACCAGACTGGCGAAGAAATGTCTGAAACGTCGAAACATGAAACGCACCCCTCCAGTGCAACTGCGGATTCAACGTCCGTCAGGCGGAGGCTGAATCGTATTTGCTATCCATGGCAGCTTGTCGAACCCCATCGCCTTTATAGCTCGGTGTCTGGCGAATGTCGCTGTTGATTTCGCCGTCCAGCAAACGCACGACCCGATGCGCATACTTTGAGATGTCCTCTTCGTGAGTCACCAGCACGATGGTGTTACCCTGTCTGTGGAGTTGACCGAAGAGGTCCATGATCTCGTAGCTTGTGCGGCTGTCCAGGTTGCCTGTTGGCTCGTCAGCCAATAGCAGGCTCGGCTTATTCACCAATGCCCGTGCTACGGCCACCCTCTGGCGCTGACCACCCGAAAGCTCGTTGGGTTTGTGGGTCATACGGTCTGCAAGACCAACGCGATCCAGCGCCTCAGCAACAAGCTCGCGACGTTTTGCCTTGGGAAAGCCAGCGTAAATCAACGGTAGCTCAACGTTGTGAAAAGCATCCGCGCGAGGCAGCAGGTTAAAGGTCTGAAAGACGAAGCCGATCCTGCGATTGCGGATATCCGCCAACTCGTTGTCGGTCATCTTGTCAACACGCTCACTAGTCAGGCTGTAAATGCCGTCCGTGGGCGTGTCAAGGCACCCGATGATGTTCATCAGAGTGGATTTTCCCGACCCCGAAGGACCCATAATGGCGATGTATTCACCCTCTTCAATCGTCAGATCCACACTCTTCAGAGCTGGGACTTTGATCTGGCCGATTTCGTAGGTCTTGGATATCTTCTCAAGCTCAATTATGGCACTCATAATCGACTCCGAATTACAACCTGTTTACTCCGAGCTGTCCGCGACGGCAGTTTCTGTTGCTTCTTCTTCAAGCCCTTCCGGCTTGGGTGGAGCCTGATAGCTGACAATCTTTCCGCTATGCAGGTCGCGGGATAGCAGACGGAAGGGGCCGGTGACCACGAGGTCGCCCTCGTCGATGCCACTCAGTATTTCAAAATGGGTGTCCGAATAGATGCCCAGTCTAACCGGTTCTGCCCAGACGGTGTCATTCTTTACAACAAACACGACTTCCACTGGGTCGTTCTTCTCCATCTTCTTCGGGGCTGGAGCTTCGGCTTCGCCGCCTTCAGCTTTATCGTCCTTGTCCTTATTCGTTTTTTTCTTGCCGCTATTGCGGGCATCGTCGGCGAATTTGTTCTCTTCGGAAAGGGTACGAACCGCGACAGCCTCCTGCGGAAGAACAAGTGTGTTGCTCCGGCGGTCGGTGATAATCTCAACCGTGGCGCTCATGCCCGGGCGAAGCTCCTTTACGTATTCCGTGACCGAGACGGTGACGTTGAAGTTGGTCACCTCTTCAGCCGTGCCGCTTCCCTGGACAACGCCGGAATGAGCGATTTCTGTTACTACGCCTTTGAAACTGGTGTCCGGCATCGCGAATACTTCAATTTCGACATCGTCACCAAGGGCGACCAGGACCACATCGTTCTCGTTGACTTCAACATCCACTTCCATCTGGTCCAGCTTGGAGACGACCATGATCACATCTTCGCTGAATGTCGCGCCGATGGCCATCTCACCAACCTCTTTACTCAGGCTGGTAACCGTTCCTTCGATGGGGGAGTAGAGGCGAGTTTTGTCATAGGAATCCTGCGCCTGATCCACATTCGCTTTCGCCATGTCGACCTGAGCGGTCAGGTTCTTGAGTGTCGCAACGGAAGCCTCGAGTTCAGCATCGCTGGAGAGTTTGGATTTGTACAACTCCCGGACGCGCTTGAGTTTGCTCTGAGCCTCTTCAAGCTGTGCCTCGGCACTCCTCAGACTGTACTGCGTCTGGTCGAGCTGGGCTTTGTAGTTCTCGTCTTCGATTTTGACCAGCAATTGGCCTTTCGAGACAATGTCACCTTCCTCGGCGCCGAGGAAGAGGATTCGCCCAGAAACGTTCGCGCTGATGTTGACATCGATTTTGGGCTGAATTTTTCCGGAAGCCGTTACGGTCTGGACAAGGCTGTCCAGAGAAGCGTAGGTGACATCTACCTTGTCGCCCTTGGGACCACTTTTAGTCGCCACATTTGCAATAATTAATCCAGCAACGATGACGACTGCACCGATAATGATCCAGAGACGTTTCTTGTTAACCTTCCTGCTCACCGGGAAACCTCCTCAAGCGACACACCGAGATCACGCTCAAGCGTCGCCAGCGTTGTGAAATACTCCAAAACAGTTACGAGATACTGGTTCTCAGCCGAGATGAACGTTACCTGTGCGCTTCGCAGGCTGAGTTGGTCAGATGCGCCGATCCGATACCGCTCCTGCTCAAGTGTCAACTGACGCCGGGCGAGGTCACGGTTACGGTCGAGTACCTGAATTTGCTGGAAAAGATTTTCAATGCTGCGCCACTCGCTGCGTACTTCGGACATCACTGTCTGGCGCATTGCGAATTCGTTATAAACCGACTGGCGCTTAGTAACTACAGCGTTCTGACGGTTGTATTCACGCTGGAAACCGTTGAAAATCGTCCAGTTCAGGCTGAATCCAGCGTAGGAGCTGACATCTTCCGGCCAATAATGGTAGTCGCCTGCAGTCGATGAATTGCTGTAGTTCCTCCCATAGCGGTAGTTCCAGCTAAGCGAGGGCAAGTAAGAACTCGAATAGGTCTTTACAGCTAGATCGTTGATTTTCACAGCGTTCTTGGCCGTTTTGAAATCGGGACGACTCTGAAGCGCGGTGTTCACGAGGATGTCGGATTCGACTTCTGGAAGTACAGGAGTCAGATCTCCAGAAACCGGATAGGTGCTGTCCAGGTGAATGCCGACCGAGAGGTTTAATGCTTCGCGTCCGTTCTGGAGCGACTGCTCGGCTTGAAGAACTGTATTCTGTTGAGTACCGAGGTCAATTTCCGCCTGCATCACATCAAGTTCGATCACATCGCCAGTCTGGAAACGGGCTCGCGCCAAACGGAGAGATTCTTCGCGCTGTCCCAGAATCTCCTGCTGGACTGCCAGGTTTTCCCTGGCAAGCAGGAAATTGTAGAACGCCGTTTTGACCTGAGCAATCAGAACATCACGGCTGCGTTCTGTATTCAGAAAGATGTTCTCAAGCTGAAGCTTTGCGGACTTGATCCCCCAGAGCCGCGAACCACCTTCAAAAATGGATTCGCTGGCGTTGAAAGAGACACTACTGCTGCTGGTCTCGAGATCAATCTTGCCGATCGGAGTGTAGTCGTCATCGTAGACTGTATAGTCCTTGTAGGTGGAACTCCCGTAGCTGGCATTTGAAGTGATCGTCGGCAGGAATTGTCCGATGGCGCTGGCGCGCAGCATTCCAACGATACGCTCTCCCTCCACAGCTTGGCGGTAAGTGTACTCGTGGTCAATGGCAAGCTGGACCAAATCATCGAGAGTCATCGCCTCGTCTGTCTGGATCAGAGGCGGTTCGGTTGGATTGGCGGCCAGAGCAGAGGCGCTGACAATCATCAGGCCAAAGAGGAATAAGGCTATCTGGCGTACACCATACTTGCTGCGGTTCATGCGTTCCTCGCAGTTCCTTTTGGGTTTACCCTTATCAGACTACAATTCCAACAGCTTTGTTACAGCTATTTTCTACATCGCCGTTCCGGTCAGGAGCGACGTAATCAAAGTCAGGCCAAGAAAAACAACCAGCATCCAGAGAATTCCGCGTTTTGCATCCACTTTAGCGGCGATCGCCACACCAATGCCAGCAACAACGGCTTCCCAGATACGGAAAATGTCGAACACCTGCAAGATCTTGTGAAGAGTGCTTTGCGGATCAGCTTTGCTGATAATCCCGAGTCCCAACTGTGCGCCGTAGATATCGCCCGTCATATTCATCAGGATAGCACTCAGCACAAAGGAGATGAAGCTGATGACGCCGGCCCACCAGAGAATGCTCCAGTAGTGACCGAACTTCATCGATCCACCCAGAATGACATTGCCAACCAGAAGTGCGAGCAACGTCATGATAAATTTCATGATGAAGGTGTTAATGATCGGGCCGAGATAGAGGCCAAGCTTCATGAAAGTGCCATTCGACTGCCGTTCAACGACCTGATCCGCCTGTTCCTGGGTGAGTCGTCCCTGTTCGACCATCTCGCCGACCCTGTTCTGCATCTGTTGAATGCTGAAATCGTGGACGACATCACCTGCTATAACCATGAAAATGATCAGGCCCAGAATGGTAAGCAGCAATGGAACCCACCACTGCCCTGGCTTGGCCAATGCCCCCCTCATGGCTGCCGATGGTTCGGTAATCACAGAAATCAAACGGGAAAATGGATTTGTTGCGACAGCGGATTCAGCACCAACTGCCACATTTTCGTTGGTTTCCTGCGTTTCGGACATGATCCCTCCCTCACGTTCTCCCTAATCCACCCAATCCACGCGATGAGGTGTCCCCTCCGAGCTGTCACCCCACCGCTACCTATGTTCAGCAACTACCGTGCCTCTTGTTCTCAGGTCTAAGTCTAAGTTTTTCTCAGGTTTCTCCTGTGCAACCTGTGGCATAATGCACCACACTGTGTGTGACAGAGTAGCATAATGGTGCATCTCGCCGCCCAGATATGGCTGAATTTGGACTCAACTCCTTAGAAAAACAAACCCTCGCTCCATCTTATGAGAACGAGGGCATTATGAATTTGTTCTGGAAACAGTCTATTTAAGAGCTGCTTCCAGGATTTTTGCCGACCTCTCGACCAGAGTCTTCGGGTCAACCAGCAGTCCGGCGGAGATCATCGCGTTGTCGAGGAGCATTTTAGCCGCCTCCGAAGCCAGTTCTGAGCGATTTTCGTCTGTTCGTAGCTCCGCCATCCGTTTCAGGATCGGATGGGCCGGATTGACCTCCAGGTTCATCGATTGGCTCGGGTGGGTTCCCTTGGTCATCGACTGCATCGCACGCTGCATTCCGGTAGTGAACATCTCGTCCGGGTTGACGAGAACTGCGGCGCTTCTGACGAGGCGTTTAGAGATGTGGACCTCCTTCACAGCGTCACCAAGTTGTTCCTTGATCCACTTCGCGAGGTCATTGGCGTCCTGTTCGGGCAAAGAGTCCTGTTTTTTCTCTTCACCGGCGTCCTCTTCTTTTTCTTCGAGCTTAAGATCTTGCTGGTCCGCCGAGATGATCGGCTTCTCGCCATGTTCGCGCAGGCTGGTCATCACAAAGTCATCAACCCCCTCGTAGCAGTAGAGGACCTCATATCCACGGTCGGTGAGGGTTTCCACGTAGGGGCCGGCCTCAATCGCTTCCCGGCTCGGTCCCGTGATGAAGTAGATCGCTGGTTGCCCCTCAGGCATCCGCTCGAGGTACTCGTCGAGGCTGGTTCGCTTCTCAGGTTCTTTCGAGGATTCGTAGCGGAGGAGCTTCGCCAGCTCGGCCTTGTGATCGTGGTCGGTGGCGACGCCCTCCTTGATGAAAATTCCAAACTCACGGAAGAACGTGTTGTACTTATCAGCATCCGATTCCGCCTCCTCGGCGAGGAATTTGATCAGCCTTCCAGTGAGGACACGTCGAAGCTTCGCCACTAACGCGCTATCCTGCATCGTCTCGCGGCTTATGTTCAGCGGAAGATCCTCGCTGTCCACAACTCCGCGAATAAAGCGGAAATACTCCGGTAGTAGCTCTTCCACCTGATTCTGGATCATCACCCGTTTGCAGTAGAGCGCCAGCCCCGGTTCCATCCGGCCCAGTCCGAATCCCTCGGTATTTCGTCCCGGCACGAAGAGGAGGGAACGGATCGCGAGGGGAGCGTCGGCGTTGAACTGGAAACTGTAAGTCGGTTCGTCGAAGGCGTTGGCGATGAAACCGTAAAATTCCTTCAGCTCCTCTTCCGTCACCTCGTTCTTCGGTTTTGTCCAGAGCGGCTGAACCGTGTTCACCTGCTCGCCGTTAACCAGAATGGGGAAGGGGACGAAGTTGCTGTAATGCGTAATCAGGCGTTTGATCGTATCCACATCGGCGAACTCTTCCGAATCTTCCTTCAGATCGAGGGTGATCGTCGTTCCGCGGGGCAAGTCCTCGGCTGAGCGTAACGTGAACTGTCCTGTGCCATCGCTCGACCAAACCACCGGCTCGGCGTCCGTCTGCCAGGAGTGGGTGTGAACCGTAACCTTCTTCGCCGCCATGAACGCCGAATAAAACCCGACGCCGAACTGGCCGATCAGGTTCATGTCCACACTCTTCCCCTCCGCTATCTGCTTCAGGAATTCACGGGAGCCGGAGTGGGCGATGGTGCCGAGGTTCTGCTGCGCCTCTTCGCGGGTCATGCCGATTCCGGAATCGGTGATCGAGAAGGTTTTTGCGTCCTTGTCCACCTCGATCCGAATTTCCAGCGGGCCATCCGTATCGGGGCCGTCGGCCTTTTTCGTCAAGATCAGGTGGCGCATCTTCTCGGAGGCGTCCGATGCATTGCTGATCAACTCGCGGACAAAGATCTCCTTATCGGTGTAGAGGGAGTTGATCACGATGTTCAGCATGTTCGCGACTTCGGTCTTGAATTTCAGCGTCTGCGTTTTTCCGGACTTGTTGCTCGTTTCAGCCATCTTCTCTGTTTCTCCTGCTATCGTTGTTTGTCTTATGAGTCGCTATCCTCTGGGAATTTGATCCCATCCGCCCCCGCCTCTTCCACGAGTTCATCCTCCTGCACGTACTGGACCTCTTCGATGGCGGCTTTACGGTCTCCGCTGGCGAATCCATGCATCACCGTCTGGGAAGTAAACTGCATAGAGCCGAATAGTCTGCTCTTTCTTTTAGCGATAAGGATTCCAACGCCTATGAGGCCAATGAAAGCTACGGCAAGCGTGATGATAACATCCACAGTCTACCCCCAGTTTGTGAATTGTTATGCAATCCCCTTGCCAGTTGGGTCACTTTGGAGATGGTGGTCCTAAGTCTTTGTATATTAACAGAATAAAGGGTTGTTTTGTAGTGCGGTTTCGGCATGTGGGGAAGGGTTTGTGATTATGTGGCTGTCAATATGGCAGTTAATCTGCCTCGAGACCGTTTGGAAGCTTGACTTGTTAGTCAAATCGGGTTTCTCTTTTGAATAGACTGTCTGGGGATCACCATGCGACCCTTCGGTTCACTGGTGATGACAGGTTCAGAAAACCGATCCAAAAGAGTCGGGTCACCAGTAATCCGCAGCGTCCTTGCAACGACACTCTTCATGTCCGTTCTCTAATTAGAGGATCTTTTTTGGTTTTGCTGGTACGCGCAGCCTTGCACCGGCACAGCGCGGCACGTCAGGTGCCTAGTCCCATTTGCGAGGTTTGAAACTGCTGCGATCTCCGAGCATCTCGTACATTTCACGCTCGTGTTTCGAGAGTTTTTCAGGCATGACAATGGAAATTTCAGCGATCAGGTCGCCCCGTTGACCACCTCGCTTGGGCAAGCCACGGTCCGGGATGCGGAGTTTTTGCCCTGAGGAGGAGCCGGGTTTGACCGAGACACGTATTTTGCCGTCCAACGTGGGCAATGTGACCTTGGCTCCGAGCGCGGCCTCCCAGGGGGCAACGGGGAGGGTGATGTGCAGGTTCTGTTCCCTCACCTTAAAAAGGTCGTGGGGCTTGAACCGGATTTTCAGGTAGAGGTCGCCGTGGTTGCCACTCGCGCTACGGCCACCCTGACCCTGGATACGGATTTTCATTCCATCATGCGCAGCATCGGGGATGGTCACATCCAACGTTTTTGAACCCGGCTTCAAATCACCATCGGGACCAATTTCGGTCGTATTGATCGTGAACCGCTTCTTCCCGCCCGCGATCACCTCCTCGAGGGTCAGATCCAGAATCGCCTCGTGGTCCTGTCCACGCGATCCCCGCGCAGTGAATCCACCCGTCCCGCCGAAGGGATTCTGACGGGTACGTGCTGCGCCACCGCTACCCTGGCCAAAAATGAAGTCGAAGAAGTCGCTGAATCCGCCGAAACCGAAACCACCACCGCCGGGACGTCCTCCGCCAAAACCGCCTTGCCCAGTTCCGCCACCGAACCCGCCCGCCATATTCTCCCAGCCGGGAGGTGGGCGAAAATCCTGGCCGGGCTGCCAGCCAGCGCCAAGCGCATCATACCGTTTGCGTTTGACCGGGTCTTTCAGGACTTCGTAGGCCTCGCCGATCTCTTTGAATTTCTCTTCGGCACCGGCCTCTTTGTTCACATCCGGGTGGTACTTGCGGGCGAGTTTACGATAGGCTTTGTGAATCGCCTCGTCGCTCGTCTTTCGGTCAACACCGAGTATCTTGTAGTAATCTTTGTATTTCATGGTTCGATGGGTTTCCTGCTAACCTCGTGGAATATACCACCAATGATCTGGGGACGTTCCGACTGCTCTGCGCCTCTCCGTTCCGGACGAAAAAAACGCCCCACCGAAATCTTCGATGGGGCGCAGAGAAATGTCGAAAAGAAATTACTGAACCGTCCCGACCTTGACCTCGTCGATATAGATGGGTTCAGCCATTGAATAGGCCGCAATAACTTTGAACATCGTTCCGTCAAAGTAGCCATTATCTGGATTTAAGAAGGGAAGATCGGCGACAACTGTATCGCCGTCTGCAAACATCGACCATTCATCTGTATCCAAGTCGAATTCGAATGCAAGCTCGAACCAGGTTTCGAGGGGATATGTGTAGCTGGTCTGAATCCAACCGTTTTCATCACGGTATTCAAGGGTGCCGTAGTTCCAGATTCCGGTTAGAATGAAGCTGGTGCCGTCCGTATCCTGGAAGAAGATGTTTGCAACCTTGTCGCTGGCAGTGCAATACATCATCATTTCAACCCTGATATGACCTGTCAGGTTGTCAATGTTATCCATGAATACGTTCGCGTAGTCAGTAGTGCTGTTATCCACAAGCTGAGCACTTCTTGAGCCTTCATAGACTGGGTCGTCTGCAACGAACATACCCACATCTTCAGCGCTTCGGTCAATGACGTTCCAGGAAATGCCCCCTTGTGTAACCGGGACATAACCGACTGCCATATCTTCAAAACTGGTGGAAGCGATGACGTTGAATGCGGGCGCGCTGATATAAATGAATGCTTCATCCGTGTAATCGGAGGTCGCAATGTCCGTGGTGGCACACACCCGGTAATAGTTGTTCATATCGACATAGGGAGATTCATCCACAAAGCTGGTTACATCCGCGCCGGAGGTCCGGACCACCTCCCAGGAATTACCCTCAATTCGGCGCTCCACAGTATAGCCGTGTTCAGCGCTTGAATTGTCCTGCCATGTCACGTTGACATTCGGGAATCCGTTGTTGTCGACGAGTTCAAGGTAGAGGTCGGTCGGGGCGTAGAGCGATGTTGTCAATTCGACCGTGGATGAGGGTTCCGATTGACCAGTTTCCGTCAGAGTAACCACGCGGTAAATGTAATTGACGCCCGGTGTGACGTCATAATCTGTCCAGGTCGTGGTGTTGCCGTCCACTGTCTCCAGTTCTGTCCAGGTACTCCCCTCGTCCACAGACCGATCAATCTCGAATCCAGTGTTATAGCTGGCAGGATCATCCCAGCTAAGGGTCACCCAGTTTTCGCCGTGACTCTCGACCATTAAATTGGTAGGCGCATCAATGCCGAAAGTGAATTCCACCGAGTTCGAGTAAGCTGAATCCATTGAGCCGTAGATGGCCTTGATCCGAAACATGTAAGTAATTCCACCGACGAGTTCGCCGACAGTGTAACTCGTTTCGTCGAGATCCAACTCTGCGATCAATGACCAGTTGTTGCCACCATCTTCGGAGATTTCAAGCTCATAGCCATCTTCGTTGTCGGATGGGTCGTCCCAGCTCAATTCCACCCAGTCTGTGCCGTTGTTGACAACCTGCAGGTTTTGCGGTGCATCGGCATCGAGCGAGTAGTAGGCGGTGTTGGAGTATGCGGATTCCATGTCATCGAGAAATGCATAAACCCGGAACCCGTAATTCACGCCGACTTCAGGATCGTAGTACCAGTAATCTGTGTTGTCTCTTCCGACCTGATCGAGCAATGCCCATGAACCATTATCGATTTGAATCTCGATTCCGAATCCGTCCTCTGTGGAGGAGTTATCCCACCACGAGACGACAAGTGCATCAGACATCGGGTTGATCGTCAGGTTGGATGGTGCGTCCGGAGCCTCGGCTTCGTCATCCTGGAAAGAGTCAAGAAGATCACTACAACCAAGCGAGAATGCCGTAACAAGAATGGTAACTAACAGGAATGGAATCCATGCGGAATGGGATTTCATCTTTCCCCCAAAAAATAAATAGAATAGCAGTCATGCGGGGCGAGATGAGTCATTGTTTCTAATTCGCCTCGAACTGCGCCAGTTAAAATCGTAAGAAGTAAGCTCGTGCAAAAAAAAACGATCTGTGCAGAATCTGTTCGAACGTTAATGAACGGAGGCTCGATTCAAACCTAAGTCCAACTAAAGGCTAATTATAACACGGTTTGGTGTCCGGGGTCACACTCCGGCTCTCTATTTTTACACCTCAACAAGAATCAACTCTTCCTGATCTGTTCCCTCGGCAAGAAGGGGATTACCGTTTGCGTCGATCAGGACATTGTTCTCACTCCGTACCCCGAATTCGGGGAGATAAACACCCGGTTCAATGGAGAAACAGGTCCTCGGAATGAGGGGACGGTCGTCCTTCGTCTCGAGGTTGTCGATGTTGGCGCCGTTCCCGTGGTCGTACCAGGTGATGCTGTGTCCGGTGCGGTGGAAGAAATACTCGCCAAATCCAGCATCTTCGATCACCTTGCGAGTGGCGTCGTCGATTTCCCCGCCTGTAACTACTTCACCGGATGCCAGACGGCTTTTAACTAAAGCGTACCCTGCGCGCCGCGCATCACGGACCAGCTCCCAGACTTTGACGACTTTTTCCGGTGGGGCGTCGCCCAGGTATCCCATCCATGTCTGGTCGGCGTACACAGCACCCGGACCAATCTCCTTGGCCCACAAGTCGATGAGTAGAACGTCGCCCGGCTTCAACAGCGCGGAATTCTCCGGCGAAGGGGAGTAGTGAGGGTCGGATCCGTGCTCGTTCGCGCCGACAATGGGGTCGCCCTCCGAGGTTAATCCGTTCTTTTTGAACTCGCCCGTGATATACTGCTGAATCTCGTACTCCGTCGGCGGATTTCCGGTGCGAATACGCTCCCCAGCCAATTGGAATGCTTCGTGTGCAATCCTGCGGCAATGCTCTGCGGCGCGGAAGTGGCTGGCGATTTGTTCATCATCCAGAGATGCCTCGAAATACTGGATCAATTCACCGGAGCTGACAACATCCACCCCGAGCGAACGGACCAGTTCAATTGTGCCGGCATCCACCCAGGAGACCGTTGGAATATTGCAGTTTGGACTGTATTCCATCGCAACGGTTTTTGCTCCGTTGAGCAGGGATTTCAGCCCCTCCCTGAGCTGAGTGTACGAGGAGTAGGAGGCGGACTCGCCCGGGAGATGCTCCAGCGAATGCGGTTCGATGACGTGCTGAAGTTTGCGCGGTTCTCCGTCCGCCGGGATGAAATAGTAGCAACGGCGGGAACGCATCTGCTCTTCGGAGAGGTCAAGTGTAGCGAGTGCGACAGGGTTTACATTCCGCCAGATGTGAAAAAGCCAGCCTTCAATGTTTGAGGTTTTCAGGCGTTGCTGGATCTGCTCAATCGATGCTTTCATCTGCTATCCTTTTACCGCTGAGGGTTTATTTGTAGCTTCGCAAAACTTCTCTGTTCCTGTCATCACCAGCCTGTGCAAACAGGCGTGGTGATCCCCCGAAGAAGAGCGCTTTTAAAAGCCTTCTCGCTCCATCAGGTCCGCGAGCGTTGTCTCCACGAGAAATTCACGTACCGCGTTTTTGTAGGGATGCCAGCGCTCGTTCAGTTCCGCGAGTAATTTCGGCGTGGCATCTTCCAGCCCGGCGCTGTCAAGGCTGAAGGGATCGCCTTCCTCGGTGGCAGCCACAACTTCCGAAAGTCGAATCTCTTTTGGATCTCGAGCCAGACGGACTCCGCCACCACGACCCCGGCTTGAAGCAACTAGGTTCGCTGCGGTCAACTGCTGAAGGATTTTCGCGAGGAAAGAGGGGGGAAGACTTGCTGCTTCCGCCAGCTCTTCCGCGCTCCAGCGCCGTTTCAGGTCGTCATGTGTCGCCGCCATTTTTACCAGTGCCCGCACTGCATATCCCCAGGATTTGGAAAGCACTAAACCCTCCAGAATGTCTATTCAGTCTCTATTTCGAGGAGCGGGACATTCGCGTCAACCTGTTGTCCCTCTTCACACCGAATTTCCGAAATCGTCCCCGAGGTGGGGGCGCGGAGCGTGTGCTCCATCTTCATCGCCTCGACGATGATCACCGGGTCACCCGCCTCGACTGTATCGCCCACTTTGATCCTGATCTGGATCACCTTTCCGGGCATGGGTGCCGCCACAGAGTTCTCGGCGGCTGTTGAACCAGATAGTGCATCCGGATCAACCAGCTCAAACCGGAACACCCGTCCATCCACAGCAGCCCAGAGGGTATCCTTGTGCTCTGCGGCTGCGATGTGGTGACGGCTCCCATTCACCGTCCAGAGCCCGGAGTTGGGGCCTGTACGGACGAAGGATCCTTCCAGTCGTTCCCCTCCTTCGAGTTCCGCGACGAGAGTCTCACCATTCGCTTCTGCCCGGACGATCAGCTCGCCTTCCCCGTTCTTGAATATCCTCCGTCTCATCGTCCACCTCCAATCCGCCACGGTCCTGCTGTCTGCCAGGGTGTCGATGCCGCGACGAACTCTCCCGAAACCTGACCCGCGCTGTTCGAACCGTTTCCGGACAGAGCTGTCGCTGCTCCCAATGCCAATTTATGCAGCGAATCGTCATCGCCCGTCCACCCGTCAAAATGGGTGGGGATAAAGTCCGTCGTGGTCGCCCCCTCGATAAAGGCTTTGTGTGCAAAAACGTCACGAAGGAAAGGGGCCGTCGTGGGAACGCCCAGCGCCACATAGTGTTCGAGCGCGTGGATCATCCGGGATCGCGCGGTCTCACGGTCGGGGCCGTAGGTAATCACCTTGGCGAGGATTGGATCGTAATAAACCGGCACCTCACGGCCCGCGATCACTCCGCTGTCCACCCGGACGCCCGGACCTGTCGGTTCCTCCAGATAGAGCAGGGGACCTGCAGCCGGTAAAAATCCATTGGCTGGGTCTTCGGCATAGATTCGTGCCTCAATGGCATGCCCGCGCTGAGCCAGCTCCTCCTGGGTCCACGATAACGGCAATCCGGAGGCGACACGGAACTGTTCGGCTACGAGGTCCACACCGACAACCTCCTCGGTAATAGGATGTTCCACCTGAATCCGCGTGTTGACCTCGAGGAAGTAGAATTCCTGACGCTCGCCGTCAAAAAGGAACTCCACCGTTCCCGCGTTCACATAGCCCGCCGCCCTCGCCGCTTCCACAGCCGCTTCGCCCATCTGCTTGCGAAGCACGGGTGATAGGGCAGTCGAGGGAGTTTCTTCGATCACTTTCTGGTGGCGGCGCTGAATCGAGCACTCGCGCTCGAAGAGATGAATAACATTGCCTTTTGAGTCGGCGAAAACCTGGAACTCGATGTGACGGGGACGTTCAACGTACCGCTCGAGGAATACGCGGCTGTCCCCGAAGGCACCTTTCGCCTCGCGCATGGCCCCTTCAATCGCATCCGACAACTCAGATTCTTCGCGGACGATGCGCATTCCTTTGCCGCCGCAGCCCGCCGCTGCCTTGACGAGCAGGGGATAACCGACAGCAGGAGCTGCCTTTAAAAAGCTCTGCACATCCTGAGAATCTGAATAAAATCCGGGGGTGACAGGAACACCACTCTTTTCCATCAACTTTCGGCTTTCGACCTTGTCGCCCAGCAGGTCGATCGCCTCGGCTGGCGGTCCAACCCAGATCAGTCCTGCCTCGACAACCGCGCGGGCGAATGAAGCCCGTTCCGCTAAAAAACCGTAGCCGGGGTGAATGGCATCGCATCCACTCCGCTTCGCCGCATCAATCAACTTATCAATATCGAGGTAGGAATCGGATGCGGGCGGGGGACCGATCAAGATGGATTCATCCGCGACGCGAGTGTGCAGGGCTCCATCGTCAGCCTCCGAATGAACAGCAACGGTTGCGATTCCCAGCGACCGCGCTGCACGAAGAATACGGACTGCGATTTCGCCACGATTTGCAACGAGTACTTTGCGGATCATGCTTCTCCCGATCATTGAATACGTGGTTCGGAAAGGTGGGATGGATGCCCCCCGGCACGCAAGGCGAGGGGAGAGGTGGCGTGCTGTTTTCTGGCTGTAGAAACCTCAAGCCATAGGCTTCTGGAGTAGCTCCGCAAAGGAGAGTGCGACGCGTTTTTTGCCTAGCGAAACAAACCCTGAGCCCGTGGCTAGGGCAACCGCCGCATCGAAGCCTTTTTGAGAAACGTGAATTTTCGGCTCGATGATCAGGAAATGACCGCCGGGCTTCATCAGATCATACACCTCTCGAAAAAACTTCTCCTGCTCCGGTACTTCATGCACCATCCATGAGGCCAGGGCAAATTCGGCAACCTCAGCCTGAAGCCCGATCCCCTCCGAACTTGCGAGGTGAAGTGTGATCCGCTCACGCAAACCCTCTTTGATCGCCCGTTTTTCCACTAGATCGAGCATGCCCTGCTGAATATCCACAGCATAAACCCGTCCTGCCTTGCCAACCATTCTCGCAAGCGCCATGGAAAACACACCGCCGCCTGCGCCCAGATCCACCGCCGTGGACCCGGATTCGACATACTGGCCGAACATTCGTGAGGGATTGTGGAATAAACCCCGGAACATGTTGTCAAAGCTTCCCACAGCGCTGACAGGGCAGATATGGTTGTGTGCATCCTGTGAATTGTCTGGGTTGGGATTCATCGACTTCCCGCATCTACGGTTGTAATGTCAGGTTACTGAGTCAGCAGTTGCTTTAATATCTCAACATTTTGAGCCCAGTAGGCTTTCATGTCATCGCACTCAACGAGACCGTCGAGGTCACGGTGAACGATGGTGAGGGTCGCACTCTCCTCTGAGACGGCTTCGACGACCATCAATACGGTCGATTTCTCATCTGTCCAAGGGAAGATAAAGGTTGAATTCCCGGAAATGGTCTTTTGTTGGGGATCGGGAAGCTTTACGTCAATCCACCACTTGCGGCGTCTCCCCTCAAGGAGAAATTCGGCTAACTTCTCTGCAGGGACGGGAAATTTGCGTTGACGGCTGATTTCGTAATGACCATCCGATCTCTGGTGCCTGTCCCTCAGACCTCGGGCGCGTTCGTAGTGAATTGTAATTTCTTGCTGCCACCAGCGATTCGCCTTCTCCGTCTCCCTGATCGCAGCGACGATGGTCTTGTGCTCTACTTTCTGGAGATTCTGTCCATCCAGAAATGAATACCACTCCTGCCAACTCATTCCGGTCGCTTTCAGTACAGCAGAGTCACTCGGCCTCTTTACAGACACTCTGAATTCCCCTCCTCGTGAGACTGGTTGCCGCTATTCTCTTCGGACCACGTCGGCCATGGAGCTGAAATATGTTTTTGAAACTTCTAAAATGATAGCGTTGAGTGTTTGATAAATAAGAATTATCATTTTTGGGGTTTCGGGGTGTGGCAGCAGGAGTGAAGTGCTGTCTGGTTAGCTAATTGCGGGACTATTTCCTGAGTTGAAACACATTTTTCGGATTGGTGTAGTGAGTCGGCTTTTTTGTCCACTTGCGGCGAGAGGAGCTCCTGGAGCTGCGTAAAGGGGAGGGGTGGATAAAGAAACCCGAGGTGAAAAGACCCCGGGCTTTAAGTTTCGGATATCAATTTGTTCTTTCAACAACTGGCGCTGGAATTATAAAGAATATTTTACTCCGGTTGCATCTTCCGAGATTTCCCACAAGCGTTTGGCGA
>Ga0272443_10000846_pt1 | contig 50810 bp, 53 predicted proteins | sample SSMAcet12_FD_193581 | JGI IMG/M metagenome (GOLD analysis project Ga0272443, IMG submission 193581) | Marine sediment archaeal communities from Little Sippewissett salt marsh, Falmouth, MA, United States - SSM-Acet-12 | ecosystem: Environmental > Aquatic > Marine > Wetlands > Sediment ...
GCTTGGCGAGGTTCGGAAACACGGTGGGGTCCGCGATGAGGTGGCCCGCGATCTTGCGCGCAAGGCGTTCGATCACGTGACTCGCTATGACGCGGCGATCGCGAGGTTCCTCTCCGGGTCGCGGCTGCCGGAGCAGCTAAACCTGGTGCTCCCGCGGTCGCGATCGCTCCGAGCGGGAGAGAACAGGCATCAGCCGGCGGCCCTGTACGGGCTCCGGACGGCGTACGCGCGCCGGCAGGGGCGGGAGCCGTCGTACAACAACCTTCTCGATCTGGACGCGGCGCTCCGGATCCCGCTAGCGTTCGCCGAGCCAACCGCTGTCTTCGTGAAGCACACGAACCCGTGCGGCCTGTGTTCGGCCGACACGATCGAGGAGGCGCTACGCCGGGCCCACGAGGCGGACGCCAAGTCGGCGTTCGGTGGGATCGTTGGGATCAATCGGGCAATGACGGCCGCCGCCGCGGAGATCGTCGCGGGACACTTCTTCGACGCCGTCGTCGCCCCGGCGTTCGAGCCGGACGCACTGGCGGCGCTCCAACGAAGAGGCAATCTCCTGATCGTCGAGGCGGGCGGGGATGTGCTCAAGCAGGGGCTCGGGATCGAGCTCCACGAGACCGCGTTCGGGGTGATCGCGCAGGCTCCGAGCGCCGGAGAAGTCGATCGCGAGCGGCTGAGCGTCGTGAGCGCCCGCGCCCCTTCGGACGCGGAGCTCGACGAGCTGGTCTTCGCGTGGAGGGCGGTCCGTTGGGTGAAGTCGAACGCGATCCTGCTCTCCGCGGATCGATGCACCACCGGGATCGGCGCTGGCCAGATGAGCCGAGTTGACGCGGTGGAACTGGCGATTCGGAAGGCCGGCGATCGAGCGAGCCGGTCGGTCCTCGCGTCCGACGCGTTCTTCCCGTTCCGCGACTCGATCGACGCCGCGGCCGCGGCCGGGATCGGGGCAGTCATCGAGCCGGGCGGATCGGTCCGTGACGAGGAGGTCATCCGTGCCGCCGACGAGCACGGCCTCGCGCTCGTGTTCACAGCCCGCCGCGAGTTCCGCCACTGACGCGCCGCTCCGGTACACCGTTTGGGGAGGGAAGACCATGCACGAAGCCGCCATACGACGTAGCCGGGTGCTGTTCGGGTCGGGCCTTTTCTGTGCCGAGTCCGTTCTGGCCGCGATCGCCGGCGAGTTGGGCGTGGAGTGCGAACTGATTCCGCGGATTGCGAGCGGTCTGTGCAGCGGTCTGGCCCGCACGGGCGGGCCGTGCGGAGCGCTCTCCGGCTCGATCCTGGCACTCGGGATGGCGGTGGGCCGCGATTCGGGCGAGGCGCCGATCGAACCGACCTACGAACTCGTTCGCGACGTCGTCGGACGGTTCGAAGCGAGGTTCGGGGCGACGAGCTGCGCGCAGCTCGTCGGCTGCGATTTGGCGACCGAGGAGGGGCAGGAGCGGTTCCGGGAGCGCAATCAGCACGAAGCGTGCACCGAGTACGTCGCGGAAGCGACGCGGTTCGCGCTCGAGGCGATCGAGAGGGTCGGTTCGAAGAAACGGCAAACGTAAGCGCGACTCGGCTGCGCGGCGTGCGCGAGGCGCTGGTCGAGATCGATGTTCCACCCCCTAGCCGGTCGCGAGCAACAGCAGGCGGTACAGGACGTAGGCGAACAAACCGGCAGCGATCGGCGTCACGACCCATCCGGCGCCAATCGCGCCGATCTTGCGCATCCGAACGGTGCGGACGCCGTGCAGGAGCCCGACGCCGACGACCGCGCCGACGACCGATTGCGATGTCGAAACGGGGATGCCGAGCAGCGAGAAGAGGTGAACCGCCAGAGCCGCGGCTATCTGTGCGGAGAAAGCACTCACCGTGTCGAGCGGGACGATTCCGCTGCCGACGGTCTGCGTCACGCGCCGCCCGAACGTCAGAACACCGGCGGCCATCGCTCCACCGCCGAGGAGGCTCAGCCAGCCCGGATCGATCCCCAGGTTGGTGATCGGCCCCATCGCCGTCCCGACGTGGTTCGCTCCGAGCGAGAACGAGACGTAGCAGGCGCTCAAGATCAGAAGCGCGTGGGGGATCCGCTGCCAGATCGATCTCTGGGGAACCCTCCGCAGGACGTTGGACGTGACCAGATAGACCCCGACCGCCAGGACGCCGACGAGGATCGGGCAGACGATCCAAACCTGGACGATCCGCAAGATCACGCCCGCGTCCAGCTCGGCGCCGACGGCCAACCCGACGCCGGCGACGCCGCCGACGATCGCCTGCGACGTGGAGACGGGGATTCGCAAGAACGTCGCGACGGTCACGAAGATTCCCGCCGAGAGCATCGCGGCGAGGACCGCCAGCGACGGGAGTTCGGACGCGACGATGCCCTTGCCCACGGTGCTCATGACGCTCCCGCCCTGGAGGAGCGCGCCGAGGACGGCGAACGTGCTGACGAGGAAGATCGCGCGTCGATAGCTTAAGAGCCCCGATCCGACTGTCGTGCCGACGCAGTTGCCCGCGTCGTTCGCGCCGATGTTCCAGCCGACGTACGCGCCGGCGAGGAAGAGGGGGATCAGTCCGATCATCGGCGCCGGCCTCCCATGCGGTCCCGCCCGGTGCCGCGACTGGAAACGGTCTGGCTGCGCTCCTTGGGGGGCATGGCTCGGCTCCTCATCGATCCGCACGGATCTCTACGGCAGGTTGATTGAACTTTATAGTCTATACACCGCTGCGGCGCACGTCGGGACACACGCTGCTCCGCGGGCGGGGAGCGTCTGTCCTCGGGCTACGCTGCGAATCGCCGCTCGCGTTTCGGCGCGGATGTGCGTCGGGTCGGAGTCGGTTCGCCTCGCAAGCCGGAGGGTCGTCGAGGGTCGGACGGGTTTGATCGACGATCGGGCTAGTACCCGATCCCCCAGACGTCGACGTACGTCGGGCCAAGGCCGCCATGCAGCTCCTCGTCGACGCGGTTCCCGGCGATGTCGACCACGGAGATTTCGCGGCACGGGTTCGTCGACCCGTGGGGAACGATCGCGAGCGTGTCCCCGGGCGTCATGGCGATGTCGATCGGCCGGGGGGCGCCGCCGCTCGGATCGTCGATCAGAATCGTCTTGGTGCGAGTCTTGGTCGCGGTATTGAAGACCAACACCGCCGGGTGGCCCCCGTTGTCCTTCCCGCCGACGTATGCAGCGGTGCCGTCGTTCGTGAACGCCACGCCGTATGGCGCTGTGAACTGGTTTGCCGCGCCGTCGATCGGCGCCAGAAGAGCTCCGTTCGATAGCTGCATAACGCTGATGCTGTTGGCCGCGGGACGGGTGATGTAGACCACCGTTCCGTCTGGCTGGACAGCGAGCCCGCTGCCTCCCGCGACAGCGCCCAGCGTGGAGACTCCGCCGGCCGCGGTGTCGATCCGGATGACCGAGCCGGACACGCTGCAGAGCACATAGGCGAAGTCGCCGTTCGAAGAGAAGTCGATGACCGACGGCCCGGACTGCGTCGCCGGGATGTCGCGGATGAGGGTGAGGGTTGGGCTCAGCACGCGGATCGTGTCCGGGCCACCGGGAGCCGGCGTTACGTAGAGCGAGTCGCCGTCCGGATGGCAGGCGACCCACTGAGGGATGAATGGGAGGGCAACGGTGGACAGGATGGTCAGATCGGAGGTTCGAATCCGCGAGATCGTTCCCGCGCCTGCATTCTCTCCCGCGACGTAGAGGTGGTTCCCGCCCGGGCGGATCGTGACGGCCGCCGGCGTGATCCCGGAGAGGTCGAGGACTCGCCGAGAATCGGGGTTTGGGAAACGGTACTCGGAGATCGTCCCGTCGCCCGGACTGGAGACGTACGCAACGGCGCCGCCAACCCGGATGGATTGCGTCATCTCTTCGGAGTTTCCGTCGTTGTCGTAGATGGTCAGCGTCACGGTGTAAGTGCCCGGCCAGCGGTAGGTGTGATCGACCGTCTCGGTCGTTGTCGCCGCCTCCTCCCCGTCGCCGAAGTCCCACGTGTAGACGACGATCGCTTGCTGGACGGCCTGGCTTCGCGCCGTGTCGTAGGACGCGTCGGCGTCGAACGTGACGGCCTGGTTGATCGTCGGGTCGGCCGGAGCCCAATCGAACCGCGCGACCGGCGCGTTGCCGCCGCCTTCGACCGCCGCGACGATGTCGAGCGTCGCCGTGCCGGTGGCGCCGTCTGCGTCGGTGACCGTGAGCAGCGCGGTGTGCAGACCGACGTCGTCGTAGAGGTGCACGATCGGCGCGGCAAGCCCCGTTCCGACGTGTGCCGGTGTCCCGTCTCCGAAGTCGAGTCGGAAGCTGACGAGCGTGCTGTTCGGCGACGACGAGAGCGAGACGTCGAACGTGACGATGAGCGGCGCGTTTCCGACGGTCGTGTCGGCAGCGAGCACCGCGATCGGCCCGGCGGGGACCGGCTCGGCGCCGCCTTCAACGACGATCGCTGACGTATCGTGGTCGGTCAGGCCGTGCGCATCGGTTAGCTCGAGGACGGCGGTGTACGTTCCGGCCGCGGCGTAGGCATGGACGATCGGCTCGTCGAGCTCGATCCCGGTCGCGAACGCGGTTCCGTCACCGAAGTCGAGTCGGAATCGGTGGACACCGGCCGGCGCGGCCGAGCCGGACAGGTCGAACGTCACGTCGAGTGGCGCATCGCCCGTGGTTGGATCGGCGACGAGGATCGCGGTCGGCGGGTCGCCGAACAGGGCATAGAACCACTCGCAGGAACTCAACGACAGCAGCGCTCCGACGGCGAGGACCGCGCCGAAGAGGAATCTCGTCTTTCGCAACGTCCGATCGCCTCCGCGTCCATCGTAGGGCGAGCCGATCGGCGGGCCAAACGGCCGCGACGGTGCCGAGACGTGGCCTACGTCGCGTCCGCCGTGCCCAGAGGTCCCGCGTCGAAGGGAACGATCTCCGTGATGCCATGCCGGGGCAATCGAGCGGACAGCGCGATGGATGGTGTGCGCAGCAATTGGGAACCAAAAGAACACCGTGAAATTAGCGATTCAGAGAGGGAGTTGATGCGACTGGGACATACAAGGTAGGATGGGTCATAGTGAAGCGCGGAGAAGACGAATCCGGTTCGAGACCGGGCACTGTCGGTGCCATGACTGGGGGATTGCAGCACGCCGGTGATCTCTGCGTGCGTGGTAGGGATGTCGAGCATTCCGCTTCGCATCCCGAGGATCCCTGCGCTGGGATGAGGCGGAGATCACAGCCGGTCCCGGAACCGGTTCCAGATGATGCTCGCCCCGAAGAGGATGACCGCAATCGGCCACAGGCGAGCGAGTTCCGACCACGCGGACCAATCGAGGACGCCGGTCGTGTTGAGCAAGAGGATGACGCCTGCGGCGACGATGATCAGTGGAAGCAACAGCCCGCTTACGTGACGAACGCGCATGCTATTCACCTCCTCGGAGCCGATCCCGTTGCACCGAACACGACCGGAGCGGAGTCGATCGCTGGCGAGGCCTCTTCCCGGTCCGGGCGACATCGACGCCACCCGTCCCGCCGTGCGTTCGGCCACGCATCGAGCCGATCACGAAGCGGTACGGCCGGTGCGCCATGATCCTCCATCCCCGCGAGATCGAACGGCAGTGTAGCACATGACTGGGAGATCTTGCCAGTAGCGCAGTCACGGTGTGTGTCCGAGGGACGCGACGAGGATCACCGCAAGGACGATCAGCGGGGAAACGAGTGACAGGAGTCGGCCGATCACCGGGGCGGCTCGCTTGCGAAGCAGGGCGCGAAGCAGCAGGCCGCCGACGACGAAACTCAGGGCGAAGGCGACCCACTGCATCGACATCCTCCACACCGGCGGACGGGCGATCGGCCCCCAACCGGCGAGCCAGACGGACAGCGCGGTTCCAATGACCCAGGCGAGGGCGAAGAGGAGCAGGGTGCGGTTCCCGAAGACCGGCATCCGCCACGCGAGGATCCCGGCCCATACGCACAGGAGCGATGCCCCGAGGAACCATAGGGCAGCGATCTGGAGCGAATCGATCGGGACGAAGACGTGCCCGACCAACAGGAGAAGCGACGCTGACGCGCCGACGCCGGCAGTCAGGAGGCATCGTGCGGCCGTCGTCCACGACGTGCGTCGGAAGCCGGGTATTCGAGGTGCATTCATCGAAGTCATCCGTCCCGGCGAGGATACGGGCGACCCTCGCTGTCGGCCAAGGCGGAATGTCTCGTTGGGACGAGACGATCGGGCGCGCGGCGAACGGAGTGGAACGAGGGCGGATGCTGCGATAGGATGAGGCGCGATGGAAAAGCGGGCGATGATCCTCGATGGCGCGACAGAGTCCGGGGTCGATACGCGTCGCGCGGGTGACGTGGCGATGGACGTCTTCCGCCGTGGCGGATGGCGGGTCGACCGCCTTGCGCTGCGCGAGGTCGACATTGCCCCGTGCCTCGGATGTTTCGGCTGCTGGATCCAAACCCCCGGTCTCTGTGTGATCGACGACGCCGGCCGCGACGTCGCCCGCCGGATGGCGCAAAGCGACGTGCTCGTCTACCTTACGCCGCTTACGTTCGGCGGCTACTCCTCGGAACTGAAAAAGGCGATCGACCGGTCGATCCCGAACCTCTCTCCGCTCTTTCGGACGGTGCGACACGAGGTCCACCACGTGAAGCGATACGCCCGGTATCCGCGGCTGGTCGGGATCGCGGTCTCCCGAGACCGGCCGATCGACCCGGACGAGGAGGAGCTGTTCGAGGCGGTCGTTCGTCGGAACGCGATCAACTTCTACGCCCCGGCGAACGCGGCGTGTCTGGTTCCCGATGGGGGGGACGACGAGGCGTGCCGACGAACCATCGAGCGGACGCTCGAGCGGGTGATCGGGCCGTGACCGGCAAGGGGCAGCACGTTCTTCTCTTGGTGGGGAGCCCGAAGGGGCTCGAGAAGGCGCAGTCGGCCCGGCTCGGCCGGGTCGTCCTCGACGGCCTCGAGAAACGGGGATGGACGAGCGAGTCGATCCACCTGCACGAGGCCGTTCGGTCGGACGACGGCCGACGCGACCTGGTCGCATCGGTCGCCCGGGCGTCCGTCGTGGTGTTCTCGGCGCCGCTGTACGTCGATTCGCTGCCCGCGCCGGCGATCCGTGCGCTGGAGCTGATCGCGGAGCACCGGCCGGTGGAGACCGGCAACGTCCCCCGCTTCGTCTCGATCGTCAACTGCGGCTTCGTCGAGCCGAGCCAGAACGATACGTGTCAGCGGATTCTTCAGCAGTTCGCGGAACGCGCCGGACTCGAGTGGATGCGCGGCGTGTCGATCGGCTCGGGCGGCGGAACGACCCGGCGCGTTCGCACGGCGTTCGACATCCTGGTCGAGGCGCTCGACCTCGAGATCCTCGTCCCTGACGAGGTCGAGCGGTTGACGCGCAAGCCGGTCATGCCCCGCTGGCTCTACATCCTGGGGGGCAACGTCATGTGGCGGCGGCAGGCCGCGAAGAACGGGGTGAAGGATCGGCTGCGGGACCGCCCGTACGAGCGGCGCGGCTCCTAGCGGACGGGCGTACCTCGCGCCGCCTCCGGCTTGCGGCAGATGGCGATCAGGTGGGTGCCCATGTCGAGACACCCGGGCTGGCGGCACGCCTCGACCTCCATCTCGATCAGATGGGCCCAGGTTGGATCGCTCTCGTCGAGTTTGTCGAGCAGCGCGGTCCAGTTCGTCGCGAGGCAGTTGCTCGCGGACATCGCCTTCACCGCCCAGCCGCCGCGCTTGAGCGTCTCTCGGAGCTCATCCGACCGGAACATGTGCGTGTAGTGCCGCTCCGGACCGATCGTCTCGGGGCTGAGGTCTCCGGTGGCGAGGATGACGCGATTCGCCTCGGGGTCGACATCGAGGACGCCGCGAAGGTACTGGTGGACGCTTCCCCAGAGCGACATGACGCCAAGAAGGAGCGTCCCGCCGTCGCGGGTGACCCGGCGTAGCTCGATCAGTGCGTCGTCGCACCGCTCGAAGACGTAGCTGAGCGGGCCGCCGGTGCAGGCGATCGCATCGAACGAGGCGTCGTCGAACACCGGTCGGAGGTCGCACATGTCGCACTCGATCCAGGATTCGACGGTCGAAGCGAAGTCGAGCCGAGCCGCGTTGTCGCGGTTGAGCCGAAGCTGCCCGGGCGAAATGTCGGCGACCACGATCCGATTCGTGATCCGCGCCAGCTCGCGCGTGAACCGCCCGGCGCCGACGCCGATCTCGAGGACGCGATCCCCGCAGCGGACGCTCTTGCGCAGGTAGTGCAGATGGATGTGGAACTTGACCCGCTCGACCGGCGATTCCTCCCAGCGATCCCACTCGCGCGTGCCGTAGGCGTCGTAGTGAGCTCGGACCCAGTCAGGATCGTAGCGGGTCATCGGGGCCTCCTACGCGGCCGGGCGCGGCTACGCCTCGTCATCTTCGTCGGCCCAGTCTCGGATTTTCTGCTTGATCTTGCGCTCGATGTGCGGGCCGAGGTCCTCCCAGTCGATGTCGTCATCGACGCCAACCCAGCCGGCGAGCCCGCGCTTGATCTTCGCTTCGATGCGCTCGCCGAGGTCGTCGACATCGCCCTCGTCCTCGATCCACCTCGACACCCGCCGACGGACTTTGCGCTCGATGCGATCGCCGAGATCTCCCCAGTCGCGGCGCCATCGAATCCGCTTCGAGAGGGCGGGCTGCACGCCGATGCCCGCCCACGCGAACAGGATGGTGATGAGGAACCACAGCCCGGCGGCCTGCCAGTAGCTCACCTTGGCCGCGACGAGCGCGAGTTGATCGACCAGGATCGAATTCCACAGCAGCTGGATGATCCAGCTGAAGAAGAAGAACGCGGCGACTCCACCGCCCGTGATCGCGCTTCGCAACAGCTTCATCTCGAACCCTCCGTTTCCGCTCTCGTCGCCTGAACGCCCGGTCAGTCGACGATCCGACGCCACCGCTTCGAGATCGTCGGGGCGACGCCGATGCCCGCCCACGCGAAGAGGATCGTGGTGAGGAACCAGAGCCCGGCGGCCTGCCAGTAGCTCAGTTTGGCCGCGACGAGCGCGAGTTGATCGACCAGGATGGAGTTCCACAGCAGCTGGATGATCCAACTGAAGAAGAAGAACGCGGCGACTCCGCCTCCTGTGATGGCACCTCTCAGTAGCTTCATGTTCTTGGACCTCCGTCGTTGTTTGATCTTGATGCGCAACATTGTATCACCCGTCAGTCGGCCGAGACGTGCGAGCGGTTCAGTTTTTCGAGCGGGACAGCTGGCGTGGGGCCTAGAACTCCCAGTCGGGGGACGGGGGCGGGAGCCGGAACGCGCGGTCGAGCCGATCCAGGAGCTCCGGCGGCCCGGACAGTTCGTCGGTCCACGAGAGGGTCGTCGCCGGGCGGACCCCGAGCCACAGGCGGGTAAAGGCGTTGATCGACGCCGACAGCGTCGGGAGCGACGGATCCGTCGCTCGCTTGGCGCTGCTCTCCGGGCCGACCGCGACGACGTACTCGCCGGCGACGCCGTGCCACGGCGCGTCGTCCTCGAGGAACGACGTCACCGGGTCGGAGAGGCTCAGGTTGAACCGGACCGGCTCCGCATCGAGGCTCGTCCGCGACAGCGCGCCGGGCACATCCATGATCCGGACCTGCCAGTAGGCGCTGGCCGTCATCCGGTTCTCGTGGGGCGAGCGTCGCGTGATCTGCCGGGATCGAAACGGGCGGCTCAACAGATCCTGGAGCTGGATCCCCGGCGGCTCACGGAGCCCGATCGAGCGAACCTGGTCCTCGAAGCTTCGCAGCAACGCGATCAGCTCGAGGAACTCCGCCTTTGACCGGTACGCCATCCAGAAGACCTCGTACGGGCCATGCTCCGCCTCCTTCGCGGTGCACCACAGGTGGTGCGTCAACGTACCGCGTTCGTCCGTGTATCCGAGGCCGAAGCCGTTCTCGCCCCAGCGCATGTCGGCACGGGTCAGCTCGGGGGAGTCGATGTTGCAGGCGCCGTGTCCGCGAATCCGCTGGAGGCGATTGGCGTGCATCGTCTTCCAGTCGTCGTGCCCCAGTCGGACGGGAATCCGCGGCTTGACCGGCGAGATCAGCAGCGACGGGTCGACGGTACACCAGTGCTCGTAGCCTCCGTTGCCGAAACCGAGTTGGTTGTAATAGCCCTGCTCGAAGACGCCGAGCAGCGAGACGAGCGCGCCGTCCGCCGCGGTCTCGGCGAGGAGGCGCGCGGTCAGCCGCCCGGCGATCCCGCGCTTGCGCGCAACGCGACTCGTCGCCACCCCTGTGATGCCAGCCAGCAGCAGATCCCGGGTACCGTGCCGGAGGGTCCCGGAGTCGGTCGTGACCATGCACTCAGCGGTTCCGTCCACATCGGCGACCATCGTCCGGCCGTTCTCGATCAACCCGGTGAACGCCTCCTCGTGCTCGGGCTTGGAGAACCATCCGACCTCGCGATAAATGCGCAGAACGTCGCCCTTGTCCCGTTCTGGTGTGTAGTCCCTGAGTTTCACGGTGGAACCTCCGAATCCGACTCGGTCGCCCGTCGCGATCACTGCATGAACAGACCGCCGTTGACGTTGATCGTCTGTCCGGTGACGTACCCGGCCTCCTCGGAGGCGAGGAACGCGATGACAGCAGCGATCTCCTCCGGCTCGGCGACCCGGCGTGCCGGGATCGAGGCGGCGATCTCGGCCTCCCGCGCCTCCAGCGCTGCCGCGTTCATGTCGGTCCGCGTGTAGCCGGGGGAAACGGCGTTGACGGTGATGGTCGGCGCGAGCTCGAGGGCCAGCGACTTGGTCAACCCGATCAACCCGGACTTCGCGGCGGCGTAGTGCGCGCCGTGGTCCGAGCCGACCATCGCGCGCAGCGAACAGACGTTGACGACCCGGGCCCACGGCTCCGAGTTCAGGTACGGGAGGGCAGCCTGCACGGCGAACGCCGCGGCCGACAGGTTAACGGCGATCGATCGGTCCCAATCCTCGGCCGGGAGTTCGCCGAGTGTGGCGTGTTTCGAGAACCCGGCATTGTTGACGACGATTCGGATCCCGCCGAACGCCGCCGCCGTCTCGTCGACCAGCCTCCGTATCTGCTCCGGATCGGCGACATCGGCGTGGACGACGATCGCCCGACCGCCGGCCGACTCAATCTCCGCCGCTACGGCACGCGCGCGGTCCTCGTTCACGAGGTAGTTGACGCAGACTCCGTAGCCTCGGTTCCCCAGGCACCGTGCGACCGCCGCGCCGATACCGCGAGAGCTGCCGGTGACGATCGCGCCGGGCAATCTTCGTTCGTTCGACTCGTGAGTCATTGTGCCGCGGATTATAGCCTGGCGCCGGGGACGCTTCGACGGCCTACAGGTATCGGAGTGCGTCGCGGGCGACGCCGACGCGCCGCTCATCCTCAAGCCAGCGCATCAGCTCCGGGCGGACGATCTCCGGGCAGCGGCGCCCGAGCTTCCACATCGCCGAGGAGACGGCGCGCCGGACGGAGCGCCGGTCGTCGAGCGACAACTTGCGGAGCACGATCAGCGCTTTCCGCCCGATCGCCGCGGCTGGCGGCGCGGAGAACGCCATCGCCACGTTCCAAAGGACCGGCGGATCGTATGAGGTCGACCACTTGAGGACGTACTCGAAGGCGATCGTCGGATAGCATCCGAGGAGGCTTCGGCCGAGGGTCGAGGGTCCGAGAACGCGGCGGACGGCATCATCCTCGTCGGCGAGAAGCGGCTCGAGGAGTTTCAGGAGCGGCTCCGCCCGCTCGAGCCGATCGGATCGAGCTGCGCGCCCCGCAGCAACCACGACCGCCCGCCGGACGGCGGGCGACGCATCGGTCCGCCAGATGTGAAGCGTCTCGAGCATCGGCGTGAAGTTGCCACGCAGCAGACGTCCGCACGTCTCCGCCGCCGCGTCACGCACAGTCCAATCGGCGTTGCCGACGAGGTGGAGTAACAGCTTCATCGCCGCGTTTGCGTCGTGTCGATAGCAGGCGGGGATCAACTGACCGGCGAGATGTAACGCTCCCTGCTTCCCGTCCGTGACGAGATCGCGCGTCCTCTTGAGGACAGCCTTCCCACTTCCGGATGCATCGACGAGTCGGTCCGCGGCGTAGCGGACGTCCCGGGCTTTGGCCCCGTCGAGCGCACGAGCGAGCGAGTCGAATCTCCCTCGGGCGATGTGTCGGTCGATCCGGTCTCGCATCGTATCACCATGCTACAGGGCGTGGATGCCCCACTCTACCGGTCGACGCGCCGCGCCGTCAAGTTACGGCGCTTGCCGGGTCTCGGCCGATCGCCTACCATCTGCGGGCGATCCGGAAACGGACACAAGGGGGTCTCGAAAGTGGGTCACACGAAGGACTTCGCGGCGGCCCCGGCATGGCCTCTCGGCAACGTCGATTCGCTGACGATCGTGCGTCGCAACATCCCCCACCCGCCTTTTCTTCTCGCCTGCGCGTGATGAGGCATAACCGTACAGGTGCTGGAGAACGACGAGAGGAGTGGCGATGCAACCGAGTGAGACGCACAAGCCGTATCGGATCAAGGTCGTCGAGTCGATCCGCGTTCTGTCCAAGTCGGAGCGCGAGCGTCGGCTCGAGGGCGCGGGATACAATGTTTTCAACCTCCACGCGGACGACATTTACGTCGATCTGCTGACCGACTCCGGAACCGGGGCGATGAGTCAGGAGCAGTGGGCGGCGATGATGCGCGGCGACGAGTCGTACGCGGGCAGTCGCAGCTACGACCGGTTTCGCGCCGCGGTGGACGACGTGTTCGGCTTCGACCACGTCCTCCCGACCCATCAGGGCCGCGCGGCCGAGAACGTCCTGTTCTCCTCGATCCTCGAACCGGGCCACGTTGTCCCAAACAACATGCACTTCGACACGACACGGGCGAATGTCCTCGCCAACAGCGGGACGCCGGTGAACCTCGTTGGCGATGTCGCGTTCGACCCGTCGGCGGACGATCCATTCAAGGGGAACATGGATCCGGACAGGCTCGAGCGGCTGATCGCCGACGTGGGGACGGAGCGGATCCCGCTCGTGATGATGACGATCACCAACAACTCCGGCGGAGGGCAGCCGGTGTCGCTTGCCAACCTGCGGGCGATCAGCGCCATCGCGCGGAGCCACGGGATCCCGTTCTTCCTCGACGCCTGTCGGTTCGCGGAGAACGCGTTCTTCATCCGCGAGCGCGAGCCGGGCTACGCCGACAGGGCGCCGCTACAGATCGCCAGGGAGATGTTCTCCCTCGCCGACGGGATGACGATGAGCGCGAAGAAGGACGGGCTGGTGAACATCGGCGGGATCCTGGCGATGAACGACCGGAGCCTATATGAGGCGGCGCGGGAGCGGTTGATCCTGATGGAAGGATTCCCGACGTACGGCGGGCTCGCGGGGCGCGATCTCGAGGCGATCGCCGTTGGCCTGTACGAAGCACTCGACCTCGCCTACCTCGCCGATCGGATCGGGCAGACGCGGTATCTCGGCGAGGGACTCCGGTCGGCGGGGATGCCGATCGTCGAGCCGATCGGCGGGCACGCCGTCTACATCGATGCGAGGGCCCTGCTGCCCGGCTTTGCTCAGCGCGAGTTCCCCGCCCTCGCCGTGGCGAACGGCCTGTACGTCGAGGCCGGCGTGCGCGGCGTGGAAATCGGCAGCGTGATGTTCGCCCACGAGGACGAGAACGGGACGGAAGTTTTCCCGGAGCTCGAGCTGGTGCGCCTCGCGATCCCTCGACGGATGTACACGCGGACGCACTTCGATGCGGTGGTCGCGGGCGGCGCGGCGGTCGTCGCCGGGCGGGACGCGCTGCCCGGCTATCGGATCGTCGAAGGAAGCGGTCCGCTGCGGCACTTCATCGCGCGGTTCGAGCCGATCGCGCGACGGTGATTGGCGGCCCTCGGTGACGTTCGCCGATCGGATCGGGGAGCTGGCGGCGCTCGGGACCTGCATCCTGTGGACGTTGACGTACGTCCAGTTCACGTTCGCGGTGCGAGGGATCGGCCCATCGCGGCTGAACCGGCTTCGTCTATCGATCGCGCTTGTCTGCCTGCTGGCCGTGCACGCGATCGTCCATCGTTCACCGATCCCGCTCGACGCGACGGCGGCCCGGTGGGGATGGCTGATCCTCTCGGGGGTTGTCGGATTTGCCGTTTCCGACGCGTTCCTGTTCCGCGCGCTGCTTTACCTGGGGGCACATCGCACGTCGTTGCTGATGGCGCTGATCCCGATCGTCAGCGCGCTGCTGGCGTGGGGGCTGTTCGGCGAGCGGTTGACCTGGATGCAGCTGGTTGCCGCCTCCGTCACCGTCACGGGCATCGCCCTGGTCGTGTCGGCACGCCGCCGGGACGATCGCGCCGGCGGCTCGCTGGCTGGCGTCCTGTTCGCGCTCGGCGCCGTCGCAGCGCAATCGCTTCGCTACATCCTGTCGGTACAGGGAATGAGCGGCGGGTACCCGGTCCTGTCGACGAATGTCATCCAGATCGTCGCTGCGACGGCGGCCGCCTGGATTCCCGCGCTCGCGTCGGGCGCGTGGCGATCGACGTTGGCAGCCCCGTTTCCGCAGCGGGCGGCCGCGGCGACGATCGGCGGCGCGGTGACCGGGCCGTTCCTCGGGGTGACCCTGTCGCTTGTCGCGCTGGGCAGGGCACCGGTCGGGATCGCCTCGACGCTGATGGCGCTTTCGCCGGTGTTCTTGCTTCCGCTCTCCCGGTTCGTCTTCAAGGAGCCGATCGGCCTACGCGCCGTTCTGGGGACGCTCCTCGCGGTCGGCGGGGTTGCCGTCCTGTTCCTCGTCTAGGACGGATCGAAGCTCGCGCGGCAGGTCGCCTCGGATCGCGCGGGGTGGGACGACCGCGAGATCGAGGATCGTCGATGCATGCATCCCGGTCGGGCCGGTAACGATCAGGTCGACCGCGGCGAAGCGATCGATGATCGCTTCGATGTCGACGATCGGTGGCTCGCCGTGACGGTTGACGGACGTGCCGAACATCGGCCGATCGAGTCGTGCGAGCGTTCGCCAGAAAAACGGGTGATCGGGAACGCGGACGCCGATCTTCCCGCCCTGAACCGAGGATGACGGCGCACCCTCCGCGGCCGGGACCAGGAGGGTGAACGGACCGGGCAGGAGTCGGCCGATCAGCGGTCGGAGGCGCGCGTCGAGGGCGGCATACCGCTCGATCGAGGCGCGGGTCGGCAGAAGCAGGGCGAACGGTTGGTCGGCCGGTCGGTTCTTGAGGGCTCGAACCCGGTCGAGCGACCGCACGTCCCATGGATTGCCTCCGATCCCGTAGATCGTGTCGGTCGGGAAGACGATCGTCTGCCCCGTCTCCAGCGCCGCGTTGACCGCGGACGGGGTTTCGGGGTCGTCGTGGGGGAGAACCCGAGGCATCATGCGCAGACGAAGTGGATTACGTCGCCGTCGCCTACGACGTAGTCGTGTCCGGACCGATGGAGCTTTCCGACGTCGCGGAGCCGTTTCTCGGAGCCGAGTTCGAAGAGATCCTCGAGCCGCATCACCTCGGCGGCGACGAATCGGTCGGCGAAGTCGGAGTGAATCCTCCCGCCCGCTTCCGGCGCGAGCGTTCCACGCGGCACGGTCCATGCGCGGACCTCCGGCCCCTCGAACGTGAAGAACGTGACGAGGTCGAGCAAGCGGTGTCCCGCCCGGACGAGCGCATCGAGCCCGGTCCGCTCGAGGCCGTACTCGCCGAGGTAGGCGGCGCGCTCCTCGGGCGATCCGGCGACGTCGGCGATCTCCGCCTCGAGGCGTCCGCGGATCGTGATCGAGGCGGTTCCGCGCTCCTCGGCCGCTCGGCCGACCGCGGCGGCGCGGTCGTCGCTTCCGTCATCGCCGGCGTTGGCGACGAACAGGCACGGCTTCGCGGTCAGCGGCGACGTTTCGCGGAGAAGGTCCTCGATCGTGTGGTCGATCGGCAGGGATCGGATCGGTCGGCCGGACGCGACCGCCTCGAGAAGCCGGTCCCACGCTTCGGCCCGAGCGGACGCCCTCCGATCGGTCCCCTTCACCTCCTGGTGAAGACGCTTGGCGACCCGGCCGAGCGTGTCGTGATCCTTGAGCATAAGCTCGGTCTCGACGATCTCGATGTCGCGGATCGGGTCGAGTGATCCGGTGATGTGCGCGACGTCCGGGTCGTCGAAGCAGCGGACGACGTGGAGGAGGGCGTCGACCGCCCGGATCTCGGCGAGGAACTGGTTCCCCATTCCCTCCCCGTCGCTTGAGCGTTCCACGAGGCCGGCAATATCGATAACCTCGATGTGGGTCGGAACCTTCTTCTTGTCCGGGAACAGCTTCGCAAGGCGGTCGAGCCGCTCGTCGGGGACGAGGACCGTTCCGACGTTCGCCTCGATCGTGCAGAAGGGGTAGCTCTCGACGCGCGCCCCGGCGTTGGCAAGCGCGTTGAAGATCGTCGACTTGCCGGCGTTCGGGAGACCGACCAGACCACAGGTGAATCCCATCTTCCCTTCCTCCTGCCCGCTACGAGCCGGACGGCCCGGCGTGAGCCGCCGCCAACTATAGGCCGGGCCTCGAACCGGCACAAGGTGACGGGCCGGTGGGGATCGGCTAGACTTCCGATCGGAGCGATCATGGAGAGAATGCACATGGAGATCCGGCTTCCCGACCTCGGCGAGGTCGACGAGGTCCGCGTGGTCGGATGGTTGGCGGACGTCGGCGATCCGGTATCCGAGGGGGACGACCTGCTCGAAGTCGAGACGGAGAAGACGACGTTCGTCGTCCCGGCACCCGGGCCGGGACGATTGGCGGAGATCGTCGCCGCCGAGGGCTCGACGGTCGAACGAGGGGGCCTCCTTGGCCGGATCGAGCCGTCCGACTAGGCGGGCGCTTCACCTGCCGCTCGGGCGGGCCGACTATGGCTGGACGCTCGAGCTCCAGCGGACCCTGCACGCGCGCCGCACGGCCGGCGCGATCCCCGATCTCGTCATCACGGTCGAACACAATCCGGTTCTCACGTTCGGCAGAAGTGGATCCCGCGAGCACCTCCTCGCCCCGGCGGCCGAGCTGAGGCGCGAAGGGATTGAGCTGTTCGACATCGAGCGTGGCGGGGATGTCACTTATCACGGGCCGGGGCAGCTCGTCATCTACCTGATCATCGACCTGCGAGAACACGGCCGTGACGTCAAGGGTTTCGTGAGACGGCTCGAGGACGCGGCGATCGCGACGTTGTCCGAGTTCGACATTACTGGCGAGCGACGGGACGGGTACCCGGGCGTGTGGGTGGGGGAGCACAAGATCGCGGCGATCGGCGTGTACGTCAAGCGATGGGTGACGCGCCACGGGCTGGCGCTTAATGTCGCGGTCAACCCGGATCACTTCGCGATGATCCGCCCGTGCGGGCTGCCGATCGAGGTCGTCTCGGTTTGCGACCTGCTCGGACGGTCGGTCCCGCTCGACCGCGTCCGAGACTGTTTCATCGGAGAGCTGGAACGTCGGTTCGGTTGGGATTTCGAGCCGACGAGCCTCGTCGAGACGCTCGGAGGAGCCGATGGCTAGTCATCCGGAGTGGATCCGCGTTCGCGCTCCGAGCCCGCGCGAGGCGAGCGGGATTCGCGCCGTGCGGGACGTCCTGGAGCGGCACGGATTGACGACCGTCTGCCAGGGAGCGATCTGCCCGAACGCCGTCGAGTGCTGGGGGGCGCGCACGGCGACGTTCATGCTTCTCGGCGGCGTCTGCACGCGCGCGTGCCGGTTCTGCGGGGTGGCCACGGGCGATCCGGGCGGGACGGTCGATTCGGACGAGCCGAGGCGGCTTGCTGCCGCGGTCGCCGAACTCGGCCTGAGGTACGCCGTCCTCACGTCGGTCGATCGGGACGATCTGTCCGACGGCGGGGCGGGGTTGTTCGCCGAGGCGGTCGATCGTGTGAAGGCAGCTGTCGACGGTATTCGCGTCGAACTCCTCCTTCCCGACTTCGCAGGAGACCGCGGCGCGCTCGATCGGCTTCTGGCAACCGACGCCGACGTGTTCGGCCACAACCTGGAAACGGTTCGGCGGTTGACCCCGGCGATGCGGGATCGGCGCGCTGGCTACGACCGCTCCCTTGGCGTTCTCTCGCATCTGAGCGCGGGGGCGAGAACCGGGAAGGTCAAGAGCGGCCTGATGGTCGGGCTGGGCGAGGCGCGCGCCGAGATCGACGAGGCGCTCGGCGACCTGCGGGACGCCGGCGTCGACATCGTGACGGTCGGGCAGTACCTCCGCCCGGACCGCCACGCCGCGCCGGTGCAGCGGTACGTCCCGCCGGCCGAGTTTGACGGGATCTCGACGCGAGCGAGACGGATGGGATTCACCGCGGTTGTGGCCGGTCCACTCGTCCGAAGCTCGTATCGCGCGCTGGAAGCGTACGAGGCGTCATGCGCCTCGTGATCAATCTTGCGCCGGTCGATCCGCGTCTCGGTCTGGCGATCGATGAGGCACTGCTCGAGTCGGTCCGCGCCGGCGGGCGGGACGCGGCACGTCTGTGGGTGACTCGACCGGCGGTCATCGTCGGGCGATCGCAGGCAGTCGAGGACGAGGTCGACGCCGGCTTCGCCGCGGAGCGAGGGATCCCCGTTCTACGCCGGACCTCCGGCGGAGGGGCGGTCTATCACTATCCGGGGAACCTGAACGTCTCGATCGTCCTTCGCGACGGGCGACGGATCGGTCCGGTCCGCGACGCGTTCCGGCTCTTCGGTGCGACCGTCGCGGCGGCGTTGAGCGGCATCTGCCCGCGGATTTCGTCCGAAGAGAACGATCTACTCATCGACGATGCAAAGGTCGGGGGAGCGGCGCAGGCCCGACGGGGCGACGCTCTGCTGTACCATACGACCCTCCTTGTCGAGCCGGTCGACGTCCCGATGGATCGGATCCTGCGGGCGATGCGTCCCGGCTATCGACCGACGCGGGTTGCCTCGAGGCCGAGGCCGACGATCTCGCTGACCGAGGCGGTTGGGCGGGAGGTCTTGATGCGCGAGGCGTCGGAGACGCTGGGGCCGGCGATATCCGGCGCGCTCGGGCGGCCGCTCGTCGCATCCGCCGACTTCGATCCGGCGGAGCTTGGCCGCGCGCAGCGGCTAGCGGCGGGGAAGTACGACGATCCGGGATGGAACCGGTCCCGATGAATGATCGCGACGCGATCGCGGCGCAGATCGGGCGGCCGCCGCGCGGGCTCCTCGGTGTTCCGGTGCGCTGCTCGTACGGGTACCCGCAGGTGATCCGTGTCTCGCCGCTTGTCGAAGGGAAGCCGTTCCCGACCCTCTTCTGGCTGACCTGCCCGTATCTCACGCACAAGATTGACCACCTCGAGGCGGTCGGTTGGATCGGGCGGCTCGAGCGGCGGATGAGCGAAGACGCCGCGTTGCGAGCGGGGATGGAGCGTGCCCACGAGCGTTACGTCGCGGAGCGGGCAGCCCTGCTGAGCGACGAGGAGCGCCTGGTGGCCGCCGGTGGCGGCCTGGGCGCGAGCCTGCTGGAGAAGGGGATCGGCGGGATCGCCGACCGCGGGACGCTCAAGTGCCTCCACCTTCACGTCGCCCATGCACTCGCCGACGCACTCGCCGACGCGAACCCGATCGGATCGATCGTCCTCGCGATGCTTCCGGCGACCGAATGTCGCTCCGAAGAAGGGATCTGCTCCGCCCTGGGGGAGGGCGGAGCAGATCGAACGGGTCGGATCGACCGATAGGCGGCCGATCGGCTACGGATCGGCGTGAACCATCGGAGGCTGGTTGATGTTCTCGACGCGCACGTGGACCGAGTCGGTGGCGGACAGCCCGCACGGATCGGTCACCGTCAGCGTGATAATCACGTCCATCCCGTCACAGTTGTCCGTCGACGGCGCGCTGTAGATCGTCGTGGTGGCGCTGAGATCGGCGAAAACACCGGCTGTCGCGCTCCACGAGTAGGTCAGTACATCGCCGTTCGGATCGTAGACCTTCGGTGCCAGGAGCACGGAGTCGCACTCGAGCAGGCACAGGTCCGGTCCGAGCTCGACGGTCGGCGGTGCGTTGACGTCGTTCACGTGAATCGTCACTGAATCGCTCGCGGACAGGCCGCAGGGATCGGTGACGGTCAGTGTTACGACCAGGTTCTCGCCGGCGCAGCACGCGGTCATCGGAGCGGTGAGCGTCGGGCACGCCGCGTAGGCGTTGTCGAGCCTGCCGCCCGTCGTCGTCCAGCAGTATCGAAGAGCGTCGCCCTGTGGATCCGACACGGCGGGGGTCAGCTGGATCACCGTCCCCTCGTCGACGGCGAAGTCCGGCCCGAGGTCCGCTGCAGGCGCGCTGTTGACGTTGCGCACGCGGATGAGAACCGTATCGCAGGCCGTCGCTCCACATGGGTCGGTGACGGTGAGCGTCGCAATGACGTCGACGCCGTCGCACGCGGTGATCATCGGCGCGACGAAGACCGCCTGCACGACGGTCGGATCCGCGAACGATCCGACGCATCCGTCGACGCTCCATCGTGCCATGAACCCCTCGCAGTCGGGGTCCGACGCGGTCGCCGCGAGAACGATCGATGTTCCCTCGTCGACGCAGATCGGCTCTCCCGCGTTCGCGATCGGCGCGTGATTGACGTTCAGCACATGGAGGAAGAACGAGTCGCTCGCCGATGCGCCGCAGCTGTCGACGGCCGTGAGAACGACCTCGACGTCGAGGTTGCCGCAGCCGCTGAGCATCGGCGCGGTGTACACGGGGTGCAGCGAGCACGGATCGTCGAACGCTCCGGCGCTCGCCTGCCAAGCCGACGTGACGATGTTGCAGTCCGCGTCGCTGACCGCGCCGTGAAGTTGGATCGACTCACCCTCGTTCATCGTCTTCATCGCCGAAGGAGCCGGGCAAGCCGGCGCGACGGCGACGGGTACGGGGCAGGGCGCCGGAACCGGGCACAGCGGCGCGGCCGGGGCCGGCGGGCAGACGACGGCCGGCGGACAACTGGGCTCGCACATCGGGCACCGGTTGTACGATCCGACCATGATCGTCCCCTCGAGCAGCGTGTCGACGCCGTCGGCAGAGTAGAGCACGTTGCATCCGCGGCCGCCGAGGAGCGTGTCGCATCCGGGGCCGCCGTCGAGCACGTCGTCGCCCGCGTCGCCCTCGAGCGAGTCATTGCCCGCGCCGCCGCAGATGTGGTCGTCACCGGGTCCTCCGAAGGCGAGGTCGTCGCCGTCCCCGCCGTCGATCAAGTCGTTTCCGACTCCGCCCTCGAGGATGTCGTTTCCTGCGCCGCCGCAGAGGACGTCGTTGCCGTCCAAGCCGATGAGGAAGTCATCTCCGCCCAATCCGAGGATCAGGTCGCCTGCTGCCGTTCCGTAGATGACGTCGTTCCCTTCGGTTCCGTAGATCACGTTCGTTACCCCGAGGCAGGCGAACTGGGACGGAATCATGTCGCTCGGCTGGACCGCCGGCTCGATGTCGCGATCCTCGATGACGGCGTACAGCGCTTCGAGAAGGCCGGACGCCTCCTGGATGCTCCAGTAGCTACCGCCGGTCGTGCCCGCGAGGGCGCGCAGGATCTGGCTCGCCTCGTCTTCGACGTCCAGTCCGAGGACGTGGATGATGATCGGCGGATCCAGGGTGGCGATCATCTCGGCGACGATCTCCTGTGCGCCGCCGCAGTTCCCTTCTCCGTCGCTGAGCAGGATGATTACGCCTCCCTCGCCGGTGGCGGAGATCGCGTTTGCCGCCTCCGTCAGCGAGTCGGCGAGCGGCGTCTTCCCCTGGGGAACGATCGCGCCGATCGCGGTGATCATCCGGCCGCGGACGAGGTCGTCGAGCGGGGCGATCGGGAACAGCATCTCGATGTCCTGACAGCTCTCGAGCTCATTCTGGTAGTTGATCCGGTGCCCGTAGACCAACAGTCCGATGTCCTCGCCCGCGCGCATGCCGCCGAGCAGCTCGGCGAGGGCGTCCTTCGCCGCGTCGATCCTCGTCTTGACGGCGAGGAGCTTGTTCATGCTGTTCGACGCGTCGAGGATGAAAACGACGTTCTCCGGTATGGCGCTCGCGGCGACGACAGCGAAACAGACCAGAGCCGCCGCGAGCCACACGATTCGGGTTCGCATCCTTTACCTCCTTGTCGATCGATCCAACTTCCGGAGGGATTCTAGCCGATCGGGTGGGTCGGAATCTGTGATCTGGATTACAGAATCGCGACTTCAGCGGCGTGCGTTGGTGGCGAGAGCGCCGAGCAGCTCGCGCCGCCGTCCGGTGGGGATGAGCGCCTGAAGGGAGCCGGCCCGGAGCCGTCCGCAGCCGACGACGTCGCCACCGAATCGGAGCGCGACGTGACCGTCGGTCAAGTCACACGGAGACGAGATCCTTTGTCCGAGCAGGAGCCGCCGAAGCGCGTCCGCATCAAGATCGACCGACGCCGCCGTGATCGCCGGCCCCAGCGCGGTCAGGAACGTGCTCGTCGGCTTGAGGTCGCCGCCCTGCCGGCGCAGCGCGCGCAGGCCGGGCGGCCGAGCGGATTCGATCCCGGGCGGCGGCGGCGCCGTGCAGGCCCAGATCTCGTCGCGACGCTCGTGGAACGTGAACGCAGCGAGCGTCGCGCGGGCGACGCCGAATCGCTCCTCGAACAGGCGAACGACATCGCCTTCAGGGCCGTTCGAATCGGGCAATGAACCCACCTCCGCTGTCGATTTGATGCGGGTAGATGCGCGCGCAACCACCCAGCTCCGGCGGGTAGCTCTCCCCGTTCCACGACGTCAGACCGGGCGAGGCGGCGACCGGAAGCGAAAGCGGCGCCAGGCGTGCGTCGCGCACGCCGAGAAGGTGTGCCGCGACCGATTCGTTCTCCTCCGGCGCGAACGTGCATGTCGAGTAGACAAGGACGCCGCCCGGACGGAGGAGATCGTACGCTCGGACGATCAGCCGCTTCTGGAGCCGCGCGAGCCGCGCGATCGCGCTTGTCGCCGCTCCCGCCAGCAAGGACGGCTCCTTGCGCAGTGTCCCCTCAGCCGAGCACGGCGCGTCGACAAGGACGCGGTCGAACAGCGCGGTGCGCGGGAACGACTCGCCGCGATAGGCAGTGATCGTCGCGTTCAAGACGCCGAGCCGATTGATGTTGGCGAGGAGAGCCGGCTGTCGTCGGCCGCTCGGCTCGTTGGCTATGAGCGGGCCGACGCCGCCCATGCGGGCCGCGATCTGCGTTGCCTTTCCTCCCGGCGCTGCGCAGAAGTCAAGGACGACGTCCCCCGGCCTCGGGTCGAGGGCGAGTACCGGTAGCGTCTGAACGGCTTCCTGGATGTAGAACAGGCCGAGCCAGTGCTCGATCGTGCCGCCGAGCGGGCGGTCGACCTCCAGCAGCGTTTTCTCCCACGAGCAGGGAGACGCGCGAACGCCCTGTCGCTCGAGGCGCTGCCTCAGCGCGTCGCGGCCGGTCCGAAGGGTGTTCGCTCGGACGGTCGCCGGCAGCGGCCGACGGCACGCCTCAACGAACCGTTCCCGATCGGGCACAATGCCGCGGTAGCGGGGGAGGGTCTCCGTGAGGACGGTCGGTGGCTCAGCTCGCGAGCGCATGAAGAAAGGCGTTGTGGATCCGGCCGTTCGAGGCGGCGATTCCGGTGCGGGGGTCATCGCTCGGGTCGCCGCGAAGGTCGGTCGTTTGCCCCCCCGCCTCCTCGACGAGGAGCGCCGCGGCGGCAACGTCCCACGCGTCGAGCGCGAGGTACCATGCGCCGTCGAACCGACCCGCGGCGACGTAGGCGAGGTCGAGGGCGGCCGAGCCGAACGTCCGAAGCACGCCGGCGCGTGAGAGGAGCGGCGGCAGCTGGCCAACGAGTTGCGCTCTCTGCTGCGGGTGGTACGACAGGCCGACGCCGAGCACGGCCCCGTCGAGCGTGCTCCGATGGCTCACGGAGATTCGACGTCCGTTGAGGCTGGCCCCGCCGCCTCGGACGACGGTGAACGTCTCGCCGCGTAACGGGTCGTGGACGCAGCCGAGGGCGACGCCCGCTTCGTCCGTGAGCGCGATCGATACGCAGAAGTGGGGGATCCCGGCGAGGAAGTTGCTCGTCCCGTCCAGCGGGTCGACGATCCACCGGCGCCCCGACGCTCCGTTCGACGCGACGGACTCCTCGGACAGGATCCCGTCGTCCGGGCAGTCGACCGCGAGGACGCGGACGATCGCCCGCTCTGCCGCGTGGTCGTAGATTGTCACCGGGTCGTTCGGATGCCCCTTCGTCCGCGCGCCCTTTTCAGCGTCGCGGAAGCCTCGAGTGAGGACGAGCCCCGCCGCTTGCGCGGCGGCGACAGCGATTCGAAGAGCCGACTGCGAGTCGCTGGGCGTCATCGGACGGGCGAAACGGACGCGCCGGCGCGCAGCATCATGGGTTCACCCGTCGCGCTGCCAGTAGACGCGGACCAGTTCGGTGTCGTCGGCGTGCTTGATCGCCAGCGATCCCTTGCAGGCGGACTCGATCGCCTTCCCGATCCTCATCGCGAGGTGGCTCTGCGTCGTGGCGATCTCGGTCGTGCCGTCCTTCTCCTCGATCCACATGATCCGCTGAAGAGGGCGATGTGCGGCAGCGGCGGAGGCTTGGTTCTTGGCGATGCCGAAGATCTCGTCTCGGTGGCGGTCGAGGTACTCGCCGGTCAGGAACAGGAGGCCGGCCGGAAGTCGTTCCATCTCCCGCCGGCAGGACGGACAGTGGCTGCTGTGGGCCGGCTCCTCCGCTTCCTGCACCTCCACGTTCTGCCAGCGGCCGTTCCGGTAGACAAGGCCGCACCGGGGACAGACGGTGGGCTCCGGATACTTGCGGTCCTCGTGGTACGGATTCGAGCTTCTTCCCCCGATGCGTCCGCGCTTCTCGCCTTCTGCCATTCGCATCCCCCCCGTGTGGCGCTCCGCAGCAGCGTCGGCTAGAACGAAAACGGGACAACGAGCGTCACGTTGCCCCGCATCCGCCGGTCGTCGCCTCAGGCCGCTTTGTCCGCAAGCAGCTTCTCGAGATAGCCGATCGCCTCCCCGACGGTCGAAATCTGCTCGGCTTGTTCATCGGAGATTTCTATGCCGAACTCATCCTCGAACTCCATGATCAGCTCCACCGTGTCCAGAGAGTCGGCACCGAGGTCCTCGACGAACGAGGACTCGTCCGTGACCTCCTCCGGGTCGACCATCAGTTGGTCGCAGATGATCGCCTTGATCTTGTCCGAGATCTCGCTCATGCTCGATGAACCTCCCTATTATTGCATCGTTCAGGGATGAAGTCCCCCGTTCACCCCGATCAACTGCCCAGTTATATAGGAAGCCCGATCGGAAAGCAAGAACCGGACGACCTCTGCGACCTCCGCCGGTGTGCCGGGCCGTCCGAGCGGGACACGATCGAGATACGAGGCGCGGATCTCGTCTCCGAGGGCGGCGGTCATCTCGGTGTCGATGAACCCCGGGGCGACGGCGTTCACGCGTATCCCATGTCGCGCGACCTCCTTGGCGACCGACCGGCAAAGGGCGACGATTCCCGCCTTGGAGGCGGCGTAGTTGGCCTGACCGACGTTGCCCGTCTGGCCCACGAGCGAGGAGAGCGCGACGATCGAGCCGGTTCGTTGCTTGAGCATCGGACGAAGGACCGCGCGGATGCAGTGAAACGTCCCGGTCAGGTTGACGTCGAGGACCCGCGCCCACTCGTCGGTCGACATCCGCAGGGTCAGGCGATCGGCGGTGATCCCGGCGTTGCAGACCAGATGATCGATTCGTCCGAACTCCTCTACGACTCCCTGAAGTACGTCGCGCACCTCCAACTCGTCGGTGACGTCGGCCCGGCGGAACCGGAACCCGCGAACCTCCCCCTCGATCGACGCGCCGAGCGACGTGTCCCGACCGAGACCGACGACGGTCTCGCCGTCGCGGCTCAGCCGCTCGGCGATCGCCCGCCCGATGCCGCGCGTCGCTCCCGTCACGACGCTCACCCGCGGGTCATGCTTGCTCATCGATGGCCTCCTCGTACGTCACGAACCGGATCCCCGTTGCCGAGCGCCGCCCCAGCCGGGTGAGGACGTCGCCGGCTCCGACCTCGACGGCGACGTCGACGTTCATCTCCTCCAGGCGCCGGATCACGTCGAACCACCGGACCCGCGCAGTGATCTGCCGGCAAAGGATCTCACGCAGTGCCTCCGGATCACGCGAGTCGGTCGCTGTTACGCTGGAGACGACCGGGATCTCAGGCGTCAAGAACCGCAGATGTCGCAGGAACGGCTCGAGCGCCACCTCCGCCGGCCGCATCAGCGGGGAGTGGAACGGGCCCGAGACCTGCAGCGGGATGGACCTTGCGCCGAGCCGCTCCGCCCGACGGCAGAGGTCCTCGACTGACGTTCTCTCTCCCGAGACAACGACCTGCGTCGGCCCGTTGTGGTTGGCGACGCAGACTCCGGGTCCGACGTCGTCGCAGATCGCCTCCACGGCCTCAAGGTGAAGCTTGACGATCGCGGCCATCGTCCCCGCGGCGTTGCGCATCGCCCGCCCTCGCTCGATCACCGCGCAGAGTCCGTCGAGCGGGTCGAGCACGCCGGCGCTGACGAGGGCGCAGTACTCTCCGAGGCTGTGCCCGGCGACGACGGAAGGTATCCAGTTCGCCGCCCGCAGCGCTGCGTCGCGGGCGAGTGAGTCAACAAGCAGCGCCGGCTGTGCGTTGGCGGTCTGTTCAAGCAGATCGGCCCGGCGCTCGTCGATCCAGACGCGAAGAGGAAGTCCTCGGGCCTCCGCACGGTCGTACAAACGCTCGGCGCGCTCGCCGAGTGGCGGCAGCGCACGCGGGATCTTGCCCTGGCCGGGGAACAAGAACGCGATCGATCGGGCCATTGCCGCCGTCCTTCCAGATCAGATCCGCACGATGACCGCGCCGTAGGTCACGCCGGCCCCGAAGCCGGTAACCGCCACGACATCTCCGGGCCGGATCGTGCCGTCGCGCAACGCCTCGTCCAAGGCGATCGGGATCGAGGCGGCGGACGTGTTCGCCACGCGGTCGAGGTTGCTGATCACCCGTTCGGGCTCGACCTCGAGCCGTCGGATCAGGGCGTCGATGATCCGGACGTTCGCTTGGTGCGGGATGATCCAATCGACGTCCGACAGTGCGAGGTCGGCGGCGCGTAGGGCACCGAGCGTCGCCTTCTCCATCATCGGGGCGGCGTTGCGGAACACGCCCGAGCCCTCCATCTTGAGGAAGTGGTCGCCTCCGTCGATGGTCGCCGCGCTCGCCGGAGCGCGGGTCCCACCGGCCGGCATGTGGAGGAGGAGCGCCTTCTCGGCGTCGCCGTAGAGTGCCGAGCCGAGGACGCCTTCTTCCTCGCCGCCGGGCTCCAGGAGGATGGCGCCGGCGCCGTCCCCGAACAGGACGCACGTCTGTCTGTCGGTCCAGTCGGTTACCCGGGAAAGGGCCTCCGCGCCGATCAGGAGGATCCGCCGCCACAGCCCGGCCCGGATCAGGCCGTCGGCGATCGCGAGGCCGTAGACGAACCCGGTGCATCCGGCCTTCAGGTCGAAGAACGGGGCGTTGCCGATCCCGAGGCCGTCGGCGACGAACGGCGCGGAACCGGGACAGATCATGTCGGGGAAGGTCGTCGCAACGAGAAGGAGGTCCACGTTGGTCGGCCGGAGGCCGGCCGCCTCGATCGCCCGCGCCCCGGCGACGACGCTCATCTCGGACGGAAGCTCTTCGTCGCGGAGAAGGTGGCGCATCTTGATCCCGGTACGTTGAACGATCCACTCGTCGGAGGTGTCGACGATGTGCTCGAGATCGGCGTTGGTCAGCGTCTGCTCTGGGACGTGACGACCCGTTCCGACGATTCTAGCGCCCATGGGCGCTCCAGCCGGACAGGCCCCTGGAGAGGCGATCGATCAGGCCGACCTCCACCTCGCGGCAGGCAACTTCGATGGCGGAGGCGATGGCCGCGGCGTCCGACCGACCGTGCGCGATCACGACGACCCCGTTGACGCCAAGGAGGGGGGCGCCACCGCGCTCCTGGTACGACATCGCGCGCTTGACCCGCGAAAACGAGCCACTCATCAGCAGTGCGCCGAGCATCGCGAGGGCCCGCCCGCGGATCGTCCGCTTCAGCAGATTGGTCACGGCGGAGATGCCGCCCTCGACTGCCTTGAGGAAGACGTTTCCTACGAACCCGTCGCAGACGACGATGTCCACCGGGCGATCGATCAAGAGGTGGTGGGCTTCGACGTTGCCGACGAACGCAAGCGGGCCGGCCTCGAGGCGGGCGAACGTGTCGGCGATCAAGCGGTTGCCCTTTCCCCGTTCGGCGCCGATGTTCAGCAGGCCGCTCGTCGGCTTGGCGATCCCGAGGACGTCGCGGGCGTACGACGCGCCCATGAGGGCGAAGTGGACGAGCTGGTCAGCTGTGCAATCACTGTTCGCGCCGACGTCGATCACAAGGATGTCCTTTCCGGTAAGGGTCGGGAGCGACGCGAGGATCCCGGGGCGAGGGATGCCCGGGATGCGATCCAGGATGAAGATCGAGCCGGCGACAACGGCGCCGGTATTTCCCGGCGAGACGAACGCATCCACGGCGCCGTCGTGAAGAGCATGAAGGCCGAGCACCACAGAGGAGTCCGGTTTCTCGCGAACGCTCTTGACGGGGGCGTCTTTCATGCCGATCGTCTGGGAGCTTCCAAGGACGTCAAACCGCCCGCCGGTCGACTCGCCGAGGTCGGCAAGCGCCCGCTCGACCTGCACAGGATCTCCGGCGAAGACGATGTCGATAGACTGCCGGCGGCCGACGGCGACGCCTCCCTTCACCAGCTCGTGGCTCGGAAGGTCGCCCCCCATGGTATCCAACAGGATTCGCATCGACGCCTACTCCCCCGTGGAACGATGGTGCCGAGGGCGGGACTTGAACCCGCACGGACGTTTGAAGTCCACATGGCCCTCAACCATGCGCGTCTGCCAATTCCGCCACCTCGGCGACAGCCGCAATGGTAGCGGACGGTTGGAGGGGGTGTCAACCGGAAGTCCACTTCGGCCCTCGGTGGCGTGGCGCGACTGGCTCGGCGGGGCGGTGTATGAGCGGAACTTGCCTTCTGTAGCAAATCGGCCTATGATGAACTCTAATGCTCGAGTGAGGCGCTGCATCCCAAAGGGCGGAGGTGACGGGATGAATGGCAGGGCATTCGCCGGTTGCGTTCTATGTGGATTCTTGGTTCTCGTCTTGGTCATGGCCGCGGACCTCGGGGCGCTTTCCCAGTCTGCAACGTACTTCGGTGTCACATTCCCGAACGGAGATCTTGCGTTCGCCGATCGCGTCGTCGACTACTTGGCGGCAAGCTGCGTGCGAGACGCGTACGATGATCCCGAGGAGGCGCTCGGACCGCCTGACGCGCGGTGTGACGGGTGCGAGGGATGCGACGGATGCGACACGAATGCCGTGTCGCTGGGCTTCCGCCTATCCGTCCTCGACAGTCGTGGATATCTGATCGTCGAGTTCGTCGACAACCTTCTCATCGACGTCTCCGGAGCGGACCTGTTCGTCTATATTACGAACGGCAGGCCGTGCCGCGTGGAGATCAGCGCCGACGGGTTCAACTACATCTTCGTCGGGGAGACGGTCGGCTATCCGGGGGCGATCGATATCGGACCGTACGTCGAGGCAAGCGACCAGTTCCGGTTCGTCCGCCTGAGCGACGTGCCTGCAGACGAGGACCATTCGGAGTGTCCGGGGGCGAGCATCGATGCGATCGGGGCGATGGGACCAGTCGTACAGGCCGCCGAGGCCGAGGCGTTCGGAAGTCTGTCGCTTCAGCCGATCGGGGATCTCGCGTTTGCCTTCCAGTACGCCCCGACGACGTTCTACATGATTCTCGACTCATCGTCGAGCATGGGTGAGGTGATCGGCGGCGAGGTGAAGCTTGAGATCGCCAAGGACGTCATCGTCGACCTGCTGGAGAACCTGCCTGCCGGCGCGCTCGTTGGTGTCCGGACGTTCGGCGGCAACTGCTCGAGCAACCTCTTGGCGCCGGTGGCGCCGCTGGAGGCCGCCGCGCTGCGGCTCGAGATCCTCAAGATGTCGCCCAAGGGCGCGACGCCGATTGCCCTCGCGCTCGAGAAGGCGCGGGAGGATCTGACGCCGATCGCGGGTCCGAAGCTGATCTTGCTGGTCAGTGACGGGATCGAGACGTGCAAGGGAGATCCCGTCGCAGCGGCCGAGGAGTTTCTCGCCGCCGGGTTCGATCTGCGGATTCACGTCGTCGGGTTCGACATCAGCCGGAACGTCCCGGCGCGCGACCAGCTAATCGCGATCGCTCGATCGACCGGCGGGTTGTACTTCGATGCCAACAACAGCGAGGAGCTGCGGCAGGCCCTATCCATCGTGGCGCCGTTCAGCTACACGGTCTACGATACAGAAGGGAACGTCGTCTTCGAGGGTCGGATCGGCCAAGATGGTCCCTCCCTTCCGGCGGGAAGCTACACCGTGGTCATCGACTCGAATCCTCCGATCACCTTGACGAACGTGCTGGTACAGGATCAGTCGACTACGTTGATTACGGTCGAGCAGGAGAACGGCGGGTTCCGGGCCAAGGTGGACGACTAGACCTGCCCCCGCGCGGGGCGCTCGCTTAAAGCAGGGCACCTCCGTGTACGTCGAGGACGGCGCCTGTGATGTACGCGGCCTTCTCCGACGCGAGGAACGAGACGGCCGCCGCGATCTCCTCCGGTCGTGCGAGTCTCCCGAGGGCGGTGCGGGATGCGGCGTCCGGCGGCAGATTCTCCTGCGAGTCGACGAACCCCGGTGAGACCGCATTGACGCGGATTCCGTACGGTCCCTCCGTCTTCGCTAGCGTCCTTGTCAGGCGGGCGACGCCCGCCTTCGAGATCGCGTAGGGGAGGGTGTGCGGCGCGGCGCGATGGCGCTCCGCATGCATCGACGCGACGTTGACGATCGAGCCGGCCCGAGCCGAACGCATCGACGGCAGGACCGCGCGACAGCAGAGGAACGCGCTCGTCACGCCGCCCGCGAGGATCCGATTCCACTCGGCAAGCGACGTCTCCAGGAGCGGTTTCCACAGGAACGGACCGAAGTTGTTGACGAGCAGGTCGATTGGGCCGTTCGCGGACGCGGTCTCGACCATCCGGGCGACGTCGGCTTCCCGCGTTACGTCCGCTCGGATCAACTCCGCAGCGGGGTGGACGACACGAACGGCTTCAAGGGCGTGGACCGCTTGCTCGTCGTCATGGGCGTGATTGAGGATCGGCACGTAGCCGTCCTGCGCCAGGCGTCGGGCGATCGCGAGGCCGATATGGCGGGTGCTGCCGGTGATCAGGGCACGACGGTCGGCAGGCATGGGATTACGTTGCCGGGGGGCGCTGGATTCGCTCGATGACGATCGACAGGTCGTCCTGCACGTGATGAAGGCTGTCGCGGAGCCTCGCCGGGTCGACGTGCGCAAGCGGGATCAGAGGATCGTCGCCAAGCCGATCGAGGTAGGCGTCGATGTCGGCGATGACGGCCGACAAACAGCTGAGCCCGTCTCCGTCGTCGGACCCCTCGAAGTGGAGAATGCTCTGTTGGAGTTGCCCGATCGCCTTACCGATGAGGGTCAGGAGGTCGACCGCATGGCTCGATTCATTCATCCAGATCTCCCTCTTCCGCCTCGATTGTTCCTCACGATCGCGAGTCCTAGTTGCCCGTACCGCGCTCGAGGTTGTCCCTCATCTCGCCGAGAATCCTGTCCTTGAGCCTCGATACCTGGCGCTGGGACATTCCGAGCTCCCTCCCGACTTCCGATTGGCTCTTCCCCTCGTAGAAGAGGCCGCCGATGACCTGCTGTTGGATCTCGGTCAGCTGTTCGATCGCGACGAGGACACGGATCCGCACGTCGAACGGGAGGTCCTCCGATGTCGCCATCAGGCGTTCGACCGACGGCGGGGCCGGGTTCGGGTCGCTGCTTCGCCGTTGCTGGTCGATCGAGACGTAGGTCATCGTCTCGCGGCCGCGCAGAAGCGCCGTCAGCTGATCCTGCGTTAGTCCGAGGTGCGACGCCAGCTCGACCAGGGTCGGCGGGCGTCCCTCCCGCTGGAAGAACGCCTCCTCGGTCTCCTTTACCCGTCGATTCATCGTTTGGACCCACTGGGGGATCCGGATCGTCGAGTGCCTGTCGCGAATGTAGTGGCGGATCTCGCCTTGGATCAAGTAGCTTGCGTAGGTGCTGAATCGGGTGTTGCGTGCGAGGTCGAAGTTCGTCACGGCGTTCAGCAGACCGATGTAGCCGGCCTGGATCAGGTCGTCCAGCGGCTCGCCGGAGCCGAGGAACTTGAGGGCCACCGACTTGACCAACCCGATGTTGCGCCGCACGATCTCCTCACGCAGCTCCGTAGTGTCGGCCGCTTCATCGCCCCGCGTGCGCCGGAGGAGCTCGATCAGCTCCTCGTTCGTCGACGCGGAAAGCGGTTCTCGTCCTGAGTCGCGCATGTCGATTCGTCACTCCACCCTACGATTCGATCGACCGCCGGTATGAGTCTGCGCGGAGCGCGGCCGGAATCGGATGATCCACGGCCGGGAATTTCAGGACGTCTGCCACCACAACAGGAGGGCAAACAACACGGCAAGAAGGGTCAACCGAAGGAGGCTCGAGCGAAAGACGAGTGACGGGGCACGCGCAAGAGGCGACGAGCAACCATGAATCGTGCACGCGCCGATTGCGTTTCGGAGTTCGAATTCCTGCGCCCGCCCGGCGCCGAGGACGACCTCGTCGCCGACGAAGACGACTGGAACGTCCGATGTCTCCACGTCGTAGGCCGTCGCCAGCTCCATGAGGAGGTCGAGCGCCTCCGAGTCCGAGATGTCGTAGCGAGCGATCGCGGAGTCTGGCAGCTCGGAGGTCAGGCCCTCGAGGAGTTCCTCGATCTGAGCGCAACTGGGGCAGCCCTCCTCGTAGAAAACGACGATCCACGGCTCGTCGTCCGCGGCGAACGCCGTGACCGCGACGACGATGCAGAGCCAGAGCGCGGCGAGCACGAGCGCAGGGCGGCGTAGTCCCGTCATCACATCCACCCCACAAGGACGGCGAGAAGCATCCCCGCGCCGAGGAGGAGCATCACGATCCCCGAGACCAGATGGAGCTTGCCGAGACGCGCGGAGCGCCAGCGTTCGGCCCGGGCCGTCGTCGTGAATCCGAGATGGACGGCGAGGGTGATCGCGATCAGCGGCAGGACGAAGATCAAGTTGTACAGGAGCAGGTAGAGGATCCCCTCGGTGCGCGTCGTCGTCTTGCTCAGAAGCGCCAGGATGGCGATATACGGTCCCGAAGAGCAGGGCAGGAGGAACAGCGAGTCGAGGATTCCGACGAAGAACGCGCCGGGGACGGAGACGACCGAGGCCGTCAGCCGCTTGACGGTCGGCCGCCAGCGCTTCGGAACTTCGATGGTGAACCACTTCCCGTAGGCGAAGTAGTCCTTCATGTTCCACAGGCCGAGGAGGATGGCGAGGCCGGACACCGCCATGATGAAGGGGCGCTGGACTCCGGCCGCCTGGATTGCGGAGAAGATGCCGATCCCCATCAGGAAATACGACACGTAAACGGCGATCGTGAACGCAAAGCCGGCCTTCAGCACCAACCACGAGTGCCCCTTCCGTTGCGCGACGAGGAGCGTCCCAAGGAGCAGGACGAGAACTGCGAACGTGCAGGGGTTCACCGAGTCGGCGGCCGCCGCGAGGATCACGGCGGGGATCGTCAGCGTCTCGGCCAAGCTGTGCTCGTCCGAGTCGTCGATTCGAGACTGCGGCGAGGGTGCGTCGGCGTCGGTCGCCCGCTGGATCGCCCGCTCCAGCGCGATGTCCTCGGCTCGTCCGGAGGGCGCGAACGGAGCGTCCTCGAGACCGTAGAAAACGCCGCCGACGAACGCGACGTCGCCGACGAAGAGGATCGGCACAGCCGCCTCCTCGACGCCGTATGCCGCAAGGAGCTTGGGGAGCAGGTCGAGGGAGTCGGCCTCATGGATCTCGTAGCGGAGGATCTCGAGGTCCGGGTAGTCGGGGTGAATCGATTCGAGGAACGCCTCCGTGCGCGCGCAGTGCGAACACCCGATCTCGTGGAAGAAAACGAGCGTCGTCGCTCCAGCGCTGGCCGTCACGGCGAGCGCCACGGCGAGCACGAGAGAGGCGAACGCGGCGCTCCTCCTCAAGCGGCTCCTCCTTGCGACGATCGCGACGGCATGGGCGTCACTCCGCGACGAAGATGAACCTGTCGCCGAACTGACGGATCCACTCGTCGAGGCCGCCGAGAAGGCTTCGGGCTTGAGTGAATCCGGCGTTGAGCATCAACTGCGCAACGGCGTCGCTCTGGTCGGTGGCCTGATCGTAGAGGATGACCAGGACGTCCGTCGGCAGGTCGGGGATCCGCGCGGAGATCTCGGTATAGGGAATGTTGATCGCGCCGAACAGGTGAGACGCGGCGTACGCCTCCGGCTGGCGCAGATCGATCAGCAGGTAGGTCAGATATCGGATTTCCGTGACATCCACGCAGAGGGGGGCTTCGGCCCGGTCGGGACAGACGAGGCGGGTCCGGCCGTCGCGATCGGCCGGCTCGAAGCCCTCCGTCGATGTCTCGAGAAGGAACGTTTCGTACCAGCGGGTCCACTCGTCCAGCCCGCCAAGGGTGTAGAAGGTGGTCGAGTAGCCCATCGCCTTCAAGTCGGACGCGACCCGCTCGCTCTGCTGCCCGTCCTGATCATAGAGGATGATCAGCGCGTCCGAGGGCAGACGATCGAGCCACTCGTCGAGTCGATCGGCCGGGATGCTCAGCGCGCCGATCAGGTGTGCCTCCTCGTAGGCCGAAGGCTCGCGAAGGTCGATGAGAAGCGTGAACAGGTAGTTCATGTCGCTGGTCGAAGTGTGGTAGGGCTGGGCCCGGATCACCTCGCCGGTCACGCGGAGCGTGAACCTCGGCCGTTCGGAGGTGGTAGAGTCGGCGTACTCGGGGTCGTTGCAGTAGACGTAGACCGACTTGCTGATCCTCCCGCCGAAGCCGGCGGTGTCGATGAGAACCTCGAGTTCGACGGACTCGCCTGGGCGGAGCCGTTGGGTCGCCAGCGCGGTCGTTGTGCATCCGCACGAGGCCGCTACGCGCTCGACTTCCAACGCTTCGTCGCCGGTGTTCTGGATGACGAAAACGTGATCGACGACGTAACCCTCGAGGATCGAACCGAAATCGTAGGTTGGCTCGTCGACATGGATCGTGGGCGTCGCGTAGGCCGCGCCGGCGCACGTGAGGCATGTGGCGATGACTGCAATGAGCACCTTCTTCATCAGCTTCCCTCCCTGTGATCGTCTGGGCGTATTGTACCGACAACTCGCCTTTTGTTCCTGCGGAGAGCACGTCGTATCGGACCATCTACCCGGCGCGGAGGGAGAGGTTGCACCGGGCTCGCTTTTGCGCGTCGGGAGGGCGACTCGTATCATCCGGCCCGAAGGAGCGACAGCATGCACGACGTACGGATGAGCGGAGAGGACGTGCTCAAGCGCCAGCTTGAGATGGCCGACGTGAACCGCCGCCGGCTGGCGGCGAGCGGCGTTCGGGCGATCAGCGTTCTCGGAGCGATTGGTAGTGGAAAGACGACGCTGATCGAGCGGCTGATCGATCGGCTCTCGGCCTGCGGAAAGGCGGTCGGGACGATTGCCGCGGACTCGGCCGGGGACGACGATCATCGTCGATTCGTCTCGCGCGGTGCGCGATCGGTCAACCTGAACACACAGGACGACTGCCATCTGGACGCCCACACGGTGGACCATGCGATGGACCACCTTGGCCTCGACGGGCTGGACTTCTTGTTCGTCGAGAACGTCGGGAACCTTATCTGTCCGGCAGATTTCCCGCTTGGTGCCGATCGTGAGATGGTCGTGATCTCGGTGACCGAGGGGGACGACATGGTGCGCAAGCACCCGAAGATCTTCGCCCAGACCGACGTGATGGTCGTCAACAAGATCGACCTCGCCGACGCGGTCGGGGTCGATCCGAGCCGGATCGTCGCCGACTTCGAAGCGATCAACCCGCACGGCACCGTCGTCCTGACCGACGCCCGCCGGGAGCGGGGTATCGACGACCTGATCGACGCGTTGGGGATCGAATGCACGAGTACTCCGTCGTCAGCGAGCTGATCTCGGCTCTTCTGCCGAAGCTTGAGGAACACCCCGGGCGGATCACCGCTGTGGTCCTCGTCAAAGGGGAGCTCCGGATCCTGTCGGACACGGCACTCCGAAACGCGTTCGATCTTCTATCTCAGGGGACTCGACTGGAGGGCTCCGAGCTGATTGTCGAGCCGGTCGAGGTGCGCGTGCGCTGCGCGGCGTGCGGATACGAAGGGGCGGCGGACCACGTCCGCGAAGAGGCTTTCCATTTCGCGATCCCGATTCTCACCTGCCCGACGTGCGGCGGGGAGGTCGATGTCGAAGCGGGACGCGAGCTGTACGTCGATCGGGCGACGATCGAGACGGAGGCGACGGCGGACGCCCCATGAACGCGAAGCGTTTGCGTTTCGTCGTTCGGGGCGTCGTGCAGGGGGTCGGTTTCAGGCCGTTCGTGTATCGAATCGCGACGGCGTACCGACTCGGCGGGTCGGTGCGCAACCGTGGCGCCGCTGGGGTCGAGATCCTGGTCGAGGGGACGGCGAACTCGATCGCCCGGTTCCGCGCCGAGCTCGAGCGGGACCCGCCGCCGCTGGCGAGGATCACATCGGTTGACGCGGAGGAGCACGAGCCGCTCGGCGAAACGAAGTTCGTGATCCTGCCGTCGATCGACGAGGGGGAGCGGGGCGGCGTTCTCCCCGCTGACTTGGCGACCTGCGACGCGTGCGTGGCTGAGATCCTCGGGCCGTCGCGATTCTCCGGCTACTGGGGGACCAGCTGCACCGACTGCGGCCCGCGGTTCACCGTGATCGAGTCGGTCCCGTTCGATCGTCCGCGAACGTCGATGCGTGACTTTCCAATGTGCTCCGACTGTGCGGCCGAGTACCGAGAGCCTCTCGAGCGCCGCTACCACGCGCAGACGACCGCCTGCGCGGCGTGCGGTCCGGCGCTTTGCTTCGATGGCGAGCTGGGTCCATCCGTCGACCGGGCCGTCGCGGCGCTGCAGTCCGGTTCGATCGTCGCGATCAAAGGGATCGGCGGCACGCACCTCGCGTGCGATGCGACGAGCGAGTCGGCCGTCGCCCGTCTGCGCGAGCGAATCGGGAGGCGATCTCAGCCGTACGCACTGATGGCGTCCGAAGAGATGATCCGGTCGTTCGCCGATCCCAACGAAGCGGAGTGGACCGCGCTGCGCGGTCCGGAGCGGCCGATCGTCGTGCTTCGTCGGCGCGGCGGCCGGCTTGCCGACTTGATCGCGCCGGGACTGCACACCGTCGGAGTGATGCTGCCTTACAGCGGGCTGCATCACCTGTTGTTCGACCGGATCGCAGATCCGCTTGTGATGACGAGCGCGAACCTCCCGGGGCGCCCGATGTTGATCGACAACGACGGAATCGAGCGGCGCCTGGCCGGGATCGCCGACCATTGGCTGCTTCACGATCGTCGAATCGTCGCCCGGTGCGATGACTCAGTCCGCCGGCGGGTCGCCGGCCGGCTCGTCTTCCTCCGACGATCGAGGGGCTGGGTGCCGTCCCCGATCGCTGCGTCGATGGGCGAAGCGCCGATCCTCGCCCTCGGTCCGGAGACAGACCTGACGTTCACCGTGTATGCCGAGGGGGGAGCGATCCCCTCGCAGCACATCGGCTCAGTAGACGACCTCGAGACCGCCGAATTCCTTCGCGAGTCGATCGAACACCTCTATCGGATTACCCGGGCACCCGCTCCTCGAATCGTCGCGTGCGACCTCCATCCGCAGTTCGCGACGACCCGGCTTGCCGGGGAATTGGCGGAGACGCACGGCGCTCGCGTTGTGCCGGTTCAGCATCACGCTGCGCACCTTCTCGCAGCAATGGCCGAACACGACCTTGACGCGGCGGTGGGCGTGATCCTCGACGGCTACGGCTACGGATGGGACGGCGAAGCATGGGGTGGAGAGCTGCTCGTTTGTCGGGACGGCGCCATCGAGCGGGCCGGATTCCTGAAACCGGTCCGGCTGCCCGGGGGCGATCTGGCGGCCCACGAGCCGCTGCGGATCGCGGCGTCGTATCTTCACGCAGGAGGAGCCGACGGGGCGTGTATCGCGCGAGAGCTGGCATCGAGAGGGCTCGGCGAGATGGAGATCGAACTGCTCCTCGCTCAGATCGAGCGGGGGATCAACGCGCCGTGGACGACGAGCGCCGGGCGGTTTCTCGACGCGGTGTCGGCGTGGCACGGCGTCTGTCGAGAGCGTACGTACGAGGGGGAGCCGGCGATGCGGCTCGAGGCCGCCGCGGTAGGCGGGACGGCTCAGTCCGTCGGGGTGGATGTCGAGCACGACGGCGCCGCGCATGTCGTCGACGCGGTCGGGTTGTTCGCGCGTCTCGTCGGTTTAGCGGGCAGGATCCGGGTCGAGGATGTCGCGGCCACGGCCCAGATCGGGCTCGCCGAGGGCGTGGCGCGTGTGGCCGTACAGATCGCGTTGGAGCGCAGCGTTCGGGACGTATGCTTCACCGGCGGCGTCGCCTACAACGACGCGATCGCGACAACGATCCGTTCCGCGGTTGAGTCCGCCGGCCTGCGCTATCGCACGAACGAGCAGGTCCCGTGCGGCGACGGAGGGATCTCGTTCGGCCAGGCGGCGTACGCGGGCCGTCGAATCGCGGTCCTAAAAGCAGATCGGACCGATGCAGCACCCGGCGATCGAGGCCAATAGGCCCCCGAGTAGTCCGAGTGAGAGAACCCATCGAATCATGCGCGGCATTGTACGTCGTCCCACCGGATTGGCAAGGACCTTCGTCAGGTTCGTGGGGCGCGAGTGCCCTTGAGGGGACCGATGAGCTTTCGGAGATCGCGATCCGGCTGCGGACTACGGTGCCTCAGTCGGATGGTCGAGCCAAGCGGCGATCTGCGCCTCCCACCGAGCCTGGGCGGAGGAATCCCTCCCGTAGGAGGTCTCTGCATCGTAGCGGGCCTGCGTCGCCTCGAGCCGCGAGAGAACCTCGCTCGCCCGCTGACGGGCGGCGGCGGTGAGCGCGTCGATGACGCCCTGCTTGGCCCCGCGCTGTGACGGGAGGCATGGAAGGACGAACTCGAGCTTCCGGCGGTAGACCTCGTTCAAATCGAAGTGTGCCTGTTCGTGGCGGAGGATCGAGAGCGTTTCCTTCCCCGGGACGACCCAGGAGAGCGAGGGCTCCATCGTATTGGCCACGGTGACGGACTGGACGTGCCCGATCCAGTCGCTGCCGTTCGAAGTCAGCGAGAAGCGGGCATGCCAATCGATCGTCATGTGAATCGCGGCGGCCTCGCTGCGGTGGACCGCGTCCGCGGGCGGAGTGCACTGGAAGAGGCTCCAGGTGAGTGGCACCGAGGCGCTCCACGCGACGCTCGAAGCGGATCCGTCGGACCTCACCGGGCACGCGACGAGGATCAGGAGACACGCAAGAAAGGGTGCTGATACGGCGCCGATCAACGATCTCCGTGCGGTGTACGTCACGCGTCCCCCTTCGAATCGATAGTACCGGGAACAAACGGAATCTACCAGCCTCCGCCTCCGCCTCCTCCGAAGCCGCCGCCGGAGAAGCCTCCTCCGAAGCTGCTGCCCCCGCCCCATGCGGAGCGGCCCGTGGTGGCGGTCCGCGGCGCCGAGACGAACGTCCGTTCCATCCCCGAGGTGAGGTGGAGCATGGACAGCGTGAACAGGTGCGCCCGGAAGACGGGAGCCTGGCCGGTGTACCAGGTCGGCGGCTCGTCGAGCAGCCCCTCGAACCGCTTCGTCCAGATCGACGTCAGATTCAGAGCGATGGCGTACGGGAGGAGCTTCTCGAACAGCTGAGGGCTCTTCTCCGGGGCGTCGTGGAACTCGATCCGATCGAGCTCTGCCCGCTGGATGTACTCGGACAGGCCGAGCAGCTCCTCGAGCGCGCGAACCCCGCGCTTCGTCTTGCGCGGCATGATCGGGGAGAACGCGAGCACAATCAGCCCGCACAGGCCGACCGCGATCCCGAGGTAGAGGGAGGCGGCGGCGATCGCGACGGCGACGCCGAGTGCGATGCCCGCGAAGCCGATCGACGCGTAGAAGCGGCGCGTCCGCTCCGGGTTGTGCGGGTAGTAGCCGCCTTCGATCAGGCCGCCGTACAGCTTTGACTTGATCGCCGGGAGGTGGCGGTAGAACTCGTTCTCGAGCGAAGAGAGGGGTCTCACGTCGGGATGCTCGGTGTCGAACAGCGCGTCGTACAGCTGGCGTTCGACGTCGGAGAGCTTCTCGTCGGGCGACATGCGTCGGACGAACCGGTAGTCGGTCGACGATCGGCCGAAAAACGTCTTCACGCGGTCGGCGAGGCCTTCCGCTTCGTCGATCTCTTCGATCGTCAGGTACCCGCGCACCGCGAGGCCGATCAGCATCGCGCTGACGTCTCGCAGGTCGGCGCGGTCGTCGATCAGCACGCCCGCCTCGCCCGGGTTCATTCCGGCCGGCGGCTCGAACGCCGGGGCGATCGTTCGCTTGCGAGGATCCCGGCCGACGCGGCCCCACAGGAGGACCATCCCGATCAGCGCGACGATCGGGAGTCCGGCGTACCGGTTTGCGTCGAGGAACCAGAGGATCCGTTGGGTCGCCGCCGGTGGCTCGATCGGGAGCTGATCCCGCGGAACGGCGACGTCGATCGTCAGCCCTTCGCCCGGGGATAGGCGATCCGCGGCGAAGAGGAGGTCTCCCGACTCGGAGACGGTCGCTGGCTCTCCCCGGATCGGGCTGCCGAACGGGCCGACATACGAGATCGTCGCCAGCGTCGTGCGGTCGACGGCCTCGGGCAGCGAGACCGTCGCCGTCGCCTGCCGGATCGGTATCCGCCACTCGGTCCCGGTGACGTTCCAGTACAGCTGGAGGTACTCGTCGAAGAAGACGATCGCCCGTTCGACCGTGTAGGAGATCGTGTACGCGTACGTCCCGACGATCGTCCGCTCCGGGTCACCGATCCGGAGACGGAGGTCGCGCCCGATCCGACGAACCGTGTACGGGACGGGCTCGCCGTCCATCGCGATCCGATCGAGCTCGAGATCGATCGTCACGTTGGCGCCGCGAGGGTCGCGGTACGAGACAGGAATCTCGCGCTCGATCCCGTGATAGGGCGTGTAGAACGCCACCACCAGCTTCTCGGTGACGCGCAGAGCCCCGGTGGACTCGATGACGATCGTGGCGTCGAACCGGTCGATCTCGAGGGACGCGACGGCGGCCGAGCCGAGGCCGAAGACCGAGACGACAAGCAGCAAAGCGGCGCGCGCGGTTCGCATCAGAATCCGACGCGCGGGGCGTCGCGCTGCTCCTCGCCGGGCAGGGCGTAGAACTCGCGCTCGCGGAACCCGAACAGGCCGGCGATGAGGTTTCGCGGGAAGACCTGGATCATCGTGTTCAGATCGCGGACGACGGCGTTGTAGTACCGGCGGGACCGTTGGATCGCATCTTCGACCTGTTCGAGAGTCTGCTGCAGCCCCAGGAAGCTCTCGTTCGCTTTCAGCTCCGGATACGCCTCGACGATTGCGAACAGCGACTTGAGCGCCCCTTTCAGGCCGACCTCGGCCTCCGCCTGCTCGCGCGGCCCGGAAGCATCGATCGCCCGAGAACGTGCGAGCGTGACCTGCTCGAACGTCTCGGACTCGTGCGCTGCGTACCCCTTGACCGTTTCGACGAGGTTCGGGATGAGATCCCATCGCCGCTTGAGCTGTGTGTCGATGTCCCGCCACGCTTCCTCCGAGCGAACGCGAAGCCGGACGAGCCGATTGTACGTGAGCCCTCCCCACAACAGGACGATTCCCCCGATGACGACAACGTAGCCGATCGCGCTCATGACTCCTCCTTAACTGGAGCGGTTCCGCGATTCTAGCGGGGGGGCGGCGGATCGACCAGCCGATGCCGGTCCATTGAGGACATTCGTGCCCCGTTGCGGCGCGTGATCCGGGGTGATATCCTCGCGGCGCTTCGATCGCAATCCACGACCGTCCAGGAGGAAAGATGCACAAGAGGCTGTTCACCCCCGGGCCGACGCAGGTTCGCCCAGAGATTCTCAAGGAGTTGGCGACGCCGCAGATTCACCACCGCTCGCCGGAGTTCTCGGAGCTGTACGCGGCCATCCAGCCGAAGCTTCAGCAGGTGTTGTGCACCGGGAATCCTGTTCTGCTATTCACGTCGTCGTCGACCGGTGCAATGGAGGCGGCGGTGACCAATCTGGTGGCCAAGCGGTGCCTGAACCTGGTCAATGGCGCGTTCTCCGAGCGGTGGCATCAGATCACTGCCGGCAACGGCGTCCCGTGCGACGCGTTCGAGTTGCCGTGGAATGTCGCGGTGAAGCCGGAGATGGTGGAGGAACAGCTCGCGAGCGGGAAGTACGACGCAGTGACGCTCGTGTACAACGAGACGTCGACCGGGATGCTCAACCCACTGGAAGAGGTTGCCGAGGTTGTAGCGCGGTACCCCGATGTCTTCCTCCTCACGGACGCGGTCTCCGGGATGGCCGGCGTACCGATCGAGACCGACGCTTGGAAGCTGGATTTCGTCCTCGCTGGCGTGCAGAAGGCGTTCGCCCTGCCTGCCGGCCTCGCTGTCGCCGCGGTGAGCGAGCGAGCGCTCGAGCGGGCGAAGACGGTCCCGCTGCGAAGCTACTACTTCAATCTGCCGCTGATGCACAAGTCTCACCTGAAGAACCAGACGCCGTCGACCCCCGCGATCCCGCACATGTATGCGTTGAACGCCCAGCTTGATGACATGCTCGCCGAGGGGATGGAGCAGCGGTTCGCGAGGCACGCGAAGATGGCGTCGATTGTACAGGCGTGGGCGAAGAAGCACTTCGACGTCTATCCCGAGGAGGGGTATTGGTCGCCGACGCTGACCTGTATCGCGAACACGGCAGAGATCGACGTCGCTGGCCTCATCAAGAGGCTGGCCGAGGAGTACAACGTCCGCATTTCGAACGGGTACGGGGACATCAAGGGAGCGACGTTCCGGATCGCGCATATGGGCGACGTGCAGGTCGACGAGATCCTCGGGTTACTTCAGGCGATCGAGTCGGTCCTGGGCCTGAAGGAGGCGTGAGATCATGGTGTTTAGGGTTCTGGCGTCCGATCCGCTCGCGGCCGAGGCGGTCGTGGCGATGCGTGGCGCGGGGCTGGAGGTCGACGAGAAGCCTGACCTGTCGCCCGAGCGGCTGAAAGCGGAGATCGCAGCGTACGACGCGATCGTCGTGCGGAGCGCGACGAAGCTGCGAGCGGAGATTCTCGATGGGGCGACGAGGTTGAAGTTGATCGTTCGCGCCGGCGTCGGCCTGGACAACGTTGACGTCGAGCACGCTGTGGCGAAGGGCATCGAGGTCCGTAACACGCCGGCGGCATCGTCCAACTCGGTCGCCGAGCTGGCGCTTGGTCACATCCTGTCGCTCGCCCGACACATCGGCCGGGGGACCGCGTCGATGAAGTCCGGCCGGTGGGAGAAGAAAGGGCTTGTTGGGATCGAGATCGACGGTAAGACGCTCGGGATCGTCGGGATTGGCCGAATCGGACAGCTGCTCGCGAAGAAAGCGGACGCTCTGGGGATGCGCGTCCTTTGTCAGGATGCATACCTGGCGGAGAGCCCGATCCCCGAGATCGCGCCGAGGGTCGATCTCGGCCAACTGCTGTCCGAATCCGACTTCATTTCGCTACACATCCCGTTTGATCCGGCGCTCGGGCCGACGATCGGCGCGGCGGAGATCGCGAAGATGAAGGACGGTGTCCGGATCGTCAACTGCGCTCGCGGCGGGGTCATCGACGAGGAGGCGCTCGCGGCGGCGATGGTGAGCGGGAAGGTCGCAGGCGCAGCGCTTGACGTGTTCGAGTCGGAGCCGCCCGGCGGCGATCATCCGATTCTTGCGATGGAGGCGGTCTCGCTCACGCCACACGTCGGCGCGTCGACAGTGGAGGCGCAGGCGCGGGTCGGCGCGGAGGCGGTGCAGATCGTGATCGACTTCGCGGCGAGGACGGGGTAGCGGATCGGAGAGGAGATCGATGGCACGAATCGTTCCGTTCCGAGCAGTCCGCTTCGACCCGCAGGTCGTCGGATCGATCTCGGACGTGGTGGCGCCCCCCTACGATCGGGTTTACCCGGACGTTCAGGCTGCCTGCTACGAGCGCAGTCCGTACAACATCGTCCGAATCATCAAGGGGAGGGCGGAGGCGGGTGATGACGGATCACAGAACGTCTACACCCGCGCCGCGGGATACCTGCGTCGATGGATCGACGAGGGGATCCTGATTCGAGACGACGCGCCGGCCCTGTACACCTACCACCAGGAGTACACGTTCGATGGCGAGCGATTGACGCGGAAGGGCGTCATCGCCCTCGGAAAGCTCGAACTGGAAGGGGTTCACGCGCACGAGAAGACGCTCGCGGGACCGAAGGAGGATCGGCTCAAGCTGATGCGGGCGACTGAGGCGAACTTCGGTCACATCTTCATGCTGTATCGGGACTCCGAGCGATCCGCCGATGCCCTGCTGGCGGCGGCGATCGACGGGGTCGACCCGTTGATCGAGGCGACCGACGCCGACGGGAACGCGCATCGGGTCTGGCGGGTGGCGGATCCGGCGGTGATCGGCACGGTGCAGCGGGCGCTTGCCAACTGCGACTTGTATATCGCCGACGGGCATCACCGCTACGAGACGGCGACCACCTACCTGGCCGAGTGCGTCGCGAACGGGTGGAAGCCGGCGGCGCCTGAGTCGTTCGATGTTCGGATGATGACGCTGTTTAACGTCGCCGAGCCGGGGATGTCGATTCGCCCGATCCATCGGCTGGTCCACGGAGTGGACGGCCTGGACGGCGAGGCGTTCCTCGCTGCCGCGTCCGAGCAGTTCGACGTGAAGCGACACGCATCGTTCGAGGACATGGCGTCGGCGACGCGTGCCGGGCGTGAATGCCACACGTTCGGATGCTACACCGGCGGCGTCTTCGCGACGCTCTCGCTGCGGGACGTCGCGACCATGGACCAGCTGGTCGCGGCCGACCGATCGCCGGACTACCGGCGGCTCGACGTGACGATTCTCCACACGGCGATCCTCGAGCGGCTGCTCGGGATCGACGCGAAGGCGCTGGAAGAACAGCGAAACATCACGTACACCGTCGACCCGCCGCACGGGATCGACGCGGTCGATCGGGGCGATGAGCAGCTGTTCCTCCTCTTGAACGCCACGACGGCCGACGAGGTGATCCGCGTCGCCGACCGCGGCGAGAAGATGCCGCAGAAATCGACGGACTTCTATCCGAAGCTTCTGACCGGGTTGGTCCTGTCGGTGATGGAGATCGAGAAGTGATCCGGCGGCGCTGAGCGGATCGCACCGTGTGCCGACGAGAGGAGCCCGCTCGCTCCTTTTCGTGTCCCGGCCATCTGTCCCGGACTCCCGGGACAAAGCCACGACCTCACCCTCGCCCATTTCCCGCAGTGAGGGCCGCTTCTCGTCTACGCTTCCGGTTGGTGAGAAGACGGAGGAGGTCAGTATGCCACGCTTGTGTGTGCGTATCGCGATGTGCGTTGTCCTGCTCTCGCTGGTCGGCGGCGGGATCGGGCTAGCGGACGATGTCGGGTTCTCCGGCTTCGTTGGATTGGGGATCACGTACACCCCCGTGCCGCCGACATCGTTCGACATCGCGGCGGACCTCGAGCTTGCGTTCGAGGTCGCGGGGTTTTCTTTCGGCTCGGAGACCGGATTCAACCTGGCCGGGTTCCAATCGGAGCGTGTCGCGTTCGGGATCGATCTCGGCGCAGTCCGGATCGGGGAGGAGATCCTGTTCGATCCGACGTTCGCGCGAAACGAGCTCGGCATCGACCTCTCGATCGCGGGCGTCGACATCGGCGTGGATTTCATCCTGGCGGACATCGGCAGCGTGCAGACCCCGGCGTACAGCATGGGAGCGGTTGTCGAGCTCTCGAGCGGGATCGTGTGCGGCTTCTCGATTGCCAGCCTCACCGGATTCGGTGCGATCGACTTGGTCAACATGCTCGGGGGAATCGAGGCGCCGTTCTCCTACGAGTTGCTTGCCCTGTTCAACCACCTGGACGCGCTCTGCGCGGTGCCGCTCGATCTGGACGTGACGATCGTTCCCGACTTCTACTTCGAGGAAGAACTCGTCCGCCTCGAGGCCGATTTCATGGGGCTGATCGCGAGCAACACGACGTGGTTTGACGCTGCGGGGCTGTCGAGAATGCTGTTCGAGCTTGGGTATCGATTCGAAGAGCCCGCGCTCAGCTTCCTCGCGACGATGGGGCTCGATGGATCGTTTGTCATTACCGACATCGGCTTCCTCGTCGACCTCCGAATCGACGCGATCCGCTTTACGTCGCACACGTGGTTCGAGGAGAATCCGCTTCCCTCTCTGATCCCGATCGTGTTCGGGGGGCAGGGATTCGCCGTATCATTCGAGCTGTGCGGGGTTGTGATCACGACGGAGACCGGCTTTGACGGGTCGGTGCTGTTCGCACAGCAGCTGATCGCGATCGAGGCGAGGTTCGACCCGATCTCGTTCCGGAGCCTGACGGCGTTCGACGCGACCGGGTTTTCTTCCCAGTGCATGTACGCCGACGTCACCATCTGCGGCGTCAGGCTGTACACGAAAGCGGAGTTCGACTTCTCCGGCATCGAGTTGGTCACGTTCGGATTCGGCTTCTCGTTCGGATCATGAATGAGTGCGCCGACCTGACGCGGCAGGATCTCGAAGTGCTCGTCCGGCTGCTCAAGGACGGGGGCGATGACATCGACGCCGTCCAGGAGGAGATCCTGCGGCGCGGGAGCCCGATCATCAGCGAGGTGATCGCCTCGACCTTCTCTACCACCGGATTCCCCGGTGAGGAGCTGTTTCGACCGGGCTACCTCGGGCTCCTCAACGCGGTGTACAACTTCGACCTTTCCCGCGGCCGGGCGTTCCGGGAGTACGCCGAGAACCTGATCAAGGGGGAGATCCGAAATCACATCCGCGATCGGGTCAAGCAGGCCGTGGTTCCGAACTGGATGCAGGATCTCAACCGGCAGATCGAGGTCGCGGAGGCGAAGCTGCTCCGCGAGACCGGCCAGCTGCCGAGCCTCTCCATGCTGGCCGAGAGAGTCAACATCACCGAGGACGGCCTGGCCGAGATCTTCAAGGCGCGGGAGGCGCTAAGCTACGTCTCGCTCGACGCGGCCCAGCGGGAGAACGACCCGATCCCCGAGATCGATCTCTCCAGGATCCGCAGCCGGCGGGCCACTGCGTTCCCGATCGAGCACCGGATCAAGCTCGCCTCCGCGCTGGAGAAGCTCGCCGATCTGCAGCAGTACCTCCTCCACAGCCTGTTCCGGTCAGCCGAGTAGGCCGGGCGGCTACGCCGCCTGGCGCCCCCGTCGATCACCCGGAGCAGGGTCCATCGTAGCGGGAACGCTCATGGAATTGCCTATGGGGAGGGCATTGTGGGGGGTCGTTGCGTGGTTCTCGGAAAGACACCGGTACTCGCCGTGGACGGTGGCTGCTATAATGAGGGAGAGAACTGAGCAAGGGGGCGAGATGAAGCGTACGATCATCTGTCTGAAGGTGGGCTTGCTGGTGGCCGCTGTGGCCGCTGTGGCCGGCTGTTCGTTGTTCAACCAGCCGCCGGTCGCCAACTTCCTGTGGCTTCCGTCCGATCCACTGGCCCGGGCGGACGTCAGTTTCACCGATCAGTCGTCCGACTCGGGCGGGCTGTTCGGCGGCGGGGGCATCGTATCGTGGAATTGGGACTTCGGCGACGGGAACGCATCCACGGCGCCGAGCCCGAAGCACGCGTACGACAAGAGCGGGACGTATACGGTTCGGCTGACGGTGACCGACGACGCCGGCGAAGCGACGACGATCACCAAGACGGTGACCGTGGATCCGAGCCTCAACGGGCTATGGAGCGGTTACATCGAGGACAACACCGGCTTCATGAACACGATGACGCTGGAGTTCAGCCACTCGGCGACCAGCATCCAGGGGACGTGCCAGATCCTCGGGGCGAGGCTGAGCTGCTCGGGCATCTCGTTCGATCCGGTGGGGAAGACGGTTCGGTTCGAGCTGTTCGACCTCGGCATCCGGCTCGAGGGGACGCTCGATGCGGCCGAGCGCCGAATCCGGGGCGACTGGTTCATCATCGGAGCCCCGTTCCAGGGGTGGTCCTGGGACGTTCGGTTGCCGTAGTCTGGTGGTTGTCAGCGGTGAGCGTCTGTGGCGGGCGCGTGGCCGCCGTTTGGCCGGCCGGTGAGACGGCTCAGGCCGGCGGGGTCCGTCTGGCCACCGCGGCCCCAGACGTGAACGGGCAGGCGGCGATGCAGTTCGAGCAGGCGGCGGTGTTTCCGACCCAGAAGTTGTAGCAGCGGTCGGCGTCGACCGCCCAGCGCAGGACGCCCGGGCTGTTTGACGGGCAGGCGATGTCGTACGACGGCTCCCGGGCGTCGGAGATCGCCCCCGCCTCGCACGCGTCGGCGCACTGGTGGCAGTCGCGGCACGCGTCGGTCACTCCGAAGTCGATCGGTCGATCCGGCTCCAGCGGCAGGTCGGTGAACAGCTTGCAGAGGCGAACGCACGGCCCGTATTCGGGCGTGATGAGAAGGCCGTTTCGCCCGAGTTGGCCGAGGCCGGCGTCGATCGCGAGCGGGATGGAGAGGGCGGTGTCGTTTCCCATCGGGACAGCTCCGTACCGGAGGTTCCGGAGGAACTCGGCCGTGCAGGCGATCGTGAACGCCATCTTCGAGTAGCCAATCCCCGTCGCCGCCGCCGACTCGTACGCCGGGGACGTCGACACCGCATCAGGATCCATCGCGATCCCCAGGACGATCGCGGTTCGATAGTCCGGCGGGACGGCGATCGGGTCGCCGGACCGATCGTGGGAGTAGATCCAGCGTTCGTCGACGTGACAAACGCCGACGAGGTCGGCCCCGAACATCCGGGCGGTCCGCTTGATCTCGCTGCGCATCGCCGCCGGGTCGTCGACCGGATGGCGTCCGAGCCGCATCATCGCCGGGTCGGCCTGCCCGATCCGCCTCCAGGAGAACGCGCCGCTGAAACGGTCGTGGACCGTCCACGCTGCGAGGAGCCGCGCGAACTCGACCCGCGAGTAGCCCGGATCGGCTCCCAAGATCCTCTCCGTTGCGCCGTCCCGGTACTCCGCCCCGAAGAACGAGGCGTCGCGATCCCAGTAGCGGCGCATGAAGACGGTGTGCCGTTCGTCAAACCGACCGTGTCGCGCCTCGTCGGTCGCATAGGGTTCGGGTTCGCTGCCGTTGATCACTCGATCCTCCCGATCGCCTGAATGGATCGGAGTGTACCCGATCGCCGCCGCCGGGCGCGTGCGACGCGCAGGTTGAACGCCGCCGCGTTTCCGTGAGAATCACAGTCACCATGGATTCGGTCCGGATGTCCCTTTCCGACGCCCGACGGATCGCTCTGCGCGCTCAGATCCTCGATGGCGACGGGTCGCTGCCGCGCGGAAAGGAGGGCGTCGCGCGGGCGATCGAGCGGCTCGGCTACGTCCAGATCGACACGATCCATGTCGTTCGGCGCGCGCATCATCACGCGCTGTGGACGCGCTGTCCGGACTACGAGCCGGGGATGTTGCACGACCTGCAGGTGATCGATCGACGGGTGTTCGAGTACTGGGCGCACGCGATGTCCTACCTGCCGATGTCGGACTACCGCTACTACGTCCGGAGGATGCGAGCGGGTGGGCGCAAAGGCGCGCGCGAGTGGCGGGCGAAGCACACCGACCTGATCGAGGCCGTGCTCCAGCGGATCCGCGCCGAGGGGCCGCTTTCGTCCGCGGACTTCGAGCCGCCTCCGGGGACCAAGCGGGGGACCTGGTGGGACTGGAAGCCTGCGAAGCGAGCGCTCGAGGTGCTGTTCTGGGAGGGCGAGTTGATGATCGCCGAGCGGCGCAACTTTCAGAAGATCTACGACCTGACGGAGCGGGTGCTCCCGGCACACGTCGATGCGGCGCCGCCGTCCGACGAGGAGTGCGCCCGCTTCCAGGTCCGGCGGGCGCTCGGAGCGCTCGGAATCGCTCGGGAGCGAGAGGTGCTCGAGTTTGTCAAAGCGGCCGATAAGCCGCTCGTCCTGGCGGCGCTTCGTGATCTGACCGAGTCCGGAGAGGTCGTGCCTGTCGAGGTCGAGGAGGCGGGGAAGCGGACGGGCTACGCGCTCGCCGATCGGCTGGACGGCGAGGTGCCCGACGGCCGCGCGCGGATCCTCTCCCCGTTCGACGGGCTGATCATCCAACGTGACCGCGTGGACTGGCTATTCGGATTCGCGTACACGCTCGAATGCTACGTCCCGAAAGAAAAGCGGACGTACGGCTACTTCGTGCTCCCGATCCTGTGGGGCGATCGATTGGTCGGGAGGTTCGATCCGAAGGCCGACCGCAAGGCGGGGATGCTGATCGTGCGGACCTTGTGGCTCGAGCCGTGGTTCGAAGCGGACGACGCGTTCCTGGAGCAGCTGGGAACGTCGCTCGTCCGGTTCGCGCTCTTCAACGGCTGCACGGCCGTCAGGATCGAGAAAACCGCGCCCGCGAAGCTTCGCGCCGCCGCGTCGCGGGCGGTCAAAGCGGCGTGGAACGCGACAGAGAGGCGCCCCCGATGAGGGAGTTCTCGATCGCCGCGGTCGTCACGACGAATCTGCTGATCGGAGTCCGCTACGCGTGGCTGATTCGAAAAGACCGCATCCGCCCGGCGCTCGCGATGTGGGTGTTCTTCACGATCGCCGCCGTGGGGAGCTTGTTGACCTACCTCGCGGAGGGCGACTACGGCG
>Ga0272443_10000847_pt1 | contig 50808 bp, 25 predicted proteins | sample SSMAcet12_FD_193581 | JGI IMG/M metagenome (GOLD analysis project Ga0272443, IMG submission 193581) | Marine sediment archaeal communities from Little Sippewissett salt marsh, Falmouth, MA, United States - SSM-Acet-12 | ecosystem: Environmental > Aquatic > Marine > Wetlands > Sediment ...
GCGCCAATCACGATGTTGAAACCACCGACTGGAGAGCCGTGTGCGGGAGAACCGCACGCACGGTTCGGAGGGCGGGGAGGGAATCCTCCCCGACCCCTATCGATAAGGGGGCCGGGATGACGATAAGGGGGCCGGGATCGATAAGGGAGCCGGGATGACGAGGACGGGGGCCGGTATGATGACCGCTGATACGGGTGGGGGTATTATATGTTCGAGGTGCTCGAGAGTGCGCGTTTCGTGGCAAGAGAGAGCAGGGATGTTTCCATAGACAAGGAGGCTGCACGGCGCTTTGCGCGAAAGATTGCCGCCCAGGGCCGGGCAATGCCCGCCTGGGATGCGGACCACCACTTCACGGGTCCACCCGGCAAGGTGACCGCTTACCTCCTGGTGCTGGACACCATAAACTTCTGCTTCTGGCCGCCCCCGGGACAAAAACCCTGGACAGTGAACATCCGCGGGGTCTCTTACTCGGGGTACAACGGCCTGGCCGTGGCCCTCAAACACGCCATGGAGTCGGGCGTGCCCCTGGACAATGCCGATTTCCTGGGATCCCTGACCGAGGACCGCCTCGGGGAGGTCCTCGGCGGCACCGGGGCACTTCAGTTGATGGCCGAGAGGGCCGCGGCATTGCGGGAACTGGGCGAGGTCCTCAACAGGGATTATCGGGGGGACGCCCGGCGCCTGGTGGAGGCCCCGAAAGGGTGGGCGGGGAGCCTCGTCCGCCTGCTTGCGCAAAAGCTCGCCTCCTACAGGGACAGGGCGGTTTACCGGGAAAGGGCGGTCTACTTCTACAAGAGAGGGCAGATCCTCTGCTCGGATCTTCACGGCGCTCTGAACGGGGAGGCGTGGGGGAGTTTCCACGATGTGGGCGAACTCACGGCCTTTGCGGACTACAAGCTCCCACAGGTCCTCCGTAAGCTGGGAGTTCTCGTCTATTCGGACGGGCTTTCCCGCCGGGTGGACAGCCTGGATCTCATCGCCCCAGGAAGCCCGGAGGAGGTGGAGATACGGGCAAACACCATCATGGCCGTGGAGTGCCTCGGTCAGGAGGCCCGGGCTCTGGGTTCCGAGGTGAAATCCAATGAGCTGGACGGGCTCCTGTGGCAGATGGGGCAGGAGGACTCCTTCAGGGACAGGCCGTTTCACCGGACGGTCACCATCTTTTATTGAGGCCGCAGCCCCCCGGGAAACCGCACATCCGTTCTTAATTGAAAAAAATAAAATAAATTCAATAGTATTCACCCGAAGCCCTTGACAAGCCCGGTCGCCCGTATGAAAATTTTAGGATGTATTTTGTGTTGGGTGATTCCATGGACGAGAAAAGCTCGGCGCGCAGGGTCCTGGTCGTGGACGACGACCCGGGGATCTGCAAGCTTCTCAAGGACGCCCTTAACCGGGAGGGGTACGAGACGGACGCCGCGGGCAGCCCCAGGGAAGCCATAAAGCTCGCGGGTGAGAGGGATTACGGTCTCGTGTTCCTGGACATCCGAATGCCGGAGATGAACGGCCTGGAACTGGCGGCGCGGATCAAGGAGCAGAACCCGGAGAGGGAGATCGTCTTCATCACAGGGCACGAGAGCTATGAGAGCGCCCTTCAGGCCATCAAGCTGGGCGCATACGACTACCTGAGAAAGCCGTTCAACCTCAGCGAGCTCAACCTCTGCCTCAAGCGCTATCAGGAAAAGTACGACCTCAGGACAAAGGCCCGCTCCGCGGAGCGGCGCTACTACGATCTGGTGCAGAACATCCCCCTGTTGATCTGGGTCCTGGGGCCGGATCTGGATCTCCATTTCGTGAACGACGCCGCGAGGGGCATGCTGGGGTACACCACGGACGAGGCCCTGAAAACGCGCGGCTGGTTCCTGGGAAGGATCCACCCCGACGATCGCGAGCCCATCGAGAGGCTTCTCCGGAAGGCCTTCACATCCGAGGCCGCGCCTTTTTCCTCGGAGTGCCGGGTTCTCCACAAGAACGGCACCACCATCCACACCATCCTGAAGTCCTTTCCCAGGGTGGAAGCACGGCAGGCGGAGGACGGCAGGGAGGTCCTGGAAGGCGTGATCGTGGACATCACAGACCGGGTGCTCCTGGAAAAGGCCATTGTGCAGCGGGAAAAACTCAAGACCCTGGGGGCCATCTCCGCGGAAGTGGCCCATGAGATCCGGAATCCCCTCACCTCCATTGGAGGGTTTGCGCAGCGTCTCAAGGACAAGCGCCCGGATCTCGCGGAAGGGGAGATCATCCTCAAGGAGTCCAGGCGTCTGGAAAGGCTGCTCGACCGCATCCGGGATTACTTGAGGCCCGTGGAAATTCAGCCCACGCTGTGCTCGGTGAACGAGCTGGTGAGGTACTCCACGGAGCTCCTCGAGAACGAGTTCGAGCAGCGCCGGGTAAAGGTCCGCCTGGCCCTGAAAGAAGACCTTCCCAGGATTCAGGCGGACCCCGACATCCTGACCCAGGTTTTCATCAACCTGGCCAGGACCTCCCTGCAGTCCATGGAAAGCGGCGACGAGCTCATCTTCAGAAGCTCCGAGAGCGACCGCAACATCCAGGTGACCGTTCGATGCCGTGTCCCGGAAAGAAAGTTCCGGAACCTGGACGGGCTTTTCCTGCCCTTTGACGAGGAGGGGCAAAGCCTGGGCCTCCCTCACTGCTACAAGCTCATCAGGAAGATGGGCGGGCTCCTGAGCAGCGAGAGGGAAGGGGACGAGCTCGTCTTCACCGCGTCGTTTCCCAAAAGGTCGTGAACCCCGTACCCCCCCCTTTATTTCCCCCCCCACTTGTCCGCGATCCCCTTGAGCCGCCGCCCGGCCTCCACGAGGACCTCGTCCCGCCTTGCAAACTGGAGCCGAATGAACGAGTTCACGGGCTCGTGGAAGAAGGAGGAGCCCGGGACCGCCGCAACCCCGATCTCCCGCGCAAGCCAGCGGCAGAACTCACGATCGTCGGCTGCCTGGAACCGGGAGCAGTCCACCATCACGTAATAGGCGCCCTGGGGCACGGTGTAGGACAGTCCCGCCTCGTCCAGGAGGCCCAGAAAGAGGTCCCGCTTTCGGGTGTACCACTCCTGGAGGTCTTCGTAGTACTCCACGGGCAGGTCCAGGGCGGTCACGGCGGCCTCCTGGAGGGGGGCCGGGGCGCCCACGGTCAGGAAGTCGTGGACCTTTTTCGCCTCGTTGATGATTTCGGGCGGGGCGATGACATACCCCAGACGCCAGCCTGTCATGGCGTATGTCTTGGACAGGGACCCGCAGGAGATGGTGCGCTCGAACATCCCGGGAAGGGCCGCCATGTAGGTGTGGGTGTGGGGCTTGTAGAGGATGTGCTCGTACACCTCGTCCGTGATGATGAAGGCATCGTATGTGCGGGCCAGGTCCCCGATGGCCACGAGCTCCTCGCGGGTGAACACCTTTCCCGAAGGGTTGGAGGGGTTGCAGAGTACAAGGGCCTTGACCCCTGTTTGAAAGGCCTTCTCCAGTTCCTCGGGATCGAAGTGAAAATCCGGGGGGTGAAGAGGCACATGGACCGGAGCCGCCCCGGAGAGAACCGTGTCGGCCCTGTAGTTTTCGTAAAATGGAGAAAAGATGATCACGCGATCGCCCGGGTCGCACACGGTCATCATGGAGACCATCATGGCCTCGGTGCTCCCGCAGGTGACGACCATGTGGGCGTCGGGGTCCAGATCCAGCCCGGTCCATCGGCCCTGCTTGCGGGCCAGAGCCTCGCGGAACCTGGGCGCCCCCCAGGTTATGGCGTACTGGTGGTGCCCGCCCGAAACCGCGCGCACGGCCGCCTGGACAACCTCGTCCGGGGGGTCGCTCTCGGGAAACCCCTGGGAAAGATTGATGGCGTCGTATTTCAGGGAGATGCGCGTCATCTCGCGAATGACGGATTCCGTGAGCCTGTTCAGTCGTCCAGCGGTCTGAGGCATGAGGGCTTTTCCTCTCGTCCGGCCTGCCGGGGCCCGTGACCCGGGGAGTCGAGTCTTTCCCGGAAAGGCGCGTTAAATCCTGAAGAAGGGTATGGGGGAGGGGCAGAGGTCCGGCATGTCGGCCAGGTCCATGCGCGTGCAGTACCCCTTGGAGACGTATCCTTTTTCAAAGCCCTCGCGTGTGATGATCTGCAAGTGGGTGTGGTGAAACCAGTTGCCGTTTTCGTGAAAATCACCGACCACTGCGAATGGGCGGCCGGCCTTGACCCTGGCGCCCTCCGCGGGCAGGTCGCCTCGGCTCAGGTGACCGTAAAGGCTGTAGAAAGGCTCCCCGGAGACGTCCTCGTGCCGCAGGAGGACGTAGGCCCCGTAATTGCCCTCTCCCTCTTCGTACCCGGCCGTCTCCACCACGGCCGAGAGCGGTGCGTGGAGAGGTGTGCCCGCGGGGACGATCACGTCCAGACCCAGGTGGTAGAAGCGCTCCTCGGAAACCATTTGAGGGCAGTCTCTCAGCAAGGTGTCCCGCCGCTCGAGATACCCGGCGAGTCCCCAGGTGTGCCGGTCGCCCATGGCCTGGTCGATGCGGTTTTGAAGCTCCATCTGGTCCCGGTTTTCAAGTTCCAGGAGAGAGGGATTGCGAAAGGAGAGGTCCAGGACATAGGGCTCCCCCTTGAGCTTCCGGACCAGGGGATGGATTTTCACACGCGGGCTGTAAAGACAGTAAGGATATTTCATGGCTTACCTGTTAAGAAATATAGGGATTTGCGATCGTGGCCGCCCCTGTTGTTACCCTCAAAAGCAGTTTTCAGCGCGCGGCCTCGAGGGTTTCATTCCAAAAAAAAGCGTTGGAAAGCGCGAATCGCATGACTTGATTCATCTAGTAATTTTTATCACAAACAGATGCTGATGTGAACCTGCAATCGGGCGAAAAACCCCTCGAATCTTCATCCGAGCCCCTCTTGTAAGTCATCCCGGCCTTCTCCTTCGTCATCCCGGCCTTCTCCTTCGTCATCCCGGCGGAAGCCGGGATCCAGCGGCCTTGGCAAACGTAGGGATCCCAACCCCGACTGAAGACACCCCAGGGCTTCGAGATTTATCGAAATCGAAATCGCAATCGCAATCAAAAAACCGAAGAGTTCTCACATACCAAAGTCGCTGGGCCTGCGCCGGGGCGACGATGAGGGTGACCATTTTTCCAGAAGCGTCAAAGCAGGGCATTTTCATTATTGACATTGAATATCCATTCATTTTATGTAGGCGGAAGGGGGCATTGTGCGGTCCCGCCGCTCCGTCCCACAGGCGCTCACCAAATCAATAAATCGGAGAAACAAAATGGAAGCCAGCCAGTCATTACTTTCCACCGAGTTCAGCCGAACCGGTGGACAGGTGGAAATTTCCCTGCCGGAGCTCATCACCCGGACCCGCGAGTTCATCGAGCTTTACGGAACGCCCTACCTGCTCGGGCAGGGGTTCTGCGATCTCCTCGGAGACGGCAGCGGGGAGGAGAGGCTCGAACGTCTCATGCGCGCGGCAGGCTGTGAGAACGATCCAGGGGCGTTCTTCGGTGAAATTCTGCACCACCTGGCCGAGTCGGAAAGCACCAATCAGAAGGAATTCAGCCTCAACGGCGTTCGCTTTCCCCAGCTGATGAAGCTCTGCTGGCTGGAAATGCTGGTCCCCGGCAACCGCTTCGTGAGCATCAAGGACGTGCCCCAGCTGGAGTCCCTGACCAACATCTCTGTCCCTGCCAAGGATCGGTCGGACCTCCAGGAGGTGATCGACACCTACCCGGTCCGGCTGTCCATGCACACGGTCCGCCAAATGCGCGTCTCCCGGGACGTGGCCTACCAGTACCTGCCCTTTGTGGAGGAGCTCGATCCCGTGGGTCAGACGAACACCTGGATCGGACAGTTTCACCAGGGGCTTCTGGAGCAGATGTACCGGAACAGGGTCATCTTTCTGTTGAACATGACCTGCCCTGTGTACTGCCGGTTCTGCTTCCGAAAGCACAAGGACTCCCGCAACGAGGCGAACCCGACCGTGGAGGACGTGGACAGGGCCGTGGAGCACATCCGCAACTCCCCAACGGTCAAGGAGATCGTGATCACGGGCGGGGACCCGTTCCTGAACCGGGCCAACCTCGCCCGGGCCATAGACGGCCTCCAGGAGATTCCCCACGTGCAGACCCTGCGTTTGGCCACCCGCTCCATCGCCTATGACCCACATCTTTTCCTTGGCGACAAGGAATATTACCTGAATTATCTCAAGATGAAGAACCTGGAGCTCCGCCTCAAGGGGAAGAGGATGGAGGTGGCCACACACTTCATCCACCCGGACGAGGTCTCCGTCCAGAGCCTGCGGATCATCTCGGGCCTGGTGAAAAACGGCATCCCCGTGTACGTGCAGACCCCCTTTCTCAATGACTGCAACGATCAAGGGCCGGAGCTCACGCGCCTCTTCCACCTGCTCAGGGGGGCCGGGGCGGAGCTGCACTACATCTACATCCCGTGCAGCCCCATTCACGGGAACAGCGTCTACTGGACGCCCTTTTCCAAGGGCCTGGAGGCCGCCCACTACCTGCGGGCCCACCTGTCGGACCGGGTCATCCCGCGGATCTGCACCGCCACGGCCATCGGGAAGCTGGACTGGTTCTCGAGCGGCTGGGCCGTGGAGCAGGACTCCGGCAACCCCCACTACGTGTGGTTGCGGACACCCTACACGCCCGGCTTCTTCAAGGACTTCGCACCCCTGGCGGATGAGCTCGACAATGTCCGGGTGAACGAGGAGGGAACCCTGGACTGCAAGTTCATGGCCCAGATCGGTGACGAATCCCTTTACATGGGACCCAGGCCCCGGCGGGAGAGACTTTACGGCGAATCCGACCGTGCCGCCCTCGAAAACCTCACCGCCCGGGCGCTCAAGGACCAGCGGCAGTCCCTGTCCATTGTGGCGACCGGCTCCGCCCGCGCCCTCCGCCTCCACGAGACGCGCATGGAGATCCACTCGGATGCGGGGGAGGAAGACCTCGAGATCCTGCGGAATTCAAGGGCGGTGACGGATGTGGTCATCTCGGCCAGGGGCGACATCCTGGAAGATCTCCACCGGGTGTCCGAGCTCGTCGGGAAAATAGGCGGTATTTCCCACGTCAACGCGATCCGGCTCCGAAGCCGGCTCTTCAACACCGCCCCGGAGCGTTACACCCCTGGGGTGCTGGACCACCTGGGCGGCCTGAATCGCCTGGATGTTGCTGATCCCAAGCGCCTGGAGATCGAGACCCTTTTCCTCCACTCGAGCCAGGTCAGGGACGCACACCGCGACCTTGCCCGCGAGCTGATCGCCCGCGGGGTGACCGTCTACGCCAACTCGCTCCTCCTGACCGGCGTCAACGACTCACCGGACGAGATGAACGCCCTTGCCTACCGGCTCAGGGAGAGCGGGATCGAATTCCACCACCTGTATGTGGCCGGGCACGAGCTCCAGGATGGGTGGAACGGGAACCGGCCCGCGGACGTGGCGGACGTGATCGACATCGCAACGCGTGTGCGCCGGGAAGGAAGCGGCCGGGAGATCCCGCGCTACATCATCCAGACTCGGCTGGGGGAGGTGGATTTCGGCCTCACCTCGAAAATGATCCGGGAAGAAGGGAAGATCGTACTCCGGCTCAGCCCCTACGACCTTTCCTACTACCGGGCCATGGACTCGAATTTCGACTGGCCCGAAGGGGTGCGGGAGGATTCGGACGGGCGGCCGCTCGTGGAGGTCCCGGGACTCACGGACACGGGCGGGTTCATGGTGTTTTAGCGGCTGAAAACCACCCGGCCGTCGAACAGGGTCATGGAGACCCGGATGGCACTGATCTTCCCTGGCGGAACGAGGTGGGGGTCTTCCTCCAGGACAGCGAGGTCGGCAAGGTATCCCGGGGCGATCCTCCCCAACTCGTGACCCCGGCCGTGGACCTCGGCCGGGGTCCTGGTGTAGGCCCGCACGGCCTCGTCCACGCCGATCCTGTGCTCCGGGTACCAGCCGCCTTCGGGGCTCCCGTCCTGCCTCTGCCGCGTGACCGCCGCCTGTATCCCAAGCAAGGGATTGGGGTCGCACACCGGGCTGTCCGAGCTGAAAAAGACCGGAATGCCCGTGTCGATGATGGGCCGGAAGGCGTAGCCCCTGCTTCCACGGGGTCCTACCGAGGCGTCGATGAGCCCGATGTCGAGGATCATGTTGTGGGGCGTGAGGCAGGCGGCCACCGGGAGGGCCGAGAGCCGTTTCAGGTCGTCCGGGTGGATCATCTGGACGTGCTCGATGCGGTGGGGCACGGCCGGGAGGGCCTCTGCCGGGAGGCTCCGGCGGGCCGCCGAGACCTTCTCGAAAATCCCGATCACCTCCCTGTTGGCCCTGTCGCCCACCGCGTGGATCATGACCGCGAGCCCCGCGGCATCCGCCTCGAGGACCGCCGCCCAGAGCTCCCCGGGGTCGGCCAGGGGCATGCCGCACTCCGCGTCCAGATAGGGCTCGAGCATCCACGCGGTCCTCGCCCCCATGCCGCCGTCGGAGAAATACTTGAGATACCCGATCCTCAGGTAATCGTCCCCGAGCCCGGTGCGGATCCCCAGGTCTCGAAGGGGCCCCAGCATGTGCCCCGCAAAGGAGACCCAGGAGCGCATGGTGAGGCGGTCCCTTTCCCGCAGTCGCTCAAGCGATCGGAGAGCGGCGGGCCCCTCCTGGTCGTCCATGAGCCGGATGTCGTGAAAACCCGTGATCCCCAGGGCGTGGAGCGCGGAGATTCCCCGGGCCAGGATTTCATCCAGCTCACCGGGCGACGGTCTGGGCATCCGATCCCGGACCACGTTGATGGCCATTTCACGGAGGATCCCGGTGGGCCTCCCGCCGGCGTCCCTGTCGATCGTGCCCTCGGGCGGGTCGGGCGTGTCTTTGTGGATGCGGGCCAGCTCGAGGGCCCGGGAGTTGACCGCCGCCAGGTGGAGGTCGCTCCGCCACAGGATGACGGGGTTTTGCGGGGCAGCCCGGTCCAGGTCCTCGCGGCCGGGTTTTCTGTTCTCCGGCCAGTCCACGTCGTTGAACCCGAAGCCGATGATCCACCGGCCCTTGTCGAGCCTTTCCGCCGCGCTCCGGACGGCGGCCATGGCCTCTTGCAGGCTTTTCACGGTGGAGAGGTCCAGCTGGGCCCGCCGCTGGGCCCACTCGTGGAAGTGGATGTGCCCGTCCATCATGCCCGGGAGCACGGTCCCGCCCTGAAGGTCGATCCTCTCGGTGCCGGGCCCTGCAAGGGCTTCCACGTCGCGCGTGGCGCCCACCGCCGAGATGCGGTTTCCGTTAACGGCCAGGGCCTCGGCCCGGGGCAGGGCGTCGTCCTGGGTGTGGACCCGTCCGTTTAAAAGGATGAGGTCCGGCGCACGATGAGCGCTCACAGGAGGTAGCCTTCGGGCAGGGGGTCCGTGGGGTCCACCAGAAACTCGTGGATGCCCGTGATGTGCGCGGAACCCGTGATCTCCACCACCACGCCCGGAAGGGGTCCCACGGAGCCCTCCTCCACGATGCGCGCCTCGAAGGCCGTGTCCAGCGGACTCTTCGTGGTGAATGCCTCGCCCAGCCTCGCATGGCCCCTGTGGTGGAGGAGGGTCAGGGTGGCCGCGGTCCCCGTGCCGCAGGGTGAGCGGTCCATGTGCTCCTCGCCGTAGACGACCACGCTCCGGCTCACCTTGTGGTCAATGCCCGAGTGGTCGTAGAACTCGGTCACGTCGACGGTCCGAACCTCGGGCCGCAGGGGGTGGCGGACGGTCAGCTGTTTGTTGGCCGCCTCGATCACGTCCATGCCCAGGGAAATCAGGGCGCGGCTGTTTTCAGACGTGAGGGCGATGTTCAGCTGGTCCGCCGAGACCATGGCAAAGAACCCGCCCACGCACACGGTTTCCACCTGGAGCCTCCCGAACCCGGGGACCTCCAGTTCCATCCCTGTTTCGTTGACAAAGGACGGCACCGCCCGGATGCTCACGGAAATCACCCGGTCCTGTTCCACGCGGGCCACGGCCTGCATGGGCCCGGAGGGCGTGTCCACGGTGAAGGGGGTTTCGGGGGCGGGCGCCTCCAGCCACCCGGCCTCGATGCAGGTGGCCACGGCCCCGATGGTCGCGTGGCCGCAGAGAAACGGGTACCGCCGGGCGTCCATGTACAGGAGGCCGAAGTCGCTGCCGGGGTTCACCGGTTCGGTCAAAACGGCCGCCAGGAGATCTCTGTGACCGCGGGGCTCCCGGGTGAGCCGCAGCCTGACCGCGTCGTAGTTTTCCCTGAAATAGGCGAGCTTGTCCGCCATGGTCCCGCCCGGCAGGGGCGGGATGCCGCCCACCACGAGGCGGGTGGCCTCTCCAGCGGTGTGGGAGTCCACGGTCCGTATCCGGCTGGGGAATCTCTTGTGAAGGGCGTCCGTCTCGCGGGAGGAAAAATCCATCAGGGTTCCAGGGGCAGGAGGTGGCAGTGGTTGGGGGAGACCTGGACGCGCACCTCGTCCCCCACACGGTAGGACCGGGTCCGCATCATGCTGATCACGTGGAGCTCCTTGTGGCCGTCCACCTCGATGAAGTAGTTCACCTCGCCCCCCATGTAGCTCCGGTCCCTGATGGTGCCCTCGAAGGTGTTCATGCCTTCCGTGGGGGTGGATTCGCTCTTCAGAAAGGCCTCGAACCGCTGCGCCCGGACCACCACCTCCACGGGCACCCCCTCGCTCCACTCGCCGGGGTGATCGGCCAGGAGGACATTCCCGGTCTGGAGGCGGACGGCCACATAGCCGTTCCGGCGACCTTCCACAGTGCCCTGGGAGAAGTTGGAGTGGCCCAGGAAATCCGCCACGAAGTGGTTCACGGGCCGGTTGTAGACGTCCTCGGGCGTCCCTTGCTGCTGCACCACGCCGTTTTTCATGACCACGATCTTGTCCGACATGCTCAGGGCCTCGCGCTGGTCGTGGGTCACGAAGATGGTGGTGACCCCGAGCATGCGCTGGAGGTTGTCGATCTCCCGGCGCATGTCTTCCCGCAGGTTTTCGTCCAGGGCGGAGAGTGGTTCGTCCATGAGGAGCACGTCCGGCTCGATGACGATGGCGCGGGCCAGGGCGATCCGCTGCTGCTGCCCGCCCGAGAGCTGGGCGGGCATGCGGTTTTCGACCCCGGGAAGGCGCACCATCTCTAGGGCGCGGAGGACCTTTTCCCGGATCTCGGACTTGGACACGTCCCGGTACTTGAGGCCGAAGGCCACGTTGTCGAAGATGGTCTTGTGGGGAAAGAGGGCGTAGTTCTGAAAGATCATCCCCAGGTTCCGCTTGTGGACCGGCGTGTCGTTGATGCGGCGGTCCCTGATGTAGATGCTCCCTTTGGTGGGGGCCTCGAGCCCCGCGACCATCCTCAGGAGCGTGGTCTTGCCGCACCCCGAGGGTCCGAGGAGGGTGACGAGGGACCCTTCCTCGATCACCAGGTCTGTCTCGTCAACGGCCAGGACCTTGTCGAACCGCTTTTGAATGCCCTCGAACCGGACCATGGGCTTGGGGGTTTCGGTGTTCAAAACGGAGATCTCCTCTCAAAGACGCACGGCCCGCAGGCGGCCGGGGCCGCCCGCGGCCGCGTCAGATCAGGAACCGGCCTTGATCCGGTCCCACTTCTCCATCCACTCCACCTGGTTCCCGTTCCAGTAGGAGGGCTTTGCAAACAGGTATTTTTCCAGCTTGCCCGTGGGGTCGAAGGCGGGCAGTTCCTGAACCTCCTTGGGCATGTCCACCTTGGAGGGATCCAGGCTGGGCGGGTACTTCTGGCCTATGGCCACGGCGATGGAGCAGCTGGGCTCCAGCATGAAGTTCAGGAGCTTGTGGGCGGCGTCCAGATCGGTCCCCTTGATGACGAAGATGCACTCCTGCCAGGAGTAGCAGTTCTTCGGCGAAAGGAACCCGATCGGGTGACCCTGTGCCTGGAGGGCCGCGACCCTGCCGGACCAGGCCACCGTTGCGTAGATTTCCTCGTTGGCCAGGAGGCTCATGAGCTCGGCGCCCGAAGCCCAGTACTTTTTGACCATGTCCCTCTGCTTGCGGAGGGCGTCCCACACGGCGTTCAGGTCCTTGATGTCGTTGGGGTTCTGGCCCGTGTACAGGGCGCCGTACCAGATGTTGGTGCGCCAGTCGCCCCAGGAGCCAAGCTTCTGGTCCAGGTCCTTGTCCCAGAGGAGCCCCGCGCCCAGTTTTTCGGCCTTGTCCTTGGAGATGTACTTGGTGTTGTAGGCAATGCCCGTCTGGCCGAGGTCGTATGGAACGGCCGAGAGCTTGCCGTTGGTCTCGGCCCGGTAGGGCTCGATCATGGCCTTCATGACGAGATCCAGGTTGGGGATCTTGGTCTCGTCAAGGACCGTGTCATAGCCCAGGCCCACGTACCGGGCGTAGTCGAAAACGCCGCTCAGGTGGGCCAGGTTGAACTCGCCGCCCGGCGGAAAGGACGCCTTGACCCGGGTGAGGTAGGTGTCCATGTCCCCGAACTCCCCTTCGACCACCTCGATGCCCGTGGCCTTGGTGAAGGGCTCGAAGGCGTGCTTGTGGAAGGCCTCGGAAACGACCCCTCCCCAGCCGTCGAACCGGATGGACTTGGCCGCCCACGCGCGTCGGGTCAGGGACCCGAACGGGCCTCCCACCAGGCCCAGGGCGGCGCCGGCCATGCCCAGGGTCCTGAGGAAAGACCGCCGGCTCATCCTGCCGTTCAGGGTGGCGTCCAGGCTCCTCTCCAGTTCACTCATCATTTTTTCAGACATGAAAATCCTCCCTTCAGATAAATGGGTTAATCGGTTTTCCGTCCCCGGGCAAAACGCCTCGACAAAAAGCCCGCGAGCAACGGTATGGACACGGTCAGGAAAATCATGACAGTCCCGAGGGCGTTGATCTCGGGGCTGATGGAGTTTCTGAGCATGCCGAAAATCTTGACCGGCACGGTCTGGTTCTGGGCCGTGGCCCAGAAGAGGGTCGCGGTGACGTCGTCAAAGGAGATGGTGAAGGAAAAGAGCATCCCCGCGAAGATGGCCGGCATGAGGAGGGGCAGGGTCACCTCCTTGAAGGTGTGAAAGGCGTTCGCCCCAAGGGTCATGGCCGCCTCCTCGAACTCCCTCTTGATGCCCACGAGACGGGCCTGCACCACCAGGAGGACGTATGGGAGGGTGATCACCACGTGCCCCATCACGAGCATGGCGAAGCTCTTGGGCTGCTGGAGCCAGCGAATGAACAGGAGGAGCGAGACCCCGAGGACCACTTCCGGGATCATGATGGGTGTGAGAAGCAAGGTGTTCAGGGTGTTCTTGCCGGGAAATTCGTATCGCACGAAGGCCATGGCCGCTGGGATGCCTATGGCGGTCACGATGACAGCCGTGAGGGACCCCAGGATCAGGGAGTTCTTGAAGGCCGCGAGGATGGTGGTGTTCTGGGCCAGTTTCACGTACCAGCGGAAGCTGAACCCCTTCATGGGGAAGGAGCCGAACTGCTCGGGGTTGAACGAGAGGATGATCACCGCCACTATGGGGGCGAACAGGAACACGTACACCAGAATCGTGTAGAGTCGTATGAGGGACCATCCCGAAACAAACCGCATGTTCACTTCCCCTGAAAGCTCTTGAAGATCTGGTTGATGCCCAGATACCGGTTGTAGGTGAAGATGATGATCACCAGCAAGGCCAGCAGGATGACGCTGATGGCCGACCCGAAGGGCCAGTCGAGCGTGTTGATGACGCGCTTGAAGATCAGGTTGGCGATCATGTCGTTCCCCGGCCCACCGAGGATCATGGGCGGGAGATAGGTCCCGCAGGTCAGGACGAAGACCAGGAGGCACCCGGCGCTCACCCCGGGCATGCTCAGGGGCAGGGTCACCTCCTTGAAGGCCTGCCATTCGGTGCACCCCAGGCTTCGCGCCGCCTCCAGGAGGCTCTTGTCGATGCCCTCGAGACTCACGTAGATGTTGAGAATCATGAAGGGCAGGAGGTACTGGATGAGGCCCAGGAGGACCGCGCCCTCATTGTAGAGGAGCCCCAGGGGCTCGGAGAGGATCCCCGTGTTGACCAGCACGTAGTTGAAGAGACCCGAGTCGCCCAGGATGTTGATCCAGCTCAGGGTCCTGATGATGAAGCTGATCCAGAAGGGGAGCATGATGAGGAGGAACAGCAGGGCCTTGAAACGGGTCTCGCTCCGGTAGAAGAAGTACGCGGGGATGTAGCCCATGACGAGGCAGAGGAGCACGGTTTCCAGAGCCACGCGTATGGTCCGGATGAGGATGCCCGGGTAGAAGAAGTCGGCGAAGAACTTGGCGTAGTTCCCGAACTGGAAGGCCGGGATGTCCGCGCCCGTGACCGCCCTCAACCAGAAGCTGTAGACCACGACGAAACACACCGGGATGACCAGCAGAAGAAACACCGAGGTGAGTGCCGGCGAGAGCAGAGCCCAGGGCTTCCATGATTTTTTCTGCATGAGCTTTTCTGGGGGTTGGGATTATTGAAAATGGCCAGTAAATCACCAATCCTTATAGTAATTTGCGGCGGATGTCAAGCTTGGGCCAAGAGATGCAGTGATGACGGGGTTTCTGGGGTTTTCATCTAAAAACGATCCGGGCTGAATGGCCTCGCATCGATCTCGGTCTGCTGATCCCTTGCCATTCGGGACACGAGGCGGCCCGTGCCGGCCGCCGTGGTGAGCCCCAGGATGCCGTGGCCGGTGGCGATGATCAGGTTCGTTATGCGGGACGACCTCCCAATGACGGGCAGGTCGTCCGGGCTCATGGGGCGCATGCCTGTCCACTCCTCGACGACCCGCGACGAAAGGGGAGTCCTGAGATAGGCGGCCGCGGCCTCTCTGAGCCCCCGGATGCGGGGTCCTGCCATGCGAAGGTTGTGACCGGAGAATTCCAGGATGCCGCCCAGGCGGAGCCCGTCCCGCCACGGGGTCGCCACCACCCGCCGCTCGCTGAAGTAGCACGGGATCACCGGGCAGGCCTCGGGCCGCTCCATGGTGACGCTGTAACCCTTGCCGGGTTGCACGGGCAGGCGCAGGGACAGCATTTTGGCAAGGATGGGGGTCCAGGCGCCCGCGGCGAGGACAATGTTTTCTGCCGCCCAGCTCCCCCGGGGCGTCAAGACCCGGTGGATCCGTCCGTTCCTCTGGGAAAAACCCAGAACCGGGCATCCCTCTTCCACGGAGACGCCTTTCTCGATGACCACGGCCTTGAGGGCCTCCACGAGCTTTTCGGGCCGCACGTGGCTGTCGAGCCCGTGACGCCAGGCCCCGCACACGTTTTCGCCCAGGGCGGGTTCCAGGGAGGGCAGGAGGGATTTGGGGATGTGTTCCGCATGGGCGCCGTAAGGTTTCAAGAGGGCGCTGATCTCCCCGTAGCCTTCCATGTCGGCGCGGTCCATGTGTGCGAGGAGGACGCCGCGCCTCTCCCAGCCGCAATCCAGGTCCTCCTCTTCCATCAGCTCGTGAAAGAGGCATCTCGAAAGAAAGAGCAGCCGCTCGCGGGCCTTTAGGGCGCGAAGGAAATGGAAGCGGTTGCAGCGGCCGGTGAACCGCAGAAGCCAGAGATACCTGGACGCATCCACGCCGACGCGGACGTGGAGGGGGGAGTCCTTCCGGAACACCCGGGGCAGCTCCTTTCGCACGATGCCGGGGCCGCACAGGGGCGGGAGATCGCTGAAAAAGAGCAGGCCGCAGTTGCCGTGGGAGGCCCCTTCCCCGACCCGCCCCTTTTCCAGGATGCGGACATTCATGCCTTCCCCGGCCATGTAGTAGGCGCACGCCAGCCCGATGATGCCGCCCCCGACGACGAGGACCTCCGACGAATGATTCGTCACGGCCACAACCTCTTTCCGTGCGCGGGCTCAGGCATACTCCTCCACACAGTTTTTTCCGTTGGATTTGGCCTCCTTGAGGGCCCTGGCGGCAAGCTCCATCAACTCCCCGGGGGTCTCCTCCAGCCCTGGTGTGACCCTCACGCATCCCATGCTCGCCGTGACGTGGAGCTGCGAGTGGGCGCTCTGGAAAGGGTGTTCCGAGAGGATCCTGAGAAACCTCCCACAGATCCTCTTCGTGTCTTCCGAGGATGCGTTCATGAGGAGGATGGCGAACTGCTGGCCGCTGTACCTGCAGGTGTGGTCGCTCTTCCTGATGTGCCCGGCGATGAAGGCGCCTGTCTGCTGCAGCACGAGGTCACCTGTTTCGTGACCGTAGGTGTGGTTGACGCCCTTGAAGTTGTCCAGGTCCATCAGGACCACGGAGAATTCCGATCGATACCTCTGGACCCTGCTCAGCTCTTTTTCCAGGAGCCCCATGAAATACTCCTTGTTGTTCAGGCCCGTGAGGGCGTCCACTATGGTCATGTCGGTCAGCCGCTGGGTCGCGTTCTCCAGCCTGTTGCAGACGACGGACATCAGGTTGAAAAAGAACTTCTGGGCCGTGGGAGGGTAGAGCCAGTGGAGCCTGCTGATCATCCTCTGGTTTATCTTCAGGAGCTCCGTGGGGGCCGTGGCGATGACGGTTGCCGAACGCCGGCAGGAGCGCACCATGCCCATCTCGCCCACAATGCCCCCCCTGTCAATGGTGTTGATGAGCTTCTTGGTCCCGAATCGAACGTCTCCGTCTTCCTCCTCGATCACGTCCACGACCTCGAGCCCCCCCGAGATGACCGCGTACATGGAATCGCTGGTCTCGCCCTTCCTGAACAGGACCTCGCCTCCCTTGAGGTTCACGATGTTTCCAGCCATGAGGATGTAGTGGGCCTGGTTGCGGGAGAGGCCGTTGAAGAGGGGGATGCCCTTCCTGGGATCCTTCCCCAGCTTGAGTCTCAAGAGATCCCACACGGTGATGAGCTCCACGTGGGTCATGAGGGATGGGAGCAGGATGAGGTCGCCCACCAGGGCCGAGGCCATGGTGATCACCATCATGAGGCCGAACACGGCCGTGGGCTCGAAGTGGGAAAAGGTGAGGATGGAGAAGCCCGCGCCGATGGTGATGGTGGTGAACAAAATGGGCCTGCCCACGGTCAGGAGGGCGGCCTCCAGGGCCCTGTTCTTTTTCAGGTCCTCCCTGAACTCCCGGTTGTACCTCACCAGGTAGTGGATGGTGTCGTCCACGGCCAGGCCTATGGCGATGCTCGCGATCAGGCTGGTGGCCACGGAGAGCTCTATGCCGAACCACCCCATGATCCCGAAGTTCATGATGATCGGGAAGCAGTTGGGCAGGATGGCGATGAACCCCACCTTGAGGGAGAGGAAAAGCAGGAACATGATGGCGAAGATCAGGATGAGGGTGAGGGAGAGGCTCCTGATCTGCCCCCTGGTGAGAAGATCGCTGCTCTGGGAGATGACCACGCCGAAGCCTGTCACCTGGAAGACCGCCCTGTCGCCCAGGGTGTCCGAGAGATAGGAGACAACCCTGTCCCGGGTTTCCAGGAAGTCCTCGGAGCTCGACAGGTGCGTCCTCAGGAGGATGTTGGTCCTGGAAAGGTCGGCCGTCATGAACCGCTCGAACATGTCCTGCCCGAGCATGCTCTTGTAGTCGTTCATGAGCATGCGCACCTCGAAGTCCTCTCGCGGCAGGGAATAGAACTCCTTCTGGTACTTGTTCGAGGCGTAGTTCACGAGCTTGAAGTAATCCGCAAAGGAAATGGTCTTGTCCACGCCTTCCAGTGCGGCGAGGAAACCCTGGATTCGGGCGATGAGCTCGATGTTTTCCGGTTTTTCGAAGAAGTCGGCCTCCCGGCCGTCCAGGAGGATGTTGACGGGAGTGCTCCCCGAAAGGTCCCTGGCCACATCGTGAAAGTGGCGGCTGACCGGGGTGTCCTCCTTGAAGAACTCCACCGGGTTGGTCTCCACCTCGAGCCGGAAGATCCCCAGGATCCCCAGAAGGGCGAGCCCGCCCAGGACGGGGATCGTCACCTTCTGGTGGTTTAGGTTCAATCGGACGATCTTTTCGAGCAGAGGGGTCGTGAGCCCCCTGGCCCGCCGGAACCCGCCGCCGCCGTTTCCCCCGGGCAGGGGGAGGACGGAGAGGACCGCCGGGAGCAGGAACAGCATGATCCCTGTCATGCTCCAGATCCCCACCACCGAGAAGACGGCAAAGGAGCGGATGGAGACGATGCGGTTCAGGAGCAGGGAGCCCAGGCCGATGCTGGTGGTGACCACGGCCAGGAACGTGGGGAAGCCCGTCTGGTAAAAGCACAGCCGGGCGGCTTCCCTCGGGGAGTCCGTCTCGCGGGCCGCTTCCAGGTACTCTGGAAAGATGTACATGCAGTAGGCCGTGCCCACGGCGATGACGAAGATGGGGACGATCATGGTGAGCATGGAAAGCGGCGTGCCTGTGAGGCCCATGGTCCCGAAGGTCCACACGAGGGCGATGAGGACGGAACCGGCGGGGACGAGGAGACCCCGAAGGGACCTGAAGATGAGGAGGAGGATGACCGAGATGATGAGGAAGGTGAAGGGGGGGAGGGTCAGGAAATCCCTCTCCACGTACTCGGCCATTGCCGCGGACACAATGGGCATGCCGATCTGGTAGAGTCCGGCCCCGTCCTTTTCCCCTTGGATGATGCGGTCCACCTCGTGGATCACGGCGTCCTTCTGATCGATGTCCTCCAGCACCAGGGTGATGCCTGTCGTCTTCTTGTCGGTGGACAGGAGGTTTCGGTGGAAGAGGTCGACAGGGGAGATGATCTCCTGGAAACGCGCCAGGTCCCACTTCTCGCTCAACTCCATGTCTTTCTTGATGCCCGCGAGGCTGACGACCCTGCGGACGCCGTCCACGCTGGAGAACCGCTCGGTCATGTGCTCGATCAGCTGAAAGACCCGGGGTTCGAAGACGCCGTCCGTTTTGATGACCACGAGGATGAGTTCTTCGCAGCCGAAGACCTCCTTGAACTCGCGATATCTCTCTGTTTCCGGGAGGTCTTCAATGGCCATTTCGTAGATCGAGGTCTTGAAGTGGAGCTTGGGCAGCTGGAGGGCGAAGAACGCAGTGACGGCGGCAAAAAAAAGGATGACGCGATAGGGATGGTTGAGGGTGGCGCGGATCCAGGTGGACACCCTTAGGGCGCTTGGAAGCTGCGGCATCTCGTCCCTCCCGGTCAACACCCCCTGCAGGAGGCTGCCGTAATTCAGGAATTATCAAGTAACCGGTACAGTTGCTCGAGGTTTCGGGCCTTGCCGGAATCCCTCAGACGCTTTTGCGACTCCGTATAATAATGATGGGCTTCCATAAAATCAATACTCCTGCGGAGCCACGCGCGATCGCGTTCCACGTTTCTCCCCTTGGACAGCTCGCCTTTTCTCAGCTTGTCGTCCTGCTCGAAAAAATCTTCACGTCCCAGGTTGTCCAGGTCGGCGTCCCGGATGACGCGCTCCAGGTGGTTTTTCGGCGGTATATCCGGGTCCGTGGCCAGTATGAGGGACTGAACCGTTGTGATCTCGGAGGGGCTGTACCCGACGAGCTTGAGGATCCTTCCGGCCATTCGGGCGGCGATAGGTTCGTTTTTGACATATTCCCTGATGAAACCCGCGTCGTGGAAATAGGCGGCTGTGACGAGCAGCTCCCTTTCGTGCTCCGGGACGCCCTCCATGAGGGCCAGCTTGTTGGTGACGGCCACCACGCCCCTGGTCGGGTGGAGGGTGTGGTCCGCATCGTGGTACTTTATGCTCTCGGGAAGCTCGTCCCGGAAAAGCTCCACAATGTAATCATCTACCGTCTTCAGCCGATCGGTATGCGGCGAGTATGGTGTGTCCATTGTTTGTCCCACTTAATTCATCGATATATCTACCAAGTGCCTCACCTCTTGACCAAGTGAATACTCTGACGCACATTTCAGCCATCATGGGGGATGGGCTTTTTATCAAGAACTATATCCTAGCAGTAGAATATAGTTATCAACCGCTGGGAATGAGCGAAATCTCTTTGTCGTGACAAGGGCATCGATCAACTTCAGCCTCCCTGCATGATGCATAAAATTATTTTCAAATTGAACAACTTTTTTCTTGAATAACAAGTACAAGCGCGTATCATGAATTTAAATAATGAAACTCAAGCTGTTTGCCTCCTATCAGTTTGATCTACGCGTTGTAGCCTGAGTCCTTCCTGCCGATGAATCGAACGTTGAAAAGTCTATTAAAAAATCTAGTAATTATAAATAAATTTGCTCGTATTGATCAGATAAAGCAATAATAAATGTGTCAACAAATTTCTTTGGTTGATTTAATTTTACTTGCTTTTGTCTATATAATCGCATATGATTACACCACTTTGCATTTCAGGGCATAACAAATCTGTTTCCTGTGAGCCCCATCCTTATTCCAAGCCCTCCCGGAATTGTAACCGGAGATCCGGGCCGATCTCCAGTTAGCTGTTTGTTTTCGATCCGTTATTCTGCTTTTCCATGGGCGGATTGGATTTCGCCGAAGATGCAAGGTCCCAATCGAACTCGGCCGAATCCGGCGGAAACAGGTGTCATAATTACCCGAGGCGTCATAGATCACAAGATCGGTGTGCTTCTCATGCAGTCGGCCGGGTAATTGCTTCTGCTTCAAAATTTAGTTTAGCTGCAGCTGAACAAGCGTTAAGCATGCCTGTTCTTCAATTTGTATGGGTGCTTTCAGGTTTGATGAACATAAATGGACGACTTTTCTGGATCTCTCGGGCTTTTGTGGGTTTGTGACGGTTTAGGCGCACAAGGTCACCCGAAGCGTCACCGAGCGGATTGAGGAAGGCGGCCATTTATGGAAGGGCGCCTGCTTATGGATGGGGTGCACGGTTTGCTTGACTGAGTCATTCTACAATCCTTGCCAGTCGGGGGGGCATGGCATGAGATCAAACCTTATCAAAATTATGTGTGGTGGACTCTTCGCCGCGGTACTCTTCACCAGTGCGAGTTCGGGAGGTTCTGTCGATAAAACAGATTCTCCTCAAAGGGCGATTGGGTTGGAGGAAGACGGCCGCCTTCAAGTCAGGGCGAAACCAGTCGGCGCGAGCGCGGGACTGGAGAGCGGCGTTAGGGGTGGTGCTGTCACAGGAAAAAAAAGAAGTACCAGGCCTGCCTGGCTGCAGAGGATCCAGAAAAGCATTCAGGAAAGTGAGTATCACGTCACATTCCAGGAGAAAACCTGTCTGCCTGATTTGACCGACGCCTATCACGCAGCCAACCGAGCTAACGGCCTGCGCTTCTATTTTACCGCCGAAGGTCTCAGAGTTGTGTCCCGGAAAGAAAAGAATCCCACCTGGAATGCCGGACTGGAGCTCGTCGCCCTGAAAAGGGGAGAAGATTACCTGAGGCTGCCCCGGGATGGGAAGCCCTCGGTGAACCATGGGCGAATCGCCTTCAATCGGGGTTTGTTGACGGAATGGTATGAAAACAGATCGGAAGGGCTGGAGCAGGGTTTTACCATCGAGGAGAGGATTGAAGGGTCCGGAGAACTTCTTCTCTCTCTGAGGGTGGAAGGGGATGTGACGCCCCGGCTTTCGGAAGATCATGACACTGTACAGTTCCTGAAACCCAATAAGGCGCCTTTGTTCCGCTATGGCGGCCTCAAGGCAAAGGATGCGGCGGGGAAGGACCTGGACTGCCGCATGTCGCTCGATGGGAATTCTCTGAATATTATTGTCTCCGATCGGGACGCCGTATATCCCGTCACCGTGGATCCCCTGATCACCGCGCCGGGGTGGTGGACGGAAAGCGGTCAGGCCGGGTCGATGTACGGCCTGTCTGTCGCCTCTGCCGGCGACGTCAATGGAGACGGGTATCCTGACGTTGCCGTGGGCGCCCCCGGCTATGACAACGGCCAGACCGACGAGGGAAGGGTGTTTGTTTTTTACGGTTCGGAATTCGGCCCTTCACTGGTTCCCGACTGGACCGCTGAAAGCGACCAGGGTGGGTCCCAATTCGGGGTGGTGGCCTCCGCGGGGGATGTCAACGGCGACGGCTACGCGGACCTGATGATAGGCGCCCCCGGTTATTCCAACGGCCATCCCCTCGAGGGGGCGGTGTTTGTCTTCCACGGTTCTTCCACCGGCCTCAATCCTCCAACAGGCACACGCCCGACAGTCGACCCGTCCAATGCGGATTGGAGCGCGGAAGGGAATGCCCCGGACTCGGGTTTCGGCGGGTCCCTGTCATCGGCCGGGGATCTGGACAAAGACGGGTACGGGGATATTGTCGTCGGCGCGTACCGGTACACCAACGGTCAATCTCATGAAGGGGCGGCTTTTGTCTTCAAAGGCTCCGCAAGCGGCCTCGATCCGGGCGGCCGTCTCGTCGGCAGCCCCTCCAACACAGACTGGGTTGCCGAAGGCAACCAGGCAAACGCATTTTTCGGGGTCTCTGTGGCTGGCTGCGGGGATTTCGACAACAACGGTTATCCGGACATCCTGGTCGGTGCGCACTATTACACCAACGGGGAGAATCAAGAAGGCGCCCTGTTCGCATACCGGTTTTCCGCAGGGTTTACAAGCACGCTCGGAGTCGTTGAGAGCAACATTGCCGATTCCCATTTCGGCGTGTCGGTCGCCTTTGCCGGTGATGTCAATGGCGACACGTATGATGACGTGATCGTCGGGGCCCATGCCTACACCGGCGGAGAGTCGAATGAAGGAGCTGCATTCTTATATTATGGCAGTTCGAGCGGCAACTTGACGCTCGCCTGGACCGGCGAGAGCAATCAGGCCGGCGCCAACTTCGGGATAGCGGTCTCAGGCGTCACCGATCTGAACGGTGACGGGTTTGCGGACGTGATGGTGGGCGCCGACAGCTTCAGTAACGGCCAGACCAAGGAAGGTGCGGTTTTCATTTACTACGGGTCCTCTGCCGGGCTGGGCGCGGCAGGAAACCCGGATAACGCGGACTGGAGGATGGAAGGTGATGTCGCTTATGCAAGGTTCGGCTGCTCTCTGGCCCCGGCTGGTGACGTGAACGGGGACGGCCACGAGGACATCCTTGTCGGGGCCTATGAATACGATCCAACAACTCCCTTGATTGACAATCAGGGCAGCGCCTTTGTCTTCTACGGTTCATCCGTGGGCCCCGACGATGACGGGGACGGCTTGACCGATTACGAGGAAGTGGTCCTCGGGACCGATCCGTTCGACTGGGACACAGACTCCGATCTGGCCGATGACCTCAGCGACGAACTCCCCCTGGACGGCACCGTGACCACAGAAGCCGATCATGAGGAGGTTTCCCTCTTGACAGGCTCGAACACTCTGCAATTTCCGGATATCTGGGGAACCCGGGTTGTCTGTGGGGACTATTCCGAGCAGGAAATTTACTTCCACGATTTTTCAACAGGCGAGACGTTAAACGTCACGGACAATACTTTTGGGGAATGCTGTCCCAGGATCTGTGGCGACCGCATCGTTTATTCCGGTATAAGGCTCTATGAAGGTGGGGGTGGGAGCAGCAACGACATCTGCATGTATGACCTCCTGACCGGTGAGGAAAAAAGAATATGCTCCGACCCGAGCATACAGGACTCTCCTGATATATCCGGGGACCGAATCGTCTGGAGGGATAAAAGAAACGGGAACTGGGACATTTACCTGTTCGACTTGGAAAGAGGCGTGGAAATCCCGATCACAACCGACACGGCTGAACAAGGGTATCCGGCCATCTCCGGGGACAGGATCGTGTGGGAGGATAACCGCAACGGGAACTGGGACATATATATGTACGATATGGGTTCCGGGGTTACAACCCTGGTTAACGATAATCTCAGCAATCAGCGGTCTCCTGACATTTCGGGCGATCTTATCGTGTGGCAAGATGACAGAAACGGGAACACAGAAATCTATCTTTATGACATCAGCACCACGGCGCTGCGGAACATAACCCTGGATGCGAGCGCCCAGGCAAGTCCCAGGATTTCCGGTGGACGTATTGTGTGGACAGACTGGAGGAACGGCGGGCTGGACGTTTACAGCTACGACCTTTCAACCGAAACTGTCACGAGGATCACCACGGATTCGTCACACCAGTCGCAGCCGGCGGTTTTTGGGGGTTCCATCGTGTGGGTTGACGACAGGTCAGAAGGTGTGGGGCCTGGAATATACGGTTTTATCGCGGACGGCGTTGGTTTGGGAGACAACTGCCCCGGAATTTTCAACCCCGGCCAGGAGGATGTGGACACCGACGGCCTTGGGGACGCGTGTGACGATTCCGACGGTGACGGGCTGACCGATGCCCGGGAACTGGCCCTCGGGACAGATTACGACGACGAAGACAGCGATGGGGACGGCCTCTCGGACGGTGACGAGGTCAACACCTATTCGACCGACCCCCTCGACCCGGACACCGATGGAGACGGGATAAACGACGGGGACGAGGTGGCGAACGGGACAAACCCAAACAGCGCGTACACCCCTGTGAGCGCGAATATCACTTCTGACACGACCTGGGATCTTTACGGGAGCCCCTATGTGGTTCAAACCAACATTTACGTAGACACGGGCGCGACCCTGACAATCGATCCCGGCGTGGTGGTCAAATTTCAAGATGGCATGTCGATGGAAATCTACGGCACACTGGCGGCCGACGGCACGGCTGGGACCATCTATTTCACCTCGATAAAAGACGACACGGTGGGCGGCGACACGAACGGGGACGGCGGGGCGAGCAGCCCGGCCCGTGGCGACTGGGGCTGGCTGTGGTTTTATGACAGCACCGGGAATATGTTCACGAACGTGGTGGCGCGTTATGGCGGAGGTGGATGGGCTGCGATGGTCAACCTCGAACACTACTCCTCCATAATAGTTGAAGACAGCCTGTTCGAGCTCAGTTCGTCTGACGCTCTTCGGCTGATGTACTCGGATGCCGCTATTTCGGGCAGCACTATCAGGGACAATGGTGGCTCGGGGCTCTATGTATACGACAATCCGACGACTGTCACAATCACAGGGAGCACCGTTACGGGCAACCAGAACCATGGGATTCAAGTTGACATTTCTACGGCTGTCATCGATTTGTGCAACATTTCGGGCAATGGGCTCAATGGAATTCGGGCAGACAACTCGACCGTAAGCATTACCGGAAACACTGTCTCCGGTAACGGGGAATACGGGATTTATGGGGACGACTCAGTGCCCACCATTACCGGCAACACGATCACCGGTCACATGACCCATGGCCCGATCTATCTGGACGGCGACTCCTTGAGGGACGGGACGTTCAGCGCCAACAATTTGAGCGGCAACATCCTTGATACCAACGTAATCGGGGGCACGCTGGACGAGGATGCCACCTGGAGCAGCGCCTACGGAACCTATGTGGTGGAGGACCTGACGGTTGCAAGCGGCGTGACGCTGGCGATCGGGTCGAACACGGTGGTGAAGTTCAGATCGGGCGACATGACGGTCGAGGGCGCGGTTGAGGCCGACGGCACGGCTGGGACCATCTATTTCACCTCGATAAAAGACGACACCGTGGGCGGTGACACGAACGGGGACGGAGATGCGAGCAGCCCGGCCAGTGGCGACTGGGGCTGGCTGTGGTTTTATAACAGCACCGGGAATATGTTCACGAACGTGGTGGTGCGTTATGGCGGAGGTGGATGGGCTGCGATGGTCAACCTCGAACACTACTCCTCCATAATAATTGAAGACAGCCTGTTCGAGTTCAGTTCGTCTGACGCTCTTCGAATCATGTACTCGAGTGCCGGCATCTCAGGCAGCACTATCTGGGGCAATGGTGGCTCTGGAGTCTATACATACGGCGATCCGAATATTCTGAATTTTGTCTGGATCACAGGGAGCACCGTTACTGGCAACCAGAATTATGGGATTCAAATTGACACTTCCATCATGGCTGGTATCGATTCGTGCACCATTTCGGGCAATGGGCTCAATGGAATTAGGGCAGACAATTCGAGCGTAAGCATTACCGGCAACACGATCACCGGTCACACGACCCATGGTCCCATTTACCTGGACGGCGACTCCTTACGGGACGGGACCCTCAGCGACAACGATTTGAGCGGCAACCTCTTTGACGCCCCTGTGATCGGGGGCACGCTGGACGAGGATGCCGCGTGGAGCAGCGCCCACGGAACCTATGTGGTGGAGGGCCTGACGGTCGCAAGCGGCGTCACTCTGACGATCCAGCCGGGTGTGGTGGTCAAGGTTCCCGAGGCTCAGTGGATGGATATATACGGCACATTGGCGGCCGACGGCACGTCTGGAACCATCTATTTCACCTCGACAAAAGACGACACAGTGGGCGGAGACACGAACGGGGACGGCGGGGCGAGCAGCCCGGCCCATGGTGACTGGCGCCGGCTGTGGTTCTGGGGAAGCGCCGGCAGTGTGCTCAGAAACGTCACGGTGCGTTATGGGGGGGACGCGGGTCCGATGGTTGATGTCGACTCCTCCTCCATAACGATTGAAGACAGCCTGTTCGAGTCGAGCTCCACCGACTGCCTTAAACTGAAGGGCTCTGTGGTCGCCATCTCCGACACCCTTATCAGGGACGCCTTGTATTTTGGCCTGTATATAGATGACAACCCGGAGACTGTCACGATCACCGGCAGCACCTTTTCGGAGAACGACCGGGGGCTTCACATAGAAGATTCCGCGGTTGCGATCGATTCGTGCCTCATTTCGGATAACGGTGAAAAAGGCATTTACGTCAGCGGAGAAACAAGCCAACTCTCGATCAGGAAGTGCATCCTGTCAAACCAAACATACGGTGTTTACTCCACCGGCGGCGCCGAGCCGGTTGTCGGCGGGTCCGAGACCGAGGCCAACAGCTTTTCCGGAAATGGTTACGGGGTTCTCAATGACGATTCATCGGTCACAGTCAATGCCGAGTACAATTACTGGGGGGACCCAAGCGGGCCCACGCACCCGTCCAATCCTGACGGGAGCGGTGAGGCGGTGAGCGATGACGTGGATTTCGACCCGTGGGTCAGCGTCCCCGATGTGGACAACGACGGCCTGCCCGACAGCGTTGAAACAGATACGGGAACATTCGCGGACTCGAACGACACGGGTACCGACCCCTTCAATCCGGACACGGATGGTGACGGCCTCCTGGACGGTGTCGAAACGAACACCGGCGTCCTCGTCGACAGGAACGACACCGGCACCAATCCCAACATTTTCGACAGCGACGGCGACGGTCTCTCCGATGGTGACGAGGTGAACATCTATGGAACCGATCCCACCGCCGGAAGCGACCTTTCCCTGCTCGTGAACCCGGGCTTTGAAGCGGACCTCACGGGCTGGACAACGCCGTGCGGCGCAATCCGCACTGTCAGTCCCCTGCCGCACGGCGGCGCGAAGTATTTGACGGGGGGGACCGTGGCGGATTGCTATGCCTACCAGACAGTGGACCTGGTAGCCCGGGGTCTGGACGCGGGAGCCATTGACGCGGGTCTTTACGCCCTCAATTACGGCGGGTGGCAGTCCGGGTGGGGAACCCAGACTGACAGCGGGCTGATCGAAATCATCCTGAAAGACGCAGACAGCAGCGAGCTCGCCCGGCATGATCTGGGATGGTTTTATTCGAACAGCACCTGGCTCTTGAATAACGGCATTGTCGCCCTTCTCCCGGGAACCAGGTACGTGACTTATGGATTCCATGCGCATCGCACCCTGGGAACCAACAACGACGCTTATCTGGATGACGCCTTCCTCATCGTGAGCGAAACGGTGGACACGGACGGGGACGGGGACCCGGACATAACCGATCCGGACGACGACAACGATGGCCTGTCGGATGACGTCGAAACAAATACGGGAATATTCGTCGACTTGAACGACACGGGGACCGACCCCCTCAATCCCGACACGGACGGCGATCACCTGGACGACCGGTATGAGGTGGAGGACCTGGGGACGGACCCCAACGATCCCGCGGACGGACACATCCCCATGTGGGGGGCCGTGCACCACCTGATAGAGAGCGGGGGCTCCAAAACGGCACTTCACGTCTTTGTGGATGAAGCTTACCTCGGGCCCCTGCCAGGGGATGTGACCATAGAGGTCCTGGATCCCTCGAACCAGACGGTCCCTGCAACCTTCAGCTACGATCCGCAGTGGCGGCTGTTTTACAGTGAAGTGAACGGGGCGCCGGATTTGGGCCGGTACACATTTATCGCGGGCAGCGGGTCCATCGAAGGCATTGCCACGGACGTCCAGGCCACCAACAGAGCTATTCCAGTACCGGCCCCGTCCGGCTATTCGCCCGACGAAAGTGTCAGCACACCCGGTTTCGAGTGGGACGCCTTTGACTATGCGGGTCAGTCGCTCTACTACAGAATCCAGGTGAGGCCGCAGTCGGGGGCCGCCTGGTACCAGTCCCCCAGGGAAAAGGACACGACCTCGTGGACTCTTCCCCATGGTTTCTGCGTGCCGGGCGAGACGTATTTGTGGCGCATCAATGCCTTTGACGACTCGGACTTCCAGAAGGCCCAGAACAGGGTGAACACGGACTGGCGGGAATTCACCATGGCCCCGGCCCTCACCCACCCGAGTCCACCCGTCATCGACCCCGACGGCGGGGTGATGACCTACACCATGCCGGACAATGACCTGCTGGTTTTCTCGGTGAAGATCATCGACCAGGACGGTGTGGCATCGGACGGTTCGTCCCACACGGTCCACGTGACGGGCCCCGGCGTGGACCATCAGATGTCTTACGACAGCTCCAACCGCCGGCGTCACCTGCGCACGACGACCTCCGGCTTTTACTCCTACAGCATGCCCGTCGTGATCACTCCGGAGGCGGGTGATTACGTTTTCACCGTGACGGACCCTGACGGGAACCCCTCGACGTACACGGAAACCCTGGCGGCCTCGGACATAAACCCTGTCGATCCGCCGCCGGATTTGACCACGCTCTCCCCGTCTTCCCAGGGTGAGCACGTGACCATGCACGTGGACAACGTGGAAGTCAACGGCGCTCCTTACGACAATTTCGATTCGTATGCGGACATCTCCGAGCTCGATCCCCTCAAATGGTCAAATGACTGCGGCGGCGGCTCCATCTCAGGGGGCAGCCTCGTGCTGGAGCACCAGGAGACGATCGGGGGAAGCGACTGCGGGGTCAGCTTCGTTGATCCGGAAGGCATCCACTCCATAAAGGCGGACATAACCGTGCCGTCCATCAGTTCCAACCTGGCCAGGGGCAGGATCGGCGGGTGGTTCTTCAACAACGGAAACGGCGACGTCTTCGCCGAGGTCTCCGTCAGGCAGAACGTTGTGCGCTGGCAGGTCCTCGAGTTCCCGAGGTCCGACCTCCGCGCCTCTAACTACCTCATATACCAGGATCTGATGGGCGTGACGCCCGGCCAGACCATCCGGGCCTCGATCGCGTGGGACGAGGTCAACAAGCGGCTCACCGTGAGCGCGGAGAATCTGACCACGTTGGAAGGAGTCGGCAGCCTGTACGAGCCCTCGGCTGCATACCCGCTCGTGCGGGACACGTGGAAGGGCATCAGCACGAGGACAATTCTTTTTGTGGAGGACACCACGCCGACCTTCACCATAGCCCCCGTAGCCGGGGCATCGTCACTGACCATACGGATATACGACGTATGGAGTGACTATGTGATCTGGAACAGCCCTTTTGATCCGACTGCCGGTTCGATCACGGTTCCCCCCGGGGTCCTCGAGCCCAACACGATTTACACCGCTGAAATCCGCGGGGCAAGGGAGCACTCGCCCCTGGATCTCGACAACTACTCGAGGGCGCCGAGCCAGCCCTTCGAGTTTTCCACGGGAGACCAGGACAACATCCCGTTCATCAGCCTTGAGAGACATGGGGTGACGACCTGGACCCAGGAGGATTCCCCCGGCCCGTTCACCGTGTTCCACGTGACGGTTCACGACGCGCAGGGCGTGCCCGGTGACATCGACTCAGTCGCCGTGACATTCCCCGACAGCACGACGGTGGTCGACCTGGAGCCGGCAGTCGGGAGCCCTTTTGCGAAATTCACGGAAACCTCCGCAACCTATCAGGGAATTTTTGAGGGACCCGTGCAGGCAGGGGAGTACACCTTCAGCGTGCGGGACAACTCCGGGAGCCCGGTTTCATCGGTGACCGAGACGCTCACAAACGACCCCGTGGGCTACCCGGCGAGGGCGTCCCTCAGCCCCGCCCACAACACGCTCCACGACCCCGCGGGCGGGAACGTCCCATTCGACTGGGACGACGTCCCGGACATCGGGCCCGAGGCCGGGGGCGGCGTGGGTTTTTACAGGGTGGAGATTTTCGACTACGACGTGAATCCCGTTTATCAGTTTGCGACGACCCAGAGCCAGATCAGCGTGCCGGTGGGGTTTTTCAGCGAAAACACGCTTTACCGCTACAGGATTTCAACTCGAAGGGAGTACTACGACCAGAACGTGGACAATGGATCGGCCAGCCCTCCGGGCTATGGTTCCCTCTTGACCTTTGTCGTGACCTCGCAGACCGCCTCCCTGGACGGGGATGCCATCCCCGACGGCTGGGAGATCGCGTACGGGCTGGATGCCGAAGCGGACAACACATCAACCGATTTTGACGCGGACGGGCTGCTCGACCCCGATGAATACGTCAGAGGCACCGATCCCACTGTGGCCGACACCGACGGGGACGGCATGCCGGACGGGTGGGAAGCCGATTACGGCCTGGACCCCCTCGACCCTTCGGATGCGGCCGGGGATGATGACGGCGACGGGCTGTCCGCGCTGGAGGAGTACCAGAACAACAGCGATCCCGGCGACTCGGATTCAGACGGGGACGGACTTTTGGACGGTGACGAGGTCCTTGTCTATTCAACGGACCCGTCGGACCCGGACAGCGACGACGACGGAGTGGTTGACGGCCTCGAGATTGCCACGGACACAGACCCGAACGACCCCGCAAGCCATCTCACCTATGTGAGCGGAGGCATTTCCTCCGACACAACCTGGACGATTGCAGGAAACCCTTACCTTGTGACCGGCGATACATTCATCGACCCCGGCGTGACGGTCGACATCGAGGCCGGCGTGATTGTGAAGTTTCAGCCGAATGCCGACATGACAGTGTACGGTACCATGAACGCCGTGGGTTCTGCAGGGAATGAGATCTATTTCACCTCCATCGACGATCATTCGAGGGGAGGGGACACCGGGGACGGCGTGCCGGCGCCGGGCGACTGGCGCGGCGTGAGATTCCAGGGTGATTTCTCCAATCAGGGACACGGGACCCTCTCCCACTGTGTGTTCCGCTACGGGGGGGAGCATTACACGGGGCCGTCGGATCCCTTCACCGTGGTGTTCATCTATGGCACCAACGCCTCGGTGGCCATGGACGACTGCACGGTCGAACAGAGCAGTCACACCGGCGTTTACGTGAAATTCGTGCCGAGCGGAGGGGCGTCTGTGAGTCATTGCTCCTTCCTTAACAATACAGAGTGGGGAGTTTACCACCAGACGAGCGCGGTCCATCTCACGGACAATGAATTTTCCGGGAACGGCTCGGGCGCGGCGGCCTTGTTCGGCGACCTGGGGGAGATCACCCTTTCGGGCAACGGCATCTCCGGCAACAACGGAGGCCGAAACGGGATCACGGTGGCGGGCACGGTTTCATCGGATCACACCTGGCCCGCGGACAACGGATTCCCGTACATCGTGGATCGCACCAACCTGAACGACACGGTGACGGTCCTTCCAGGGGCCACGCTCACCCTTTCTCCGGGGGTCGTTGTCAAGTTCCCGACAACCACACCGACTCATGCCTTTAATATCCTGGGCAGGCTCGACGCCCAGGGCACCGGGACAGACAGGATCTATTTCACGTCCCTCAACGATGATTCGGTCGGCGGCGACACAAACGGCGACGGCACGCCGCCCGCGCCCGGAGACTGGGGCGCGGTCAGGTTCATGGGGGATTCTTCCAACGAAGGGTGGGGGACCTTGTCCTTCTGCACTTTCAGGTACGGCGGCAATTACTGGACCGGGGACAGCTTGTATACGAGTCTCTTTGTATACAGCGCCAACGCCTCGGTGGCCATGGACGACTGCACGGTCGAACAGAGCAGTCACACCGGCGTTTACGTGAAATTCGTGCCGGGCGTCCCGACCATTGACGACTCCCACTTCCTGGACAACGCGGAGTCGGGCCTCCTGTTCCAGGGAAGCGGCGGACTGGTGTCCGGATGCACCTTTACGGGTCAGGTGATCGGGATCCGCTGCATCAACGCGGCCTCGGCTGTCATAGGAGGGTCCCACGCACATGCGAACACCTTTGTCGGAAACACCTCCTATGGGGTGCAAAACGAAGACAGCTCAGTCACCGTGGACGCCACCTGCAATGATTGGGGCGACCCGAGCGGTCCCTCGGGTGTCGGACCCGGCTCGGGGGACGCGGTCAGCGCCCACGTGGATTACGAACCATTTGTCGGCCAGGACGGCGACAGCGACGGCCTGTGGGATGTGTTTGAAACAAACACCGGGACCTATGTCAGTCCATTGGACACCGGCACCGACCCGAACAACCCGGACTCGGACGGCGACGGCCTGACGGACGGCGACGAGGTGAACACCCACGGCTCGGATCCCAACCTGACGGACAGCGACCATGACGGGTGGACCGATCTGCAGGAAGTCCAGGCAGGGACGGGCCCGGCGGACCCCCTGGATGCGCCCGGGGTGCTTAGTTTCAAGGTGGACCGGGCAAGCGGCAGCGACCTGAACCTGGGCACCGAGGCCTACCCGTTTGCCACCCTCCACAAGGCGGTGGAGACCGTCAACTCCCTGCCGAATGGGGATTACGCCATCGAAATCGCCGCGGGCACCTACAGCGTGTCCTCCGGGGAGGCCGATGCGCCGCTGACGCTGGATCACGATGTGAGCATCCAGGGCGCGGGCGCCGGTGCGACCCTTTTGGAGGGATCAGGTGCCGCCCAATGGGTGTCCGCTCTGGGTGTATCCCCGGGCTCGGCATCGGTGAGCGTGAGTGATCTCACCATAAGCGGATTCCGGACGGGGATCTCCATAACCACGGACGGCGCCTGTGCGTCCCTGGCGGGTGTTGCCATCGACTCCTGCGGGACGGGTGCGATGCTTGTGGAGGCCTATCAGGTGGAGTTGGACCTGGGCGGCTCCGTTATTTCGGGCTGCACCACGGGCGTTGAGGTCACCGCCGGGAGCTCCGGCAACCGGATACGAAACGGTCTGGTGGAATCCTGCGATTTCCAGGGCATACGGATCGATGGGTGGAGGGAATCCCCCGACGGGAACGTCATCGAGAGAATGGAGGTCCGGGGCAGCGGGCTGGAGGGCGTGGCCCTCCTGGACGGGTCCGGCAACCGGCTTCTTCACTCGAGGATTGCGCTCAACAACACCACCGGGGACGGTTACGGCGGCGTGGCGGTGATGTCCTGCTGCTCCACCCTGAACTGGAATGCCATCCTTGGCAATCAGTGCTTTGGGGTGTATGCGGCCGATTTCCTGAACCCCGGCCCCGTGGACGCCGGTTACAACTGGTGGGGCGACGCAGGCGGCCCGGGCGGCACCGGGCCCGGCCTGGGAGACGCCGTGACCGAGGGGGTGAATTTTGAGCCGTGGCTCACCGAAGACGACCCCTGGATCGGGGAGCCCGAGCCTCTGGACGGCGACGGCGACGGCATGGACGACGGGTGGGAGACCCTTCACGGGGTGGACGACCCGTCCGGCGACCCGGACAAGGACACGTGGACCAATCTGCAGGAGTGTCAGGCAAAGACCGATCCCAACGATCCCGCGAGCCGCCCGCAGCCCGGAAGCTTTTACGTGGGGCACGAGGGCGCGTCCGATGACAACGTGGGGAGCCCGTGCTTCCCGCTGGCGACCGTCCATGCGGCCGCGGAGCTCGTCAACAGGCTCCCGGACGGGGTCTACGACGTGCATCTGGCGCCGGGGGTTTACGGTTTGGACCCGGTTGCCTGTGACACTCTCGAGCCCGACGAGCCCTTGTACATAGCGCAGGAAGTCCGGATGTACGCTCAGGGCGCGGTCCTCGACGGGAGCGGCGGGATCGGCTGGACCGCCGGCCTGACGCTGCCCGTGGGCGTCGGCGGAATTTCGATCGAGGGCGTGACCATCACCTCCTTCCAGGCGGGCATCGCTTCCACGGCCGACGGCGGGTGCCTCGAGCTCTCGGACGTCGTTGTCGAGTCCTGCGGCAAGGGCCTCCAGTTGATCGAGTCCTACCTCATGAATGTGGACCTCAACAACTCCATCATTTCGGGCTGTGAGATGGGGGTGGAGATAACGGCCGGAAGCTCCAACAATCACCTGCGAGGCGGGACCATTGAAAACTGCGCGGCCCAGGGTCTGCGGATCGACGGCTGGGTCGAGGCGCCGGACGAAAACACCGTCGAGGCCGTGCGCGTGCGCAACAACGGCCTGGAGGGGATCGCCCTGTTTGACGGCTCCGGCCACAGGGTGGAGAACTGCCGCATAGAGAACAACAACGGGACGAGGCTCGGGTACGGTGGCGTCGCGGTCCTGGCGTGCTGCTCGGCCGTCAACTGGAACGCCTTTGAGGGCAACCAGTGCGTCGGGTTGTACGCGGACGAGTTCCTCTACCCGAGCCCCGTGGATGCCAGGTACAACTGGTGGAATGACGCGGCCGGCCCTTCAGGCGCGGGACCGGGATCGGCCGGGGCGGACGCGGTGACCGAGGGCGTTGCCTACGATCCCTGGATCGGAACGGATGACCCCTGGTTTGGAATGCCCGAACCCGCGGACACGGACGGCGACGGCCTGGGTGACGACTGGGAGGCCTCCCACGAGGTGACCGAGGCTTCAGGCGATGCGGACGGCGACGGGTGGACCAACCTTTGCGAGTTTCAGGCCCTGACTGATCCCCGCGACCCCTTGAGCCGTCCGGCTTTGACCGAGGTGTACGTGGGCTACGAAGGCGCCTCCGATGACAACCTGGGGAGCCCGAGCTTCCCCCTGGCCACCCTGCACGCGGCAGTCGACCGGATCAACGGCTTTCCAACCCCCGTGGATGGAGACCGGTATGTCGTTCAGGCGGCCCCGCTCACCTACGGCGTGGACCCCGGCGCTTCCGATGTCGTGGAACCCGACAGGCCCCTGAGCCTGGAACAGGTGTGCCTCGTCAAAGGGGGTGGCGTCGTACTGAACGGTGCGGGGGCCGCGGGGTGGACCCAGGGCCTGACATTGCCCGTGGGTGTCGGCCCCATCACGGTCGAGGGTCTGAGGATCGAAGGGTTCACGGCGGGTCTCGGCCTCCGGTCCGACGGCGGGTGCCTGGAGATCTCCGATGTGGTGATCGCCTCGTGCGACAAGGGAATGGAACTCGTGGAGTCCTACCTCATGGAAGTGGACCTCCAGGGTTCCGTGATCACAGGGTGCGGCGTCGGCGTGGATGTCACCGCCGGGAGCTCCAACAACCTCGTCAAGAACGCACGGGTCGAGTACAGCACGGCCCAGGGAATCCGTGTGAGCGGGTGCGTGGAACAGCCTGACGGGAATGCCATCGAGGGGGTCACGGTCCTGAACAGCGGCAGGGAAGGCGTGGCCCTGCTCGGGGGGTCCAATCACCGGCTCCAGGAGTGCCGGATCAGCGGCAACAACACAAGCCTCGGAGGTTACGGCGGTGTGGCCGTGCTGGAGGGCTGCGCCCGGATCACGCGAAACGAGATTCAAGACAACAACTGCACCGGGGTATTCGCGGATGAAGCGGCGGAGGCTGTTGTCGAAGGAAACCTCGTCACGGGCAGTGAAGCCGGGATCGAGCTCTCCTTCACCTCGGGTGTCACGGTCATCGCCAACACCGTGACCCAGAACACTCGGGGCCTCGTGATCGGGGAGGGCTCCTCTCCGGCGGTGCTCTACAACGTCCTGTGGGGCAACACGGGAGATGTCGGGGCCGACCTGGTGGTTTCCGGCGGCTACAGGACCCTCTTCAGGAACGATGTGGGAGCCACGGGCCTGCCGAGTCTCCCCCCTGGCAATCTGTCGCTTAACCCGCAGTTCGTCGATCCGGCCGGAGGGGATTTCAGGCTTACGGCCACGTCCCCGTGCGTGGACGGCACCGGCTACGCAGACCCGGGGGTCGATCTGGACGGAAAAACCCGGCCCAGGGGAGCCACCTGGGACATGGGGGCCTATGAATCGGAGGCCTTTGCGGATGTCGACGGCGACACGCTGCCCGACTGGTGGGAGGTGGAGTACTTCGGAGCTATTAGTGTGGTGGACGACCCCGACGGGGACCTGGACGGGGACGGTCTCACCAACTGGACGGAATACCTGGAGGGAACGGATCCCACGACCCAGCTGGCCGTGAGGATCACCGCCCCGGCAGAAGATCCCCACTACACGGACCAGACCCAGATAACCGTCCAGGGCACGTCGACCGGGGTCCTCGATTCGATCAGCCTGTTCAACAACGGGACAGTGGTGACCACCCTGACCCAGGACCTGGGCGCGTGGAGCGCTGTCGTGCCTCTGGACCCGGAGGAGAACGCGATCGTTGCCGAGGCAACGGATGGCGCAGTCACGGTTTCAGATGAGGTGACAGTGATCCGGGACACCCAGGATCCCAATGTCACAATCAAACACCCCACCGAGCTGACTGAGTACACGACCTCGCTTGCGACCATCTCGGTCAGCGGGATCTGCTGGGATGATTCGAGGGTCGACTCCGTGGCCTGGACCAGGACTTCAGGCGGCGACACGGCGTCCGGCGGAGCCTCCGGGACCGAGAGCTGGACGGCCGCGGGCATCCCGCTCCTCCAAGGGGACAACCTGGTCACGGTCCTTGCGACGGACCGATTCGGCGGGCAGGCAAGCGCCTTCATAAACATCAGCTACGAGCCCGAGACCGGGATGGCCTACGAGGAGGTCGACATCTCGTCCGAGGGCGCGGCGCCCGAGGGAGACCCCCTGGATACGGACGGCGATCAGTACCTGAACGCGGACGAGGAGGCCTGCGGCAGCGATCCCGAAGACCCGACGTCCATACCGGCGAATTTCACCGGGGCCGTGTATCCCCCGGAATCTCCAAAATCGGGATACCTCCTGCCCGACTGCCTCAACCCGGACAACGACATGGACGGCATGCCAGATGACTGGGAGACTGAGCACAATCTGAACCCCTACAACAGTGGGGACGCTTTCGAGGATGCGGACGGGGACGGCAAGACGAACCTGCAGGAGTACCTCGATGGAACCGATCCCAACGAGCCCGAGACCGTGGGCTTCCAGTTGACCATCCTGGATGGTCAGGACCAGGACATCACCCCGGCCTGGCTCCCCGAATACGGCAAGTGGGTGAAGGTCCGGGCGACATGGACCGGCAGCGGCGCGGCCCCCGGATCGATCGACTTCAGCTTGAAGAACACCTCGGCCTATCCGGGCCGGGCCGTGAACGACCCCGACCCCGGGCTCACAGTCACGCACTACCCCCCGTGGTATGACTACCATGGAAAGGATTTCGGCCTCCTGAACACAACCCCGACGTCCTCGGATCACTCGTTCGACCAGGGGCCGGTCCATGTGGCCGCTTCGGACGCCTCCGGGGAAACCGTTTATGACGTCTATGTCCAGTGCTGGGATTTCGGCGGCAGGACCAGGGTGGTGATCGAGGTCCCCGGCAATCCCGCTGTCAAGGGGGAGATGTGGGTGCCCGCGGGATCCGGCGTGAACGGCATTGGAAGCGGGTGGATCCACGACAGCGGCCTTCCCAGGCTTGAACCCAACGCGGACATCGATGCCATAATCTTCGAAGACCCTGACAGGTTCAGCGCACCCCTGGGTGACGACTTCACGAATTTCGAGGAGTACCGGGGCATCACCTACACCGAGGCCGGGGAGCTCAAGCACATGAGGCCGAACCCGCGCAGAAAGGAGCTCTTTGTCCGCGCGGTCGGCTTCAGCCAGGATTATCCCTTTGCCCTGGGGAATGCCTTTCAGAATGCCGGGATCGACGTCCACGACGTGACTGGATGGGGACACGACGTCACCGAGCAGTACTCCTTCTTCGTGTTTCACAGGGCCGGGACCGTACAGTCCGTCAGCGGCAACAAGATCGTCGGGGACTCCACGTCGTGGGCGAAGCACTGGCCCAAGCGCGAGTGGGAGTTCAAGATGGATGCGGATCCCGAGGATGCCTGGACCCCCATAACATTTTGGGCGGATCAGACGACCCTCTACCTGCAGGGCGACTATGCAGGGGGGAGCCCATCCGGTGCCTATGCCATACGCACCCCGCCGCCGCACATCAACGTGGTGATCATAAGGATGGACACTGTGTCTCCTTCCCCAAAATACGGGCAGGACGGGTACATCAATCACATTGCAGCCATTCCCCCGAACGTGGCGAATCCACCGTACGGAATAAACTACTGGACCTGGGATCACAAGGGGTTCTGCATGACAAACGGCGCTCAGGACCAGGTCACCATGTACGGGCTCCCGGTCGTCTACAAGATCCCGCTGGACCACTACTTTGGAGACCACCCCTATGTCGATATTTCAGCTGTCGACACGACCACCTGGGAGATCGCGGAACAAGCCGATTGGTATGGGCACCCGAGCCATTTCAATCCCGCGGACCTGAACGGGAACCGGCTGGTGGAGCTTCCCTATGTCGCCCACCCCAACCTGGTGACCGATGCGGATGAACAGGACGACAACCAGAACGGCTACACCCTTGCAAGGGTGCTCAGGCACACCATAACCCATGAGCTCGGCCATGCCCTGGCAGGGCCGAGCCACAGCGATATCAGCAAATGTCTTATGTTCACTCCATCGATCAACTGGAAGCGGGACGATTACATATGTGACCAGTACCTTATACTGATGAGGGTTCACAACATTAACTATTGGTAGGCGCGGGGTGCATCATGAAGCTAATGTGCAGGATTGCAGGCAGGTGGGGCCTCTCGATTGCCGTGGCGGCGGCCGTCGTCCTGTGGGGCGCGGTCGTTGCCGGGGCGTCCGAGTCGGGCCTGAGCCTCAGCATATACACGGATCAGAACCACCCGGGATTTGAATACACCCTGGGTGAGCCGATCGAGCTGATCATGGTGCTCAAGAACGTCTCGGGGTGGGAGCTGAACACGAAAAAGGGCTTTTCCGAGGTCGAGCTCCGCCGCTCGCTTCTGGTGACCGGTCCGGAAGGCAAAACATACGCCTTTACCGAGGAGACCGGGACCGTTGATCCTCCCCCGGCCGTCTTCATCGGGGAGCTGACCACGGAGCCCGCGGAAACTCTTCCCGTGGGTTGGGTCAGGTCTTTGACGATCGATGACATTCGCGAGCTTTTTCCCTTCATGAAGACCACGCCCGGACGCTATCTCATCGAGGCCAAACAGGGATTCCTGCGTTACGCCTGGGCGCTCCAAACCGAAGGCCTGGGCGCCATGGGGGTTATCAACGACGCCGGCAACTGGAACGGGCTGGTCGAGTCGAACAAGATAGAGGTCAAGATAAGTCCCGGGGAGGGTGGAAACATAAAGGTGCGGGTGGTGGAAAGCACGGACGGGACGGAGAGCCCCCTCCCGCAGATACCCGTGCGGCTCTTTGCGCAGGCGGACGTCCCTTCCGGAAGCCCGCTTTCGGACACCTGGAAGAACGTGGAGCCCGTTCTCATGGGGACAACCGGCTTTGACGGGTGGACCGTCTGGGGGGCGGGGAACGCCTGCATTCCCGAGGCCGGCTACACGGTGGTCGCCTGCTATTCCAATGCATATGAAGGGGCGGACATAGCGTCCGGGGACAGCGGCTGGGCCCCGGGCTGCACCGGGAGTCTCGAGACGGTGATCTCCTTCGGGGAGGATGAGCCGCCGCCAACCATGCCCGGGGACCTCGATGGGGACGGGGATGTGGACCGGGATGATCTCATGATCATCTTGGCCGCCAGGAACACCCCGGCCGAGGGTCCGGACGATCCCAGGGACCTGGACGGGGACGGGAGGATTACCGTGCTGGATGCCAGAAAGCTTGTCCTGATGTGTACCAGGCCGGGCTGCGCCACGGAATAGAGGCATCTTTGACCGATTTGTGATTTAAGGAGGCAAATTCAGGCCACTTTAGGTAATAAATGCCGGATGTCCCGGCAAACAGAAAAAACAAAAGGAGGAACAGTCATGCATCTGAAGAAGAATCTGTGGATCATCGGAGTGGTTTCCCTGCTGGCGGTCTTCGGCCTGAGCACCTCGGCCTGGTCCGGGTATGAGAGCCCCCCGGCGACCGGCGAAATCGTGGGCCCCGAGCTCTGGGGTGTCGTTGTGATCGACTGCAGCGCTGAGAATGTGGTTGCCCTGAGGGTCAAGAGGGTCGTGGACTGCGACGTGCAGACCCAGGCGGTGGTTCAATCCTGGACGGGTTGCCCAGCGGATGAAACGGACCCCCTGTACGAAACATTTGATGTAACTCTCTTCGACATCAACCCGGACCCGGCGCTTAAGAAGCCCATCATCACAAAGGTGAAAAACTTCAAGAGCGAGATTGGCGGAGCGGTTTATTCCTTTGACGTTCAGATCAAATTTTGGGTGCCATAACAGCCTGGAAATTGACAAACGCCAAAGGGGCGGCCAGGGAGGCTCCAGGCTCCCTTGCCCTCCTTCTCGGCCCACTCCTTTCAGGGGCGCTGCTCGTCATCGCGTTCCCCCCCTGGTCGCTCAGTGGGGTCGGGTGGGCGGCCCTGGTGCCCCTCCTGCTCTCAAGCCGGTTCCTGGGCCCCGGGCTGTCCTTTTTGCTGGGCTGGGCCGGCGGTGTGGTTTTCTTTGTGGGGTTCTTCCCGTGGATCCGGGAGGTGCAGTCGGCGACCCTTCCGGCGGTGACCGCGGGGTATCTTTACCTGGGGCTTTACTTCGGGCTCTTCGGTGCATGCGTCCACTGGATCTCCAGGAGGCTTGGGTGGCCTCTCATGGCCGCCGCGCCGGTCTGGGTGGCGGTCGAGTTCCTTCGGTCCAAATTCTTCTTCCTCGCCTTTCCATTCGCCCTCCTGGGGCACTCACAGTACGAAAATCTGCCGATCATACAGGTTGCGACTTACACCGGGGTCTATGGGGTCTCCTTCCTCATGGTGCTCGTGACCGGGGCCCTGGCAGACTTCGTCGCCGCCTGGATGGAAAAGGGAAAGCCGGGAGAATCAGGGAGTGGCGCCTTTTTCAGGAACGCCCTCATCTGCCTGGCCGTGCTCGTCGGAACCGGGGGGGTGTGGATCGCGGGGCATCGCTCGATGCTGACTCCCATGGACGGGCCGAGACTTGCGGTTTCCGTGGTCCAGGGAAACATAGCCCAGAAAAAGAAGTGGGACCGCACATACAGGGGCGAGATTTTGGCCTCCTACGAGCGCCTTTCGGAAAAAGCGGCCTCCGACAACCCGCGCCTCATCGTGTGGCCTGAAACCGCCACCCCGGGGCTGGTCCTGAAAGATGCGGAACTCTACAGGCAGATGGTGTCCATGGTGCGCCGCATCCACAGGTTCTTCCTGATCGGCAGCGCGGAATACCCCAAGTTCGGCCAGGCGCGTGTGGAGCGAGGCCGGTCCGGAAACACGGCCCTTTTCTTTTCACCGGATGGCAAGATCCTGGGGCAGTACCTCAAGATCCGGCTGATCCCCTTTGGGGAATACATGCCCCTCAAGGGGATCATCCCCTGGCCCGTGTTCATCGTCCGGTCAGACAAAAAAGACGGGCTTATTCCGGGGACCGAGTCGAGCGTCTTCGACCTGGGCGCGGGCAGGTTCGGGACCCTCATCTGCTGGGAAAACGCCTTTCCCGAGCTCACCCGCCGTCTGGTTGAGCGAGGGGCGGACTTTGTCGTCAACATCAGCAACGAGGCCTGGTTCGGCAGGACGGCGGCTCCCCGCCAGATCCTGACATTCTGCGTGTTCAGGGCCGTGGAGAGCCGGGTCCACATGGTGCGCGCCACCAACACGGGCATTTCCTGTTTTATAGACCCTTTCGGGCGGATCTCGGGCCGTGTCCACCACGGCACGGAAGAGCTGTTTGTGGAGGGGGTCAGCACGGAGGAGATCCGCCTGGGAAAGACCGGGTCCTTTTACCAGCGCCACGGGGACCTGTTCGCGTGGATCTGCGTGTGCGCGGTATGCTTTCTGCTCCTGGGCGCACTATTTGAGTGGCGAAGCGATCGATAATCCTGTAAGGAACACACCGATGCCATGAAACTGAAATTCTCATACCATCACGTCCTGTTCTACGGCCTGGCTCTTTTCATGCTGGTGATCAGCGCGGTGTCCCTTGTGACGGCGGTCACCTGGATCAATCGCCCCTTCCCGGGTTTTCTCATATTCGATTTTCCCTATATCGGGTCCATGGGAAGCAGGGATTGGCCCGGCATTGCCTCCGGGCTGAAAACAATGGAGCGTGTGAAGGCGGTGGAGGGGGTGCCTGTGAAGGAAGGACGGGAAGTCCTTTCTCTGGTTGAGGGCCTTGAGCCGGGTGACCCCGTCACCTACACCATCCAGTCAGGAGGGGGCACCCGCGAGGTGACGGTCCCCCTCCACACCTTCGGGTTGAAGGACTTTCTCCTGGTTTTCCTCATCCCGTTCCTGGGAGGGTTTGCGCTCTACGCCCTCGGGGTGATCGCCTACTTGATGAAACCGAACACCAAGAGCAGCTGGGTGTTCCTCGTCCTTTGTTTTTCTCTGGGGACTTACATGGTCACCGGATTCGAGATGCAGTCGTCTTATATCTTTGTTCACCTTCACTATGTCATTATATCTCTCTTCCCAGCGACATTCTTCCATCTGGGATTGATATTCCCTGAAAGAAAACCCATTCCGCGCCTGCCGGTGCTCGAAGTGTTGATCTACATGATCGCCGCTGTCCTGACAGGTGCGTACCAGGCCTATCTCTTTTCCTTCCCGGATATCCTGGACGCCGGGTCCGGGCTCATTCCCCAGTATGGAAAAATCGCCCTGGTGAACCGTTTCTTCACACTCTTCTGCGTGGCGGCGCTTTTTGCGTTGATGATCCATTCCTCGTTCCGTGGGTCGACCACCGTGGCCAGGCAAAGGGCCAGGATGATCCTCTTCGGCGTGACGGTCGCCTTTGTGCCGTCCGTGATAATCTCTTTGCTCGTTTTCTTATTCAGACTAAATTTTCCTTATAATTTTTTAGTTTTTTTTGTTGTTTTTTTCCCGGCGTCCATCGCCTACTCCATTGTCCGGCACAACCTGTTCGATGCCGACGAGATCATCAAGCGGACCGTCGGGTACTTCGTGGTCACGGGTCTGATCGTGGGCGCGTATGCGGGCATCTCCCTCGCAATGAACGTCTATTTCGGCACGTACCAGCTTGCCCACTCCCGGGCGTTCCCCGTGATCTTTGCACTCGGCACGATCCTTGTGTTCAACCCCCTCCGGGACCGGATACAGCGCCTGGTGGACCGCCTCTTTTTCCGCAGGGAGTACAACTATGGGGAGGTTGTCGAGAAGGTGGGAAACGCCATGAACTCCCTCCTCGATCTGGGGCAGATCATGCAGCGTCTCATAAGGACGTTCATCGACGATGTTTTCATCAACACCAGCTCGGTCATGCTCCTGACCCCTGCCGGGACCGAGTACCGGGTCTGCCTGGCCGGCGGGGATCACAGGGATGATGTGGAGGATCGCTTCCTGGACAGGAACGAGGATCTGATCAAAATACTCGAGGAAGAAAAGCATTACCTCACCAAGTACGACGTGATGGAGGACCCCAGGTTCAGGGCGGCCTCGGAGCAGTGCGTGAGGCAGTTCGAAGGCCTCCACGCAAGCCTCGTGGTCCCGCTTGTCTACCAGGGGAAGGTCATGGGGCTTCTGAACCTGGGGGAAAAGAAGTCCGGCAAATCGTACAACCGGGAGGACATCGAGCTTCTGCGGACCCTTGCCAACCAGGGGGCCATGGCCATTGAAAACGCGAGGCTCTTCAACGAAAACCTCGAGAAGCAGCGCATGGAGGAGGAGCTTGCCATTGCAAGGGATCTCCAGATGAGCATGCTGCCCGCCAGGTGCCCCGAGGTGAAGGGTTTCGGGTTGGCGGCCGTGTCCTTTCCCGCAAAGGAGGTCGGCGGGGACTTCTACGACTTCATCGAACTGGACGAGGGGAGGTTCGGGCTGATCATCGGCGACGTGACCGGCAAGAGCGTCTCGGGCGCCCTGGTCATGTCCGCCGCGAGGAGTGTTTTCCGCATGCTCTCCGAGGAGGAAACATCCGTGGGGCGGATCATGACACGGGCCAACCAGAGGACCTTCAAGGACATCAAGAGCGGCATGTTTGTCGCGCTTTTGTACGCGGTCCTGGACGCCAACAGCCACACGCTGTCCATGTGCAGCGCCGGCCAGACCCAGCCGATCCTTTTTTCCGCCGAAACACGGGAGAGCAGGCTGCTGGAGACCGAAGGGGACACCTTTCCCCTGGGCATTCTCCAGGACAGCGGGTACCTGGAAACAGACCTGTCGTTTGCGCCGGGCGACAAGCTTGTCTTTTACACGGACGGGATCGTGGAGGCCATGAACCCGGACTCGGAGATATTCGGGTTCGAGCGGTTGCTGGAGGTGGTGCGGGGGGCCGGGTCAATGGACGCCGACTCGCTGCTCTCGGAGATCCTCGAACAGGTGCGTGTGTTTGTCGCCGGCGCCCCCCAGCACGACGACCTCACGGTGATTGTCGTTGCGGTAGAGGGTTGAGGAGCCAATCCAATCAGACGATCTTTACGCGTATTAAATTGTATCTCTTTACAAGGCCGACCAACCCCAGGAGCCCTATGCCGAGAAGGGCCGAGGTCGTGGGCTCGGGGACGACGTTTATCGTGGCTCCTCGTACTTCATCAACATCAAGAGAACTAATAGGCGTGCTTGTATCCCCCAAATCTATTGGAAATATTGTTAGTGTACTTAAACCTAATGCAATGGTTTCGAAGTGTAATGTCGCCAGGGTAAAGGAACCTAACTGATCAGTATCTAAGTCGGAAGGCAAATCCAAGGAAACCTCATATAAATCGACGAGGCCGGATGGATTTTCAATCGCGTATTTAAATGCAAACCCCGAAAAGTCGAGTTGATCACCGAAGGTGGGATCCCCAAAGGTTGCAGACGCAAAATCCAGAATAGAGAAATCATAACCAATTTTAATTTGAAAAGTACTGAGGGAAGGAGCGCTGCCTGATACAAGCCCTGAAATTGCCAAGTCAACATAAACGGAATCTCCAACATAGACGGTCTGAGTAGAGGGTTTCAGCTCAAGCTGAAGTGCATATGAGGGGCTCAACATTAAGAGAAATATAAGCAAAAACCCAAGAAGGCAGTAGACTTTTTTCATTTAAAGTCCTCCTTATTAATCGTTTGGGTAAAAACCCTTGCATATCGTGTGCCAAAGCGATTATTAAGTCTGAAAATGGTATTTTAAATATTAGTTTCTTTGAGGTTTATTCGTGGTGTGTACTCTTATGCCCACTGAATACATATCCCAGTGCCAAAGAGTGGAGTTGATTTACACGCTTTGTGTAGAGGCCGCGCGTCCTGGTCCGAGTCATGGGGGGTGGCCACGAATCCGCTGTCGAAGCCCGCGGTCCCGCTGGATTCGGCCAGCCGTTTCATTGTACCCCAAAAAGCAGTTAGGGGATAAGATTAAGCGGGCTGCATTCTCCTGAAGAGGATTCCCCTAAAGAATGTGCCCCAGGAGGTCGAAAATTATTTTGCGTCCTGCACGTTTGAAGGTCTCAAATTTATCAGCATACGAACGGATTTAAATGGATTTAATCGAAAAAAACCCATTGAACAGAACTGATTTTAACCATACAATACCTGAATTCCTGCGCTCTGTTGAACAGAATTCACACCGCATCCGTAGTGAACCCTTGGAAGGTTGTTGATCAACACATACCTGCAGTGTTTATGGAGGGTGGTCGGGAATGCAGCAAGAGAGGGAAATCGTCAGGATGATCGACGAGCAGACAGTGGAGGTCAGTCTGCCCAACAGGATGGGGTACGAGCGCATAGCCATGGACTGCTCCGCCTCGTTTGCCAGGATCGCCGGGCTCGTGTCCCACAGGATAGAAGACCTCAAGACGGCGGTCGCGGAGGCCTGCCTCAATGCCATCGAGCACGGGAACAGGGGCCGGCCCGAGGCCCGGGTCCTGATCCACTTGAACTGCGATGGGGAGACCTTCACGGTCACTGTGGTGGACGAAGGGGAAGGCATCGCCGAGTTCCCCAAGGAGCCGGACATCGAGCAGAAGCTCGCGAAGCTCGAGACCCCTCGAGGGCTTGGGATATTCCTGATGAAAAACCTCATGGACAGGGTCGAGTTCAACCGGAAGACCGCCCGAGGGCATTCGGTGACCATGGTCCTCCGGATGGAAACCGCCCCTGCCGCAAGCAAGGCATCCCGGGAAATGGCGTGATGGAATCAAATCAGATCTTTATAGAAAAGAGTGGGAATGTCACGGTCCTCGACATCAAGGGGGACGTGACAAGCGCCTCGGAGTCCGTCTTCAACGAGACGTATCAATCGCTGGAAGGCGACAGCCCGAAAATCCTGTTGAAGTTCGATCCCTCCGTGTACATCAACAGCGGGGGCATAGCCGTTCTGATACAGCTCCTTGCCGAGACGAGACGGAAGAACCAGCAGGTGGGTATTACCGGTCTTTCCGATCACTTCCAGAAGATCTTCAAGATGGTGGGCATCACGAGGTTCGCCCGGATCTATCCCTCTGTGGAGGGGGCCACCCAGGGCCTGGCAGGCTGAGCCGGGGTCCTGAATTTCAATAGAACCCTCTCATCCCATGCGCACCCGCGTGGGCATCCTGTCAGACCCGGAAAAGAGTTCTTCATCCCATCTCGAGGCCCAACGAGCGCATGTGAGAGGAGCCCGAGCCCATGCACGAACAATCCCAGGCAGCGGACGTGGCACAGGACAGGCTGGAGCGGCAGCTTTTCCACCTGAAGACCCTCTACGACATAAGCCGGGAGATGCTCGGGGAGACGGATACCGGCAGGATCCTGAAAAATTTCCTCCTCATGACCACCGGCAACTTCGGCACCATAGACGGTTTTGTCCTTTTGAGGGAGAGCGGCTCCGGCGGAATCGGGCATTATTCCTGTGTGGGATTCAATGAGGAGCGCGGTCGGGGGCTGGAAACAAGGGGGGAGAGTCTCCTGGCCGGTCGGGTGGGGGACGCGCCGGGGGACGCCTCGTTGATAACGGCCGAGGGCCTGCCGGCATCGGTTGTCTGCAGCCTCTCCTTCACGGTGGATGAGGACTGCACGGGTCTTCTTGGGCTGGGTTCCAAGATCGTCGGTGAGCCTTACTCGGACGAGGACAATGACCTTCTCCTGACCCTGGTCAACAACCTGGTCATCACCCTGAAGAACGCACGCCATGCCGAGGCGCTCAGGAGCGCCTACGAGGAGGTGTCCAGCCTCAACCGCGCCAAGGACAAGATGATCAACCATCTGTCCCACGAGCTGAAAACACCCATGGCCGTCGTGCAGGGTTCGCTGAAGCTCCTGGGCAGACACCTCAAAGGCGCCCCCGGCGAAAAGTGGAAGAGGATCTATGACCGGGCCGAACGCAACCTGGATCGCCTGCTGGAAATCCAGGACGAGGTGGACGACATTGTCCACGGCGAAGCGGTCGGGGGCTATCACCTGCTGCGGCGGCTCCTCGATGGGTGCGGGGACGAGCTGGAGGTCCTTCTCGCGGAAAAGGGCACCGAGGGCGCGGTTGTGGAGTGGCTCAGGGGACGGATCGAGGAGGTGTTCGGGTCTCGCGAGTGCGAGCCCGAGGAGTTCTCGCTTGGGGACGCGGTGTTTTCACGGCTCCAACGGCTCGCCCCGGAGTTCAGCCACCGCAGGATCGACCTCGGCACGGATATCGATGCGGGGCCCAGGGTGTTCATGCCCAGGGAGCCGGTGGAAAAGGTCCTCGCGGGCCTGGTCAAGAATGCCGTCGAGAACACGCCCGACGGCGGGAGGGTCACGGTGGCTGTTCAGCGGCAAGGGGAGTGCGTGCGTCTGAAGGTCGCGGACACGGGGGTGGGGATCCTGGCCGATCACCGGAAACGCATCTTCGAGGGGTTCTTCCCGACACAGGAGACGGCTCAATACGCCACAAAAGTTCCCTTTGATTTCAATGCCGGCGGCAAGGGCGCGGACCTCCTCCGCATGAAGATCTTTTCCGAAAGGTATTCTTTTGACTTGAAGATGGATTCGTCCAGGTGCATTCTTTTGGAAGACCCCGAAAACGCCTGCCCGGGCGACATAGAAAACTGCGCCCGCTGCCAAAAAGAAGAGGACTGCTTCGAATCGGGGGGATCCACCTTTGAGGCGGTCTTCCCCGTGGCTCCCGCCGGGAGTCCCCCCGGGAAATAACTATCGGACATCCGACAACCTTTAAACCAAAGGTTTCCTCATGGCCATGGAAGAAGTTCAGGTGTCGCGGCAGGGCTCACTGGCGGTCCTGGATATCAGGGGCTATGTGACCAAGACATCCGGGGTCCCCATGAAGACGGCATTCGCCGGTCTCGACCCTGCTGTCTACCGGTCGGTGCTCTTCAGATTCGACAAGGAAACGTATGTGAACAGCGAGGGGATCAAGACGATCATCGATCTGTTGCTGGAGGCCGGGCAGGCAGGGCAGCGCGTGGGGATTACCGGCGTCTCCGATCACTTCGAAAAAATCTTCGGCATGGTGGGAATCACGAAACTGACCCGGATTTACAAGACAGAAGAGGAGGCGGTGCAGGATCTGACGCCGGAGGGGTAGGCCGCTGGTTCCCGGCCCCCCGCCCGGGGGCAGGCTCCGCCGGGATGACGATGCGAGGGGATTAGATGACACTAGGAGATGCCTCCAACAAGCAGGCGGAAGCCCCCTTGGACCCGGAGTCGCTTCGAGCGGAGCTGGACCGCCGCACCTTCCACCTGCAGACCCTCAACGAGATCAGCCGTGAGCTCTTCGGGATCAAGGATGCCGGGGGGATACTCAGGGCCTTTCTCCTCATGACGATGGGGAACTTCGGGCTTGCGGAGGGGTGTGCGCTCTTCCACGCCCCCGGTTCCGGTGATGCGGACCGCTGGGTGTCCGTGGGCCTCGACCCGTCGTCCGAGGAGGACGTCTTTCAGAGCGCCCGGCGCTTCATGGATGCCTGGGACGGCGCGGAGGCCGTTCTGGAGTGCGACGCCCTCCTGGGCCCGCGTCCGTTTCCCGAAAACGTCGGGCTGATCCTGCCCTTCGGCGTGGGGCAGGGGGCCCACGGGGTCCTGGGGCTCGGCCGGAAGATCCTGGGGCACCCGTATGACGCGGACGACCGCGAGCTCCTGGTGACCCTCAAGAACAGCCTGGTCCTCTCCCTGAAAAACGCCCTCGCCTTTGAGGACACCGAAAGGCTCAACCGGGAGCTCGCCGGGAAGAACAGTCAGCTGGAAACGACGCTCGGAGACCTGGACAGGCGCGCCTACCACCTGAGGACGCTCTACGACGTGAGCCACGAGATCTTCGGGTCCGTGGAAATCAAGGCCATTCTCAAGAACTTCCTGATGATGACCCTGGGCAATTTCGGGGTCATGGAAGGGGTGCTCCTGGTCCTGGACAGGGGGACACGCGATCCGGTCCATCTGGAGAAAATGGGATACCCCGAGGAGGGTCTCGCCCACCTTCTGGCGGCAGCACATGGAGACCGGGAATCCCCGGAATCACGAACCGGCATTCATTTCTTCGCAGCCCCGGATGCCGAGGGTCTCGCCCTGGGTTTCTCCATAAACGAGGACTTCTCGGGGGTCCTGGGGCTCGGCCCCAAGCTTGTGGGCGAGCCCTACGGGAAAGACGACCGGGAGCTCCTGACCACGCTGGTGAACAACCTGGTGATTGCGCTCAAGAACGCGCGGTCATTCGAGGACATCAAGACGCTCAACAGGGACCTTGAGGAGAAGAACGAGGCGCTCAGGAAGGCCCTTGACGAGTTGAAGGCGGCCCTTCGCAAGGTGGAAATCCTGGAGGGCATCAAGGCGAACCTCTCGAAGTTCGTGCCGACCACGGTCACGAGGCTTCTCGAGACTTCCACGGAGGAGGTGTGCTTCGACGCCGCGGAGAGGGACGTCTCGGTGATGTTCGTGGACATGGAAGGGTACACGGCCATCACCGAGAGGCTGGGGGCCGCGGAGGTGAACGTCCTGGTGGAAAAATACTTTTCCGTGTTCATGGACGCCATCTATGAAAACAACGGGGACGTGGTGGAGACATCCGGGGACGGCCTCATGATCCTCTACATGTCCGACGACGAGAGGACCAACGCCCTGGAGGCCGTCCGGTCAGCCCTCATGATCCTGGAGAAGACCTGCTCGCTGGAGCCGGAGTGCACCGTGCTGGGCCGGCCCATCAAGATCAACATCGGCATCAGCTCGGGAAGGTCCGTGGTGGGCGCCAACAAGTTCGAGTGCTACACAGGGTCCAGGTGGACCTACACGTGCCACGGCACGCCCATCAATGTGGCGGCCAGGATATGCGGCCAGGCGCGGGGGGGCGAGCTCATGCTGTCCCGGGAGACGGCGGAAAGGGTCCGGGGGGCCTACCCCCTGACGTCCAAGGGAGAGTTCTCCCTCAAGAATCTCACCGAAAAAGTGGAGATCTACACCATAGACGATGCCCCGGCCTCGTGAGATGCGGCGGCATGGGCATCGAACGTCGAACATCGAACGTCGAACATCGAATGCCCCACGTTAAGGTCGCTTCGACGCAGGCCGCGGCCCAGTGGCTTTGACAGTAAGTCTCCGAAAAGACCCTGGATCCCGGCTTTCGCCGGGATGAGTGCGCCTGTGAAGGCGCCATAACAGCACGGTGAAAGTCCGTGTCGGGGTAAGCCAAGGCCCCGTAGCTGAAGGTAACTGCGTCGCTGCGAAGCGGGGTGG